>ERZ1026884.1180-NODE-1180-length-14677-cov-6.502052_pt1 | contig 14677 bp, 12 predicted proteins | sample MGYA00380172_ERZ1026884 | MGnify/ENA primary metagenome ERZ1026884 (study PRJEB33269, sample SAMEA4719808) | human gut metagenome | biome: human-associated habitat; feature: organic feature; material: feces | place: Cameroon | collected 2013-10 ... | reverse complement strand
CCTCTTCGTTGTGATAGTGCCATTATACCACTTAACTCGTGTAGACACAACCTAGCAATGCCGGATAGAAATTGTTTCTATCCGGTTATTTGTTTTGCATATATGTTTTGCATATAATTGCATATAATATATAAGTCGATCAGAAAAAAAGTGTCGCAAAATTTTCGATTTTATGGTGTCAATAAAGCTTGTTAGATTGCTTGGCTATTTTAGCAAGCATACGGCTTATGACGGCTTATTAGCAAGAAGAGAGTAAGCCGATGGCATAGACTTGTCGCTCTGATAGACTGTGTCCATAAAAATCCAGTGTTGTCCTGGCCGATTGATGTCCCAGCAATGCGCTAATGGTTTGAATATCAATACCAAGCTCCATCAGTCGCGTAGCAAAACTATGCCGAAGAGTATGAAAATGCACCCCTACAAAGCCCATAGTGTGCATTTTCTGCTGAAAGCGACGTTGAATTGTGCGGGGTTCTGCCGTATGGCCGACTTTACCAAAGATGTATGTATCCGTATCGATAACAGGTAGAAAGGCATTTCGCAGCAGTGAAAACACAAAATCGGGGATGGGCAAAACACGTTGTGAGCGCTTGGATTTCGGTGCGCCGACCATTAGTAATGTGCGTTTTTCGGAAGCTTCCCTCAATAGAGCGGTGCGTTGGACAGTCCTCTTTACCGAAATCGTATGCTTCTCCCAGTCAATATCCGACCATTTGAGTGCGCAGACTTCGCCCAATCGCATACCGGTATAAAGGCTTAGTAGCGTTGGTAGATCATTTTGCGAAACAGACTGCTTCCTTAATTTGTCCTGTTCTAAGCGACTGAGAACACGTTGTTCTATGATCTCTTTGGGCTGAATTTTAATTTTTCGGCATGGATTCTGAGAAATATATCCCATTTCCTGAGCATATCGTAAGGGCGCATTTAGTAACCGAACCACGCTCTTTATGCTGTTGTAGGCCATGCTGGATGCTTCTAATTGTGCAACAAACTGATATATGACTGACGACGATATTTCTGACAGCGTGAGGCTTCCCAACTTAGGAAGGAGATGCGCATTGATTTGTCGTACGTAAGTTTGATAAGATGATTGCTGTACTCTGCCTATTACTTCATTTTCAAGCCAATGCTGCAGCAAGTCTTTTAGAAGTAGTGTACAGTCTGTTATGTTGTCATTTTGCTTTTTTAGTTGTTCAGCTTTTTTCTGGAGCAATTGGTTACGCACAGCGGCATATTGATATCCATAAATGTAACCAAATCTGGTTTTCCCAATTGATGTTTTACCAATTACATAACGACCTTCATAGCGGCCGTCACGGCGCTTATAAATGTTTTCCCCATGTCGTGGCATGAACGCGACCTCCTTATTAATTTGCCCTTTGCAATAGCGTTCTGATTAGCTTGCCAGAAAGCTTTGACGGCATCCCTGACGGCTTATTGTAAACAATGAAGTTTTGCCCATGCAAAAGGGACATCTGCTCCATTCTGGCACACATTTTGTTGATTCCTGCATTATTCGCTGAAAAAATAATAAAAAATAGCTAATCTACAGCTTTCAAGATGTATTGTAGTCCTACACATGAGATTGACATTTCTTGCAATATCCAATATAATCATGGGGGCAGAAGTGTTAGATTTTCACCTAAGGTGGAGACGACGTAAGCAGTGGCTGTAACATCTAGAAGTGCTTTTAGATGTTATATCTTCTAAGTAACACTTCTGTTTTCTTTTGAGGTGATAATATGGCTCGAATGATCCTGCTTTTATCGATGAGGATACAAAGTCCACTGCGGAACGGAAGCTGGTTACTATGCTTCGTGACATGCCCGACACTGATGATTGGTATGTGCTCCATTCGGTTGGAATTGCTAGACATCTTACTTAAACCTAAGGAGAAGCTGACTTGATTGTAGTTTTTCCAGATGGAGGAACCCTCGCTTTAGAGGTTAAGGGCGGTGGAACCTCCTATGAGAATGGTGTGTGGTACTCCACGGATCGGTTTGGCTTTCAGAATATAATTAAGAATCCGGTAACAGAAGCCAACAATGCCATGCATGCATTAATGACTTTTATCGAAAAAAATAACACAGAGAATCTCCAATGGAGTCTATTTGGTTTTGGAGTAGTGTTTCCTGATTCAACTGTTCATGGACGTTTTTCCATACCGGATTTAGATGATTATCAGATCGCAGATATTGATAATTACTATGATATTAAAGCATATTTACTGAAACTTGCTGGGTTCTGGAAGAGCCGAAAAAGCCCTAAAGTTTTTGCGCCTAACAAACAGCAGACGAATGCAATTGCAGCCATACTGCGACCCAACTATGACTTTAAACCAGCAATCTCTAGTCAGATTCGGAGTGTCGAAAAGCAGATTATTACTCTGACCGAAAACCAGCAAATGGTTTTTGAAGGGCTTCTTGAAAATGAAAGATGTCTAATTAAAGGAAGTGCTGGAACTGGCAAAACAGTATTGGCTATGGAAACTGCACGTACCTTTGCAGACCAAGGTAAAAGGGTTGGCCTATTCTGCTATAATAGAAATCTAGCGGGATGGCTACAAGAGAACATAGGTGATGATACTACAATAGTCTGTGATAGTTTGCTTGATTATATGGAGCGGGAGATTCTGGTGGGCCTATCTCCTGCAATGGAACAGATGCGAAAAAACGATACAAAGAAGTATTATTCGGATGTATTGCCGGCTCTGTACGCGAAACACTTAATGGAGAAGGCCCATGAGCCTTTTGACGTGCTGATCATTGATGAAGCCCAAGATGTTTTTGAAACACACTATATTTACTGTAGCGGAGTGGATAAAAAGCATGATGAAGAGAATGAACTTGCAGGAATCCAAGTCATACAAACGCATATACTTTTCGGTTATTTTGCTGTTGCTAACGGTAATGTTGTTATTTTCCTTGTTTTTTTATGCTCGATTTATCAAACGACAAAAAAAAGACATCTATCAACGTGCACAGGATAGTATTGAGCGAATTGAAAACTGGATGAATACGCAGTTTCAGGAAATGTCGCGGATTGTGCTTGAAATAAACAACGATGGCATTTTTAGCTATGCGCCCATATCCTCCAAATCTCAGCGCGAGGAATTGATTGCGGAACTTCTACGTTATGTTCGTGGCTATAGTTTTGCAATGGATATGAGCTATGAAAGTATGCTGGATGAAAATACGGTATATTCCAGTCAGGGTATATTTGAAAGAGGAAACTTTGAAAAATACATATATGCCATTGCTGAGGACTTTGATGAAGAAGCGTACCTGATGCGGCGTAAGCATCAAATATTTACGACGATTTCTTCAAATCAGCTAATTGTCCGCATGTATCCCCGAAAAGCTGTGGCCTATGTTTTCGGCCTGCCTTTGATGAGCGAGGCGCCCAAAAGACTGATTACCTTTTATGTGAATAAAAATACGATTGATGATATTGTAAGGCAATTCTTGCCCTGCGATATGCTGGATGTGCGGTTCTATGAACAAGATACTCTGGTATATTCACTTTATGATACAGAAGCAATACCTGATAAAAGCAGCGTTATTTCCTGTGAAGGAAGCCTGGGACAATATCGATACGAACTGATAGCAGATCCTATCGTGTTGTATGCAGATTACCGTGCTACTCAGCTGTTTTATTTCTTTATGCTTGGCATCATGTGCATAGTCATCGCTTTGGCGAGTTGGGTTGTGGCGGCATATAATTATCAGCCGCTGCATCAGCTGGTAAGTAAGTATGCAGGAATACGCAAGGGTAAGATAGACGAATATGCGTTGCTGAATGAATTGGTGGAAGATACGATTGAGCAGAAGCGGGATATTCAGAAAAAGCTGTTTATCTCAAATATTGTATGGGGACAGTATGAAACGGTAGAAGAACTTCACATGGACGCCCAGGAGACGGGCATTGTATTTGAATATCCAAAGTTTACTTGCTGTGCGCTCGAGTATGAAGAAAGCAGTGAGGCAGAAGCTCTTTCTGTTCGAATATGTGAAGAACTTGACACACCACATTCAATGGCTATCTGCGCAAAACGCGACGGCGGAAAACGCTTGACAGTTGTAATTAACCATACCGATACACCGGAAGCATATTCGCTGGCGAAGCGTGTATTCAGTAATATACATCATGTACATGTAGGAATGGGTATTTGTGTACACAATCCCATGTGTTTGACCGAATCCTACCAGCAGGCGCGGCACGCATTGCATGAAACACTGGACACGAATGTAGCATTTTTGCAATACAGCGATATAGCAGAGACTGAGAACTCTGGAAGTACAGAAAAGGAAGGCCAAACCACTGAAAAACCGTTGCTGAATACTGCATTGCTGGATTCTGTTTTGGACTGTATGCAAAAGCATCTTTCCGACACCGGTATGTCTCTGGAGTTTATCGCCGGCTCCTGCGGCGTCAGCGTTTCCTACTTGGCTCGTTATTTCAAGAATTGCATGCGTGTAACGCCCATGCAATATGTAGACTCTCTGCGCATGGATATTGCCAGGAATCTGCTGACAACGACAACTTATTCGCTGCGGCAGATTGTAGAGCAATGCGGTTATTTAGACGAATCCAATTTTGCCCGCAAATTCAAAAAATTAGAAGGCATTACGCCAATGAGTTACAGAAAGCTCAACTGGAAAAGCTGAGACGAGAAATAATATTCAATTTATGACAATGGTCAAAAAATGAATATGGAATATTCAAATCGAAACGCTCCAATCGCAATTGAATATTGTGATATATGGGACGTTTTCGCTATAATCAAGCCGACATAAGGGCTTCTGAAGCCCTAAAATAGCGAAAGGGGTACACACAATGAAAAAGTTCCTCGCAATCCTGTTCGTGCTGATGTTCACCGTGAGCGGTGCACTGGCCGAATTCCCGCTGACCACGACCGGCGAAAGCCTGCACATCATGGTCAACAATTCTTCCATGCAGCCTGATTTCAATCAGGTCAAGATGTGGCAGAAGTACGCTGAGATGACTGGTGTGAACATTATATGGGAAAATATTCCTGCCGGTACTGCGACTGAAAAGCTGAACATGGCGTTCGGTTCCGGTGAACTGCCTGATGTATTCCTCAAGTTCAACATAAGCGCTACCAACCAAATCAGGTTCGGCTCTAATGAAGGTTACCTTGTTAATCTGAATGAAGATAACCTGTTGGAAACCTACGCGCCCAACTTCTACGCTTATATGAAGGCACATCCTTCTATAGAAGCGGCGCTGACCATGCCTGATGGTACGCTCTACTCGCTGCCTCAGATTATTGACTCTATTCCCAATAAGGTTGCTGCCAAGATGTTCATTAACAAGACCTGGCTGGATAAACTCAACCTGGAAATGCCTAAGACCACCGAAGACCTGTACAACATCCTGGTTGCCTTCAAAAACAGCGACCCAAATGGCAATGGCCAGGCGGATGAAATTCCCTTCGGCGCCCCCAACTTCAACTACATCTACTACTCCCTGATAGGCGCTTTCGGCGGTGGTACCCGCGGCGTACATGACACCGTGGTTGATGCTGATCCCGAAACCGGCTATCCCCGCATTCTGGGTGCCAGTGACGCATGGAAGAACATGCTGACCTACGTCCATAAGCTCTACATGGAAGAACTGCTAGACAACGCTATTTTCACCATGAAGAGTGCTCAATACACCGCTAACGCTGCCGAAGATAAATATGGTGTAATCGTCTACACCAACTTCTCCAACATTCCTGAATCCATTGCTGAGCACTTTGTCGGTCTCGAAGAAGCACTAGAAGGTCCAAACGGTGATAAATTCTGGTTCCCTGTCCGTTCCGACCTGCATTCCATCGGTAACTGGGTTATCACTACTGAATGTGAAAACGTTCCTTTGGCGCTTCAGTTTGCTGATTACTTTTACACCGAAGAAGGCGTGAAGTTCTTCAACTACGGTTCCGAAGGCGATTGCCATGTTGTTAAGGAAGATGGCTCCCTTGCGTTCGTCGATGCCGTTTATGAATCTGTTGCTGCTGGCATCAGCTTCGATAATGCGGTGGCTCCCTATGTGACTTGCGGTGGCTCTAATCCCGTCATCGTTATGGAAGAGTACTTCTACGGCGGCGAAACCAAGCCCGTACCCGCAGCTGCTGCACATGCTATGGTTGAATATTTCCCCGAAGAAATCTGGCCCATCTTCACATATACGTCTGAAGAAAGCGAAGAAGCTTCCGTCATTCGTACCGACATCAGCAACTATGTCAATATGATGCGTGCTGCATTCGTTACGGGCGAAGAATCTCTTGACAATTGGGATGCATATGTAGCGCAGATTAACAAGATGGGCGCTGAGCGTCTTTGCGAAATTGTGAACAACGCATATATACGCAGCCAGAAATTTACTGCCGCTCAGTAACATAAATGCGACTAGGGCGGGGTGGACACACCTCGCCCTTCTTCATTCTGAGGAGGTAATATGCAGTATTCTAATCTTCAATCGAGAACGCGTACGCAGCGCTGGCTGTATACATGGAAGCGTTCTTTGGTCAAATACTGGGATTTGTATTTGCTGATTGTGCCGGTATTGATCTGGCTGGTGATTTTCAAATACGGCCCTATGTATGGAACGATCATTGCCTTTGAAGACTATTCTCCCAGCCGTGGCGTCTTTGGCTCCAGATGGGTGGGCTTCAAGCATTTCAAACGTTTTTTCAATGCATATAACTTCAAGGATATTCTGCTTAACACCGTTAAGCTGAGCCTGTTCCAGCTGGTGTGTGCCTTCCCAATGCCAATTCTTCTGGCACTGGTACTCAATGAGCTGAATAACAGACGCTACAAGAAGCTGGTCCAAACCGTTACATATTCACCGTTCTTCCTCTCTACGGTTGTTATGGTCGGTCTGATTGATGCCTTCCTGTATCCCAATACCGGCTTGCTGAATGTACTGATTACTAAGCTCGGTGGACAATCGGTCAACTTTATGGCTAAGGAAGAATACTTCCGCCCTATCTTCATCATTTCGCACATCTGGAAGGGGACTGGCTGGTCATCTATCATCTACATGTCCGCACTGACCAGCGTCGATCCGCAGTTGTACGAAGCCGCTCGCATTGATGGTGCCAACCGCTACCAATCGCTTGTACACGTGACGCTTCCTGCCATTCTGCCTACGGCGATTATCATGCTGATCAGAGACTGTGGCAGTATCATGGACGTCGGCTTTGAAAAAGTGTACCTGATGCAGAACAGCCTGAATATGGGCGCATCTGAGGTTATCTCCACCTACGTATACAAAGTGGGCATGATCAACTCCCAATACAGCTATTCAACAGCAGTCAATCTGTTTAACTCACTCATCAACCTATCGATGCTGCTGCTGGTCAACAAGATTGCCCGCACTGTATCTGATACCAGTCTGTGGTAAAGGAGGATACGCATGAAAAGAAACCGCATTCGCAATTCTGCTGAAGATCGCTTATTCTCTGCTATCGCCTATACGTTGGCAACGCTTGCGCTGATTATTACCCTCTATCCACTACTCTACTGTATCAGCGCCTCTTTCAGCGATCCGATGGAAGTGGTGAAGGGAAATGTGATTCTGCTGCCCAAAAAACCCACACTTATGGCTTATCAGGCAGTGGCAAAGAACAAATCCATGTTCACGGGCTATGTCAACACTATTTTTTATACCGTGCTTGGCACATCCCTCAATCTGATTATGACCATTGCCGCTGCTTATCCGCTTTCCAAGCGTGATTTCAGAGGACGCGGCGGTATTACCTTTCTGTTTACGCTGACTATGTTCTTCTCTGGCGGCATGGTGCCCAATTTCCTGCTGATCAAAAATCTGGATATGTACAATTCAATCTGGGCACTGCTGTTGCCCAGCTGCGTTAGCGCATGGAATCTGGTCATCATGCGCACTTATTTCCAAACGTCCATCCCGGAAGAAATCTGCGAATCAGCCTATATTGACGGCTGCAGCAACATCAGCACCCTGTTACGTATCGTGTTGCCTCTGTCAATACCCATCATTGCTGTCATGGTCATTTTCTACGGTGTAGGTCATTGGAATTCGTATTTCAGTGCGCTGCTCTACCTTAAGGACAGAGACAAGTATCCGCTGTCGCTGGTGCTTCGTGAAATTCTCCTGCAAGGTATGGGGCAGGAAAAGAGCGGCGCTGAAGTGGTTGACTCCGTGGCGGATCTGCTGCTGTTTGAAACGCTGAAGTATGCTGTCATTATCGTATCCAGCGTACCGATGCTGATTCTCTATCCGGCGTTGCAGCGCTACTTCGTCAAGGGCACAATGGTAGGATCTTTGAAAGGGTGATGAAAACAATGCGTTTGTCTACATCGACGAGCATCATGGATCGTTTTCAACGAGTTCAGAACGTTGTTACAATGGAAGAATGTATTCAAAGGTGTCATGCGGCAGGTTATCGTGTGCTGGATATGAATTTCTGCGATATGAGCAATCCGGGCATGCCGCTGGCTTTGGATAACTGGCAAAGCTGGGCAGAGAAAATTGCTAATTTGGCTGCAAGGCTGGGTATAGAATTTTCTCAGTCGCACTCTCATTTTTATCACTTCCTGAATCCGAAGGTGGAGAACCGGGAATTCCATGATGAAATGATTCGCCGCTCCTGTATTGCTTCCGGCATTCTTGGCGTGAAATGGATGACAGTGCATGCTTCTACCGAAGCGCAAACCAGAGGCTACTCCCACAAAGCATCAAAGATTGGCAATCTCGAGTACTATCCCCCTTACTTCGAGCTTGCTTTCAGGCACAATGTTGGTGTTGTAATTGAAAATATGTTCGACCCTACCCCTATTCAGCGCACCTATACAGCGAACTGTGAGGATCTGATTGACCTTGTAGATGCATTTCACGATCCCCGCGTTCAGGTATGCTGGGATATCGGCCATGCCAACCTGGTTGGCTACGATCAGTGCGAAGCGCTGCGCACGGTAGGAAAACGCTTGAAGTCGACGCATTTTGCGGATAATCATGGCGTGAAGGACGAACATCTGCTGCCCTTCTACGGGGACATTGACTGGGCATCTATTATGAAGACGCTCAAGGAAATTGAGTATGAGGGAGACGTTACATACGAGGTGACGCCTTGGCTGGATCGTGTACCTCCTATGCTTCGCGATACTGCGCTCAAGCATTCTGTGGAGGTCGGCGAGTACTTGCTGAAACTGGCTGAATAATAAAGCGAGGTGATATGCGGTGAAAAGAACGCTGGCGTTTGTGTGCTTCATCGTTATGCTGTTTATGAGCACAGCGATAGCGGATGTAGCGCCTGAAAAGGTTTTCGACTTGTCCGTTGTAGATGGCAAGCTGGGAATTTGGTTTCTGTCGTTGACTGGGGAAGATCATACCGGAGAAAGCATTTTGATCCGAACGCCTAATGGCTGTACTGTACTGGTCGATGGCGGAATACCAGAGGTAGGCGTGCAGGTTAATGAAGTGCTGGACAGGCTTAACGTTGAAAAAATCGATGTGATGATCGGCACACATATGCATATCGATCACATTGGCGGGCTGGCGTCGGTAATTGCACAGCATGAGGTAGGTATACTGTACGTTAGTCCGCTGAAGGACTACCAAACAAACGCTGTTGCGAGCTTTAAATCAGCAGCTTCTGCTAAACAGCTGCCCTTGACTGTGGCGGTTGCAGGCGATCAGTTTGCATTGGACGGCGTATCATTCACCTTCCTCTCTCCTGTGGATCAATATGCTGACATGATGCAAAAACAGATGACAGGAAGAGTACTGAATGATTCCTCTTTGGTCTTTATGATGACTTATGGAGAAATCAAGGTTCTTTTCTGCGGGGATATGACCCGAATGGCAGAGTGGGATTTGATCGAACGATATGGCGACGAGTTGAAAGCCGATTTGATAAAGATTGGCCACCACGGTTCTGTCGATGCATCGTCCAGAGAATTTGTTCAAACCGTTGCAGCTCAAAACAGCGTTATGTGCATTTATGCCTTCAACGACTTTTCAATATATGATCGCTACAAAAAAGTTGGTAATCGCCCGTATGTAACCAGCATTGATGGCTGTGTTCTCTATGTGACTGATGGCGAGCAAGAAAGCTTTTATACAGAAAAGGAGAGGAAAGGCGCTTTAAAATGACAGCATGGAAGCCCGAACTGATTGCTTTGGATCTTGACGGTACGCTTCTTAATTCTGCTCGACAGATTACCCCGGGCACGCGTACTGCGATAGGGCAGGCGCGTGCCAGCGGCGTAAAGGTCATTCCGTGTTCGGGACGCCATTTTTCAGGAACACGGCTTGTGGCAATGCAGGCAGGAATGGGCGACGTAATCATATGTGGAAACGGCGCGCTGGTAACGACCTGGCAGGGTGAGACGATTTTTGCAAAAATGCTCAATCCAAGCCGCTGTCTTGAACTACTGGAATTTTGTGAAGAATATCGTCTTGGCAGCAATCTATATGCAGACGATGTGCTGTATACGCTGATTCCCAATAATGTAACGAAGTATTATGAACAGCTCAATGAACAACTTGCGGCAGATATTCATTGCTCCTGTCGTTTCGTTTCTGATATGAGAGCTGCCATTGAAGAAAATGCGGAAAAGATATTGAAGTTTGAAATTTTTCCTTTGCCTGATGAGCCACGTAGGATGCTGTTGGATATGTTGGAACGCTGTCCCGATATGTCCGAGGAAGGAAATCTTCGTACCAGTGTTGAACTGCATGCATCCGGTGTAAACAAAGGCACCGGCCTGGCTGAAGCAGCGCGTTATTTTGGCATACCTATGGAAAACGTCATGGCAATTGGCGACGGTGAGAACGATGTGACTATGCTCAAAATGGCAGGAATGGGCGCAGCAATGGGCAATGCGGTTAGTGAAGCGAAAGCAGCTGCAGATATTGTTCTTCCCAGCAATAATGAAGATGGCGTAGCTTGGGCAATCCATCAGTTCGTGCATGAAAAAGAGGGATAAGTGAATGGCAAAACTGCTGATTATGTGCTTGCAGGAGTCAGACCTGAGCCGCCTGCTTTCATCTTGCTTTGACCATAGCGAAATAGTAGCGCTGAATGCTCCGGCAGATCTGGAGCGTTTTGATGCGTTTGCGATTCTTGGCGGAACGCAGAATTATCCTGCTGCAATACTTCCAAAGTTGCAGCAAACACTATCGGAGCAAAGAAAAAAAGGAAAACGCGTCTTTTGTGAGTTTACGGCCGGAGCGGGCGACGCCTGCTTTGCAACCCCTGTGCCCACCAATTGTGATCGGCCTGTTTGTGTGAAGCGGGGCGAGGACAGTGGCTCAATTCTGGACGAGCAGTATAATACGCGTTTGCCTGTTCAGTTTTTGCCGGCGAATGCAAGCGTGTGGTATCAGTATGTGCCGCGGCCTGACGGCTATCGCAAGGCGCCTATTCCGGCACGTGATGATCGCAGTGCGGCAATATTCGAAGAAGAAAACGGATTGCTTCAATGTGCTTTCAGAATGGCCAATTTTGCCAAGGCAAGGTTTGCGCCGTTTGTTGCGTGGAAAAAGCTGCTTTCTCAGATTGTGTGCTATTTGGGCGGGCAATGGAATGAGGCAGCTGTCGATGTGCTGAAAGCAGAGAATTATGAATTTGCCGGATGGCAATCTATCGAACAAGCCATATGTAATGCAGCCAAATGGTTTGCGTCATCCGGCGTGCTGGTGAAAAACGGCGAATTTCCCTGTGCTGTGCGAGAAGGCGTTTCGTCCATCATCCTGCCGGATGGAAAACAAGAGCTTGCCGGCCAGATCCGGCTTGACTGCATGGGTGAAACGGCGATGATGTATGAACTGCGATATCAGGTCTTTCACTGTGAAGAGGATCGCCTATGGGCAGACTCGATTTACGACACAGTGCGTTCCATGCAGATTCAGGATGGCCTTCACAACGGCATGGTGCGCGGTTCGCTTGGCTGGTGGAGAAATGCCAGTTATCAGGACGATGCAGCGCGCGGATTCCTGATTCCTTTGGCAGCAAGAGCGTTCCTGACCGGTGATATGCAGGATGAAGAGCGCATCCGTCTTGCGGCGGATTATTTGCTATCTACCACAGGTACGGACGGATTGCGTATGAATCAAGTCAATTGGCTGTCCCCTACCAAAGAGTGTGTAAAAGCAGCCAGACTTGAAAAAAGAGATACAAAATGGAAAAACAGCGGGTTCTTCGACACAACAATAACAGCACTGAAAAATATGCCAGCAGAGAATCCCAGCGGCCATTATAACGGTTGGTATCTGGCGGCATTGCTGCTGTGCGGTATGTTATTAAGAGAAGACAGGTACATTGCAGCGGGAAAATTAGGTTTGGAATCGATTATGCAAGTGTATCCCTGGACAGCACGGGAACACAGTCAAACACAAGAACTGTGCCGATTGCTATTTCCGCTGTCACTGCTATATAAGTGCACACAAGATCCAATTCATCAACAATGGCTGGAACAAGTGACTGATGATCTATGTCAGACAGAAAAAAGAAGTGGTGCCTTTGTAGAATACGATGAAGATTATACCGCATCTTGCAGCAGGGCTAATTCAGGCGAATGCAGTGTATTCTCGCATAACGGCGACCCTGTTTGTGATTTTCTGTATTCCATGAACTGGTTGCCAGTATCGTTAGCATCGGCATGGTATGCAACAAAGGATAATCGTTATTTGGAATTGTACAGAAGGAACACTGAATTTATTGCATCTGTGCAGATCAAATCTCCCGATACAAAGCTAAACGGTGCATGGGCCCGGGCGGTCGATGTAGAAACGCTGGAAGTAAGCGGCGTGAACAACGATCGTGAATGGTCAACATGGACGATAGAGTCCGGTTGGACAGTAGCGGAAATTACGATTGGTATGTTATGGGGATATTATTTGGGTATGCTTGAACGCCCAGAATGAATAATAGGAGGAAGAATACAATGACAAAGCAAGAATTGTTCGACAGCATAAAGGAATCGATAATTATTTCATGCCAGGCTACACCTGGTGAACCGTTGTATGTGAAGGAAAAGTCCATCATGTATCTGATGGCGCGTGCGGCAAAGGAAGCCGGAGCAAAGATGATCCGCACAAGCTCTCAACGTGATATTCTTGCTATCAAAGAGGAAACGGGACTGCCTGTTATTGGTTTGATCAAGCGCGAATATCCCGGCTATAGTGGCCGCATTACTATGACCATGCGTGAAGTGGATGAGTGCATGGATGCTCTGGCAGATATCGTATCCATTGACTGTACCGACACCGAACGCGGCGACGGATTGACTGCTCCGGAGTTTTTGAAAAACGTGAAGGAAAAGTATCCGAATATCATTATCATGGCTGACTGTGCAACACTGGAAGAAGCTGTTGCTGCGTATGAAGCGGGCGCGGATTTGGTGGGTAGTACAATGAATGGTTATACTGCAGCAACGGCACACTGCAAAGGTGAGCCCAATTACGAGTTGGTAAAACAGATGGCGGCAACTTTGCCTTGTCCAGTGATCGCCGAAGGCCGTGTGCATACTCCAGAGCAGGCTAAAAGGATGCTGGAAATTGGTGCATGGGCAGTGGTTGTAGGTGGCGCAATTACGCGCCCGCTGGAAATTGCCAATCGCTTTATGGAAGCTGTCAAGAAATAAAACAAACAATATGCCCTCCCGTATGGGAGGGCTTTTACGGAGAAGAAAGCAATGATTCTGAGCATTGATATTGGTGGAACTGCCGTCAAAATGGGGCTGGTGGATGAATCGGGAAAAATCCATTCACGCCATGAAGCCAGCGTGTGCTATGATCATTATACGACGCCTATTCTAACCACAGTAATCAGTGAAGCGCGAATGTTCCTCAAGAACAGCAATGTAACAATCAATGGTATTGGGGTATCTGCAACTGGACAGATTGATGTTAATACAGGCAATGTAATAGGGACAAACGGAAAAATTCCGCAGTATGAGGGATCTGAAATCAAGAAAGAAATGGAACGCGTATTCGGTGTGCCAGCTTTTGTTTTGAACGACGCCAACGCTGCTGTATTAGGCGAATGCTTTGTAGGGCGCGCAAAAGGAAAACAGCATGTTATAATGATTACCTTGGGCACCGGTGTTGGCGGTGGAGTAGTTGTTGATGGCAAATTATTGGGGGGAGTTCTTGGTATTGCTGCCGAATTAGGCCATTTTACGCTTTATCAGAACGGTGTAGCATGTTCATGTGGAAAGCATGGTTGTTATGAAAACTATGCTGCTACGACGGCGTTAGTACGTCGTGTTTATGAAAAAACGAATATCAAAATGAGTGGCCTTACAATTTTTGAAGGTATAAAATCGGGAGACAAGGCATTGGAGCAAATTGCAGCTCAATGGATTGAAGATGTTGCTGCTGGTATTTCAGGCCTTGTCCACATCTTTAATCCACAAATAGTTTTGATTGGCGGTGGAGTTAGTGCGCAGGAAGCTTTGTTTATTGCCCCGCTTCGCAAGCGTGTGCTCGCAACGGTTATGCCACGTTTCGCAGAAAACTTGCAAATTGAAAAGGCCAGTCTTGGTAATGATGCAGGAATGATCGGTGCAGCAAAATACCTTATGCAAAACATAACCAAAATGAAATAATAAAGATCTAAATCCTGTTCATACTAAAGAATCAAAAATCATGGCGAACAGGATAAAACCAGCAAAAACAATATCGA
>ERZ1026884.1178-NODE-1178-length-14682-cov-10.635469_pt1 | contig 14682 bp, 18 predicted proteins | sample MGYA00380172_ERZ1026884 | MGnify/ENA primary metagenome ERZ1026884 (study PRJEB33269, sample SAMEA4719808) | human gut metagenome | biome: human-associated habitat; feature: organic feature; material: feces | place: Cameroon | collected 2013-10 ... | reverse complement strand
CAGTTCAGGAAACCGCCGTCTATGAGCCTCTGGGGAGCCGGTGGAGTGAAAGAGGCCAGCACGTCCACCGACAGCCCGGAGATCAGACCGTGTATGTGCCACGCACCATCCTTGTGGTGTTCCGGTACCAGCAGGAACTGTATCTGAGAGTGATACTTCTTGCGCTTGTCCCGGATGAACTGGGAAAGGCGGCTTTGGTAGGTGGCAAGGTCAAAGCGGTTGAACTTTGCCCGATCTATGGTACCCGTGAAGAAGTAGTCCCACGGGTTGCAGAGAGCGTATTGCAGCACCATATTTCGAGCACGGCTGAAACTGTTATCCAGCTTGTTGTCATTGTGCTGCACGTCCTCTCCATTGCGGAAATAGACGCTGTCAGGGTCACGCACACCCTTGAATGTCACGACCTTATAGATGCCGTGGCCGTACTCATGGATGCTGTGAACGGGGGAGGCGGAAATCGACATACAGCAGGCACTTCCCGGAATTCGTTATGGTGTCAAGTGCCCTCGTCGGAGCTTTCACTCCGACCTGTTGAGGGCAGCTCTGACGGTGCACATCCTCCCGACGTTCACAGCAAGAGCGAAGTTTTAGAGCTTGGCCAGACGGATGCCGGAGCACTTGCCCCAGCGGTTATACTCGATGATAACTTCATCGTTCAGCTTCGGCGTATAGCCGCAGGTTGCCAGGATCTTGTCCATCACGTAGATGCGGTCGCAGGACAGACCCTCACCCTTTTCACACTTCTCAGTGAGGAACAGGTTGACGCCGGAAACCTCCTGGCCGTCATCACCCTTGAAAGAGGACTTGCGGAAACCGATTACTTTCATGTCGTTGTTCTCCTTTTCGTTGTATAAAAATTGCAGGGCACAGAGCTTCCTTGCGGAGGTCTGCACCCTGCAAATACATAATAGAACCTGCACGGCGTCTGCAGGTCAAAAGTCGGCCTTGTAAATCCCGGCGCGTTGGTTTATAATATAATGTACTGTCAAAACGGCTGCGGAATGCAACGCAGAAGAACATAGAAAAGGTGAGAATGATATGGAACGAATGAGAATTGCCGCGATCTTCGCCGATCAGGAGTCCCTGGGCGGCAAGGACGTGACCGTGTGCGGCTGGGCACGCACCATCCGCGACATGAAGACCTTTGGCTTCATCGAGCTGAACGACGGCTCCTGCTTCAAGAACCTGCAGGTGGTCATGTCCGCCGAGGAGCTGGCCAATTATAAGGATATCGCCGCCCAGAACGTTGGCGCGGCGCTGATCGTCAAGGGTACCGTGGTGCTGACGCCGGATGCCAAGCAGCCCCTGGAGGTGAAAGCCCACAGCATCGCGGTAGAGGGCAAGTCCACGCCGGATTACCCCCTGCAGAAGAAGCGCCACAGCGTGGAGTTCCTGCGCACCATCCAGCACCTCCGGCCCCGTACCAACCTGTTCTCCGCCACGTTCCGCGTCCGCTCCGTGGCGGCCTACGCGGTGCATGAGTTTTTCCAGAGCCGGGGTTTTGTGTATGTACAGACCCCCATCATCACCGGCAGCGACTGCGAGGGCGCCGGCGAGATGTTCCAGGTGACCACCCTCGACCTGAACAACGTCCCCAAGACCGAGGACGGGCAGGTGGATTACACCCAGGACTTCTTCGGCAAGAAAACCAGCCTGACGGTGTCCGGCCAGCTGAACGCCGAGAACTTCGCCATGGCCTTCGGCGATGTGTATACCTTCGGCCCCACCTTCCGTGCCGAGAACTCCAACACCCAGCGCCATGCCGCCGAGTTCTGGATGATCGAGCCGGAGATGGCCTTCTGCGACCTGGCCGGTGACATGGATGTGGCCGAGGCCATGATCAAGCACATCATCCGCCGGGTGCTGGAGCGTTGCCCCCAGGAGATCGAGTTCTTCAACAGCTTCGTGGACAAGGGGCTGAAGGAGCGTTTGGAGCACGTGGCGTCCAGCGACTTTGGCCGGGTCAGTTATACCGACGCGGTGGAGATCCTGAAGAAGAATAATGACAAGTTCGACTACAAGGTGGAGTGGGGCACCGACCTTCAGACCGAGCACGAGCGCTATCTTACCGAGCAGGTATTCAAGAAGCCCGTGTTCGTCACTGACTATCCCAAGGAGATCAAGGCGTTCTATATGCGCCTGAACGACGATGGCAAGACCGTGGCCGCGGCAGACTGCCTGGTGCCCGGTATCGGCGAGATCATCGGCGGCAGCCAGCGCGAGGAGCGCCTGGAGCTGCTGGAGAGCCGTATCCGTGAGCTGGGCATGAACCCGGAGGACTACTGGTGGTACTGCGACCTGCGGCGCTACGGTTCCTGCCGCCACGCGGGCTTCGGCCTGGGCTTCGAGCGCATGGTGATGTACCTCACGGGCGTCAGCAACATCCGCGACGTGGAGCTGCACCCCCGCACGGTGGGCAACGCGGAATTTTAAGCGAAAGCCAAAAGAGCACCCATAGGGTGCTCTTTTTATCTGTACGAAAAAGGCGCGCAGGGGGGCAAAAGCCTCTCTGCGCGCTGGCACCCCCGGCCAGACCCTAACTGGCGGACTACCGCTTATGAGTCACGATTATAACTTATACGTCGTCAATCGCAGTCCTTCACGACTCTCGTAGTACACCGAATTACACAGTCTTCAGGGGAGTGATTTCTTCATTCGACATTGTTGATTCTCCGCTATGTCTGCTGGTATTTCGTAGTGCAATTAGCAAAATGTTAGCAGTTTTATAGTGGAGTCAAAATCTAAATTAGTTGGTTCGCTTTCAGATTATAGCACAGAACCATCATAGATGGAAGCATTATTTTGGAGGTTTCCATGTCAGAATATACACTTGAGATCAAACAGATAGTAGACTATCCACGCTGCCGGATCTACCGACAGTTCGTGCAAGCCTTGATAGCAGACCGGAGCATTCGCGTGAGCGGAGGCTCCGGTCTTTTTTATTTTGTCGTGCTCTGCGCCTATGCCAATTTCCGCACCTCATACAAGCGCATTGATGCCATTAGTTACACCATCTACCCCGGCGAATGGATCATGTCTGTGGAGGAATTGTCCCGGTATTTCCGCACACGCTTCCGCCGCCAGACCTTGGCCGCTTTGGAGGGACTGCAAAAGAAAGGGTTTATCAGTTTTCTTGTTCTCGGACATGGTAAGCTGGTCAAATTCAAGATTCGCAGCTGGCGGCGTCACAACACGATTCTCGACTACAATGCGCCCTGTCAGAAGGATACCGGCTTTTTCTTCTTCCCTGTATCCACTGCCACAGAACTGGTCAGTGCCGGTCACTGCTCAGAGATGGACGCCGTACTGGATCTATGGCTGAACACTGTCTATAACGATCCGCAGGTCCTCGGTTCAGACGTTGGGCCGGTGGTCTACCTCCGCAACGGTACAGGCTGTCCGCTGATCAGCTACGCGGAGCTGGCATCCCGCTGGGGCATCTCTAAGGCAACTGCCGGCCGATACCTCAAGCGCATGGCGGATCGGGGATATCTACAGCTGGCAGCCTTCCCCGGCACACATGGCACCACGATCTATCTCGAGAACTATCTCTCCACCATGTTCCAAATTTCTGACATCGTGGTGGACAAGAAAGAGATCGCCATGAACTTGGGCATCAAGCTGGATCTTCAGGAAGAAACCGCCCTGACCACTGCGGCATCCAGCGGTTCAAATGAGGCCGGTAGCGTTTCAGAAATGAACCGCCATCGAATCGAGCGTAAGATGCGGGAAATCCTTGTGGCACAAGGGCTGCCGTGCGCTTCATGCCCCAAATCCAAATATATGTTATTACCATTATCCGACGACTGCAAGGTTACGATAGAAGGGGTGCCTCCGCTGCGCCGGTGGCTTCAACTGGTGGTCACCTGCGGTGACGCTCAGGAAGTCTATCACTTTGAACTCAGATTGCACCCGACAGGGATGCGCGGCGATAAGGAGGTCGAACGATGAAAAAGACTGCACAAGAACCCAAAGTGACCGAGAATCCCTTGTACCATGACACGTGGATGCTGTTGCGCAAGTACCGGGACGTGGTGTGGAGCCTGGAGCTGTCCGTGCAGCAGGTACGTCGGCAGTTCCAGATCGAGTATGGCAGCAGCATAGAGGAGTTTCTGGAATCCCTCTATGTGGCCGGCATCACCTTCGAGGGCTCGGCAATTGAGGATCATGCCCGCTGCATCGAGCGCAGCTACAAAATGCTGAAACTGCTGGATACCTCCGTGGAGCTGCTGCGGACAAAGCACAAGTACGGTGAGAGCTATTACTGGCTCCTGTACTACACCTACCTGTCGCCGCAGCAGTTGGCGAACACGCAGGAGATCATCGAAAAGCTGGAGCCGCACATTCGGGACATCAGCTACCGCACCTACTTCCGCAAGCGTCAGATGGCGATTGATGCCCTGAGTTCGGTGCTGTGGGGGTACTCTTCAAAGGAGAGTCTGGCGCTGTTGGAGAAGTTTGTGCCGGAGGGGTGAAGTGGATACATTGTATCACATTTCCAGATTGCGATATCGCTTTGGTAAATCATGTGGGCGATTGAAAACAGAATTCCTGTCACCGCGTAGACTTTGATGATTATGGCAAGCCTGATCTTAGCCCCAAAATTAAAGGGGAAAGAAAGAATCCAAAATATCCAACAGATTACATTCATTAAGAAGATTGCCGCAGATAGGTTATCTGCGGCAATCTTCTTCCTATTCAAAACTATCAAACTCTGTTCCAAAGGGTCAATGCTTGATTAACTTGAAATGGTATACCCGACTTTCAAATCATGATACCATTCATACGGAATAATATTTTCTTTCTGCAATCGTCCAACAACAATTCCCGGAGCAATACCTATTTTCTTTGCAAAGGTTATAATTGCTTCCTTGCTTCTACAATCAGTTTGGATAAAGGCATTATAATCGGCTACAGGTATCAAAATATCTCTAGCAAATCTATCTGCTGCAGCTTCTCGTTCAGGGTCATCTGTAAAATCTTGATTGAAAATATGCCCATCAATAACATGACATAATTCATGAAATAGACTAAACCAAAATCTATCTGCGTCTCGGCCTCTTACAGTAAGCCCTATAACAATATGATTTCCTTCGATAAATGTAGCTCCATGCAAAAAGGAGCCGCTGATGTGTGGAAGAAAAACAATTGCGATTCCACATTCTCCAAGAAGTTGCCTTAATTTGGGGCAAAACGATTCCGGATCTTCTAAAGTTAATGCACGTATATCGGAAAGTACACTAGATAGTTTATCAATATTAACCGGGGAAGTCAAAATTGTTCTAGAATCCAGACGCGCTTTTTGTGCCCACGCAGCGAGGGCATAATTGCTTTTTGAATTTTCACCTACTTTGCGATAAGCAATTCCTGGAATTCTAAGGATTTCTAACAATCCTAGACGCGCAACTTCAAAAAAACCCCTCAAATTCCAAACTTTTTCTTCTGCCTTTCTTGTCGGCGGAACCCAACCCAATGTTGCCATTTTTGAGTACGGAAATTCTTTAGCAATTGAAATGTCTTCTTCTAACTCATTTTCGTCAGTGGCTCTAGCAACCTTTTCACGATAGATCGCTTCCAAATTATTCCAAAACTTGGCAGGAACTCCGAGGACAGACTCCAAACGCAGTGCAACATTCTGGCTTAATTCCACTTTGCCATTGATAAGATTGCTGATATGTTTCTCAGTCATCCCCATTCTTTTTGCAAACTCTCGCTGGTTCATTCCGCGGATTTCTAACTGCTCGCGTATGGTTGCCCCAGGTGGTACCGCTATTACGCTTTTTCCATGTAGCATATCAGTTTCCTCCTTACCTCCTGAATGCAGTAACCTCAATGATAATCTTCTATTTCGAGAATCTTAACTATCTGTACTGTATTCTTTACTTTTTCAAATACTAATCTAAATGGTTGAACTAAATCCATCGCAAACTGTCCTTGCCGATTACCTTTTAGTGGATGACATCGGCCAATTTGAAACTGTAATAACATATCAACCGAATCGGCAGCCTCCAATTCCTCCATGCGCTGAGCAATTTTCTCCGCCATTTCCAAATTATATGTTTTCCTGGTCACAGAGGAGTCTGTGCAAATCTTCCCCAGTTTGTTCGATTTAAATGTTATTTTCAGGGCTTTCATCCCCTCCACTATAATTTACCTTGCAGGTTAATTATAGGATAACACTTTGTCATAAAACTGTCAACAGACTTTTACCTCAAAAGTAAAATAGTATACGGAGCATTAGTCTATATATACTAAGATTTTAGCTGTTAGTTGCATGCTGATGTGCAACTAACAAAAAACATCATAGGAGTTCCTATGGTATTTCTCGGATTTAACACTTATCCCGTGTTAAATGTGGGTCGCGGATTTGGCTTCCTCCCGCCACAACATTGGCACGGTTTTGCGATTTCGGCGTAAATCCAAGTGTGCTATACTGTGTATGCTCAAAACTATGCCAAGGCGATACGAGTAACACCATCCTACGGGGTGGTGTTATTTTGTTTCCGGGTATTTGGGCAGTCCAAGAGGGGCGACTTTTAGAGAGTAGCCCCTCCACATCTTTTCTATCACAGGAGGTATCACGAGTGAAAAAACATGACCTGACCAAGACACATCTCCACAGGGTGAGTCCCGGCATGGCACTATATGCGGCCTTCGCGGGCGTGACCATGGCCGCCATGCTCTGCCAACCGGTCTTTGCCGCGACTGTATGGGAGAAGGCCAACGAGATCATGAAGGACGTCTATAACCAGATCCTTCTGATCTCCACCATCGCCGCCATTGTCACCGCGTCGGTGGCTCTGCTGCTGATGAACTTCTCCCGCAGTGGCCGCACTGTGGATGAAAGCCGCGCATGGCTCAAGCGTATCATCATCACCTGGGCGATCCTCAACGGTCTGGGCTTCATCATGTCCTATGTTACGCCCTTCTTCACGGATGGCAGATGGAACGGATAACGCCTCACTGCCCGGTTGAGAAAGGAGTGTTGCTATGGGCATATTAGATGGTATTGTAGAATGGATTGCGGAGCAGGTCATGTACGGTCTTGACCTTATCAACACCTCTGTACTGGGTGCGCTGGGCTGCAATATGAGCACCTTCCTGCGCTATTTCCCCGCCGCGGAGACAATGTACCACATCTTTGTTGCGCTGGCTATCGGCATGATTCTGCTGAACCTGATCTGGCAGCTTTTCAAGAACTATGGCCTTGTGGCCGGTGTGGAGGCGGAAGACCCGGTAAAACTGACGATCCGCTCTGTGCTGTTCATTCTGCTGACCTATTTCGCAGATGAAATCGTGGAGCTGATACTGAAAATCGGCGGGACACCCTACGCGTGGATCATGTCGTCTGAGCTGCCCACACTGAACTTTGCCGACTTCAATTCGGTCATACTTACCATCCTTGGGGTCTGCGCCAACGGCGCGGTGGCTCTAATCGCCCTGATCCTCGTCCTCATATTGGCGTGGAACTATATCAAGCTGCTATTTGAGGCGGCGGAGCGTTATGTGCTCCTGGGCGTTCTGGTATTCACGGCACCGGTGGCTTTTGCTACGGGCGCGGCGCAGAGCACCTCCAACATCTTCAAGGCGTGGTGCCGGATGTTCGGCGGCCAGATATTTCTGCTGCTGATGAACGCATGGTGCCTACGCCTGTTCATCACCATGGTGGGAACCTTCCTGGCAAACCCCTTATCCCTATAGGAGACGATCATGAATCAAAAAACGAAATACACCACAGGGATCGTGTTGTCCGCGCTGGTCATATGTGCGCTCACGATCCCTGCCTTTGCTCTGACGGAATCGGATGTGCAGTCTCAGGTCTCAGCCTCCGGTAAAGAAGGTGTGGCCGGAAACCTGTTCGTCTGGTTTCTGTGCGCAGTGGCATTTTTGAAGATCTCACAGAAGATCGACAGCTTCATGCAGGGCCTTGGCATCAATGTGGGTCATACAGGCGGCTCTATGCTGGCAGAAGCGATGCTGGCCGCGCGGAGCATCGCTGCCGCCCGTGGCGTCGCCGGACGAGGTCGAGGCGGTAATGCAGGGCGAGCCGGAAGCACCGGTGGCAGTGGCGGTGACAGCAATACCTTCCTGCAAGGCGGTCTGGCCGGTGTTGCCAATCGCAGCTTCTATAACGGCGCATACCGAAACGCCACCGGCACAGGCAGCGGCGGCGTTGGCGGCATGGCATTCCGTGCCTCTATGACCAAGGGCGGCGATATTGCCAATAACGTTATCAGCCGGATTGCCACCGGCGGTGCGGGATCTGGGGATGTCATGTCCGGCAATATGGCGGCGGACGCTCTCATGTCCTATATGGGCTATACGGCTCTTGGTGAAGGCGCGGCGGATATTCCGACCTTCTCCAATGTGGAGATCGGCGGTGGGCATATCACCGGCACGGAGACCTCTGAGGAAGAACCTGACGGTCGTGCCTTTGCCATGTACAGCACTGAACAGTATATGGAGCCAAAACGGGAATACACCACCGTCACCACCGTGGATGGCACAAAATGGTATAGGCAGTACGCACAGGACGTAGTGGAGAAAAAGCCCTATCAGAATCCGGATGGCGGCATTTCCTATCGTGAGAGCCTGATCCGGCGCCTGCCTGACCCGCCTCGCAGAAAGGACAAGACCTGATATGACCCAGCAAGAACGCAACGGTCTGAACGAAGCCGCTGAGATCAGCGTACACGCTGCCGGCGCTGTGCGCGGCGCCATCAAAACCGGAAAAGCGGTAAGCGGCGCGGCAAAAGGCGCTGCTGCTGCAGGCCCTTACGGTGCGGCGGCAGCGGCACTCTGGACACATCGTAAGGCAGTCGTCGCCATCATTGCCGGTCTGCTGGCGATCCCCGTCCTGTTCATCATGCTGTTACCCTCCCTGATCTTCGGCGGACTGACCAAGGCAGGGGTTGAAGGAAGTCCAGACACACCGATCCTCAACGACAACGCCGCCATTGTGGAGAACATCAATCAGATCTCGCAGGCGATCAGCGACTTGCTGGAGGAAGGCCTGGAGGACGTTCGTACCCGTATTGATGCAGATTTTGGCGCTTCCAGTGCCGACCAGAAGGAGATCGTCAACCCCTATGAGAGCTCCCCAGCCTATAATGCCAACCGTTTCATCGCCATGTACTGCGCCGCCAAGGATCAGGACTACGCCTCCATCTCCCTCAAGGATATGGAGGCGCTGATCCGCAAGGCCAAGGACGCCCTCTACACCTTCACGAGCACGGAGGAGTCTCGCACGACTACGGTAACGGAAACGAATACGGATCCCAAAACCGGTAAGGTCACGGTGACGGAAACGGAAGTTACAGAGATATGGAAGATATATATTGCCGTATGCGGCACCGGCGGCGCGGGCAAGACCTTCCTGATCCTGCTGATGGCACTCCGTATGCGGCGTATGGTTATCATGGCACCGGAGATGGTTCGGGTGATCTCGCCTGACCCCTCGGTGTGCAAGACATGCAAGGTCTATCTCCTTACAATGCAGTTTACCACAAGCTGGGATTCGGGCTGCATTACAGAGCTGTACGCCGACTATGATATGGCGCGTTTTGCTATGCTGAAGGGCATCCGCGAAGAACAGGCAGAAGGCTGTATAAAGGATTGGGCAGATAGGGATGCTCTGGAGGAGGAATACTGCACAGATTTTTATGAGGCGTGGCATCGAGATGAATACTCTGAGAAACACTTTACCGCATCCATTGAAAAGCTGTCCCTTACATTGCCACAAAGAATTATAGAAGCGGAATGAAATTATGATTGAAATTATTATAATTTGGAGTATAATAATTGTAAAGGTGGTGATCGCGTGCATGTATTTGTTGATCGGCAGCAGGAGATGGAGACGCTGCAAAGTGAGTATGAGCGGAATGGCAGCGCACTTGTCGTACTGTATGGACGCCGGCGAGTGGGAAAGACTACGCTAATATCCGAGTTTATTCGGGATAAAAACGCCCTGTTTTTCCTTGCGAGTGAAGAGTCCGAAGCCCAAAACCGAGCGGCATTCAAAGAGAAAGCGGCAGAATTCATTGATAGTGATCTTCTGCGTAATGCGGATGTCAAGAGCTGGGACGTGATATTCAAAGCAATCGTGGATGCCAAGTATGACAGCAAGCCCGTTATCGTACTGGATGAATTTCAGTATCTGGGCAAGGCAGAGCCTGCATTTCCTTCCATATTCCAACGGATATGGGAAGAAATACTAAAGAAGCAGTCTGTTATGGTCATCCTTTGCGGCTCCCTGATCTCCATGATGGAGTCTCAGACACTGGCCTACGGCAGCCCTTTATACGGAAGGCGAACCGCGCAGATCCGGCTCAAGCAGATCCCGTTCGCCTATTACCATGAGTTTTTCCCTGGCAAAACCCGCAGAGAACTCATTGAGCTATACTCTGTTACAGGCGGTGTCCCCAAGTATATCGAGTTATTTTCGGAGAGTAGCGATATCTATCGTGCTATCCAGAAATGCGTACTGAACCGCTCCGGCTATCTCTATGATGAACCGCATTTTTTGCTGCAGCAGGAGGTCAGTGAAGTCGGCAGTTACTTTTCCATTATCAAGGCGATCGCAGCCGGAAATCACAAGCTTTCCACGATTGCCGCTGTGTTGGAGGTCAAGTCAACGAACCTGACCAAGTACCTGAAGACCTTGATGGATCTGGATATTCTGGAACGAAGGGTGCCTGTCACAGAGGGAAATCCCGAGAAGAGCAAGCGCGGCCTTTACAAGATCAAGGATAACTATCTGCGGTTTTGGTTCGCATTTATCTATCCCAATATGAGCTTTATCGAAAGCGGGCATAGCGGTATCGTGATGGATAAGATCCGCAAGGGCCTCACCACCAGCCACATCGGTTTCGTATATGAGGACATCTGCCAGGAGCGGATGTGGGAATTGAATGTCAATAACGCATGGCCGTTCCAGTTCTCCAAACTGGGCGGGTATTGGGATGCCAAGAATGAGATCGACATTGCAGCTCTTGATCCGGAGGGCAAGAACCTGATTCTGGGAGAGTGCAAGTACTGGAAAGAACCCGTTGGTCTTAATGTCCTTCATGCGTTGGAAACTAAGGCCTGCGATGTCGCATGGGAGCGGGATCGGCGAAAAGTGTGGTACGTCCTGTTCAGCATCTCCGGCTTCTCGGATGAGCTACGCAATCATGCCGCAACACGGGACGATCTTCTTTTGATTGACGATGGAGAAAGATAGCTGATCGACCAGCCGGTTCAATATCTTCAATGCGCTCCAAAATTCTTTGAGGGAATTAAAGAAGTCCTGACAAATATGTATAAAACAGACGTGGAGATTTCCACGTCTGTTTTTCTATTCGGTAACAAGGGAAAACTACGGTAGATACAGGGCGGCCGTTGACAATCCTGTGCGGTTACACCACTATGAGGGCACCAGCTGGACGTTCATCTGCTCCATTATCTTCGATATACTTCCGGACTTCCTGGAGGAATTGAAAAAACTCTGAGAAACAAATAGGACCGCAGGCGTGGGTTGCACGCCTGCGGTCCTATTTGTTGTAAAAATGCGTATTAAAGTCGTATAAACACAGTATAAACACAAAAAGGAGCTGATTCTATGTTAGTCTGTATCGACCACGGAAATAAACAAATTAAAACAGCCAGTAGGGTATTTACCTCCGGCCTGATGGAAAGCGATACCCGACCACCCTTTGGCGATAACATCATGTTCTACAACGGGAAGTATTACACCCTATCCGACCAGCGAATCCCCTATACCCGGGATAAAACAGAGGACGACCGCTTCTTTATCCTGACGTTGTTCGCCATCGCTTACGAGATCAACGCGGCGGGCCAGTATGTCCCGGATCGGCTGATGAACATTCAGCTTGCCGTTGGGCTGCCGCCTGCGCATTATGGAACGCAGTATAAACGCTTTGCCTAGTATTTCCTGAACCGCGGCGTGATCGGGTTTGAATTCAATGGGAGGAAATACTCCATCTGCATCACGGAGGCGGTCTGCTTCCCGCAGGCGCTGGCAGCCACGGCTCCGGTGTTCAAGCGGCTCCAGCTCGGCACGGTTGCCAAGGCCACTGTGATCGACATAGGCGGTTTTACTGCCGATTACCTCTCCCTGCGCTATGGCGCAGCAGACTGGGCTTCCTGCGATTCGCTGGAAAACGGCGTCATTACGCTCTATAACCGATTGCTGTCCAAGATTCGTGCCGACCATGATCTGCTGCTGGAGGAAACGGACATTGACTCCATTCTCACAGGTTGCAGTACAGAGTACGGCAGTGAGATCCAAACACTGGTAGAGCGCGGCGCGGAGTCCTTCGTGGCGGACCTTTTCCGTACTCTGCGGGAGCGGAAGATCGAGTTGCGTACTGGCAAGGTTATTTTTGTAGGCGGCGGCTCTCTGCTGCCTCGGAAACAGATCGAAAAGTCCGGTAAGGTCGGTACAGCCATCTTTGTGGAGGAGATTGGCGCCAACGCTGCCGGGTACGGTCTCTTGTATGCGGCTACGAAGACGAGTAGGTGATCCATATGGGCGAAAAGAAGGATTCCTTCAGATTTACCGTCCAATTCAATGCCGGTGACCCAAGCCACCAGCAGGTAGCCGCGATCTTGAACGAGCAGGGTCGGCGCAAGGCACAGTTCCTGGTCAACGCCGTGACCCACTATATGAATTATGAATTGCCCGGAAACACCGGAGGCCGCGGCTGCGCCAAGGATAGACCGGCAAACAGTGGAGCAACTGGTTCGTGAGATACTGTCCAATATGCACCCGGAACCCGTACCCGCAATGGGCGAGGATATGCCCGGCTGCGATCCGGCTATTACGGCCTCTGAAGACATCCCCTTCGATGCTGCGGCCATGCTGGGAGAAGATGGTTTCCATTCGTTCATGGACTCATTGGCCGCGATACAGAAGCCGTGAAAGCGGCAGGTGATTATATAGACCATACATCGGCATACATAAATTGCCAGGAGCCGGACTGCGCGTATCATGCAGTCCGGCTCCTGACCTGTAAGGAGACAATGGTCGAAAGTATCTTAACTTACATCCAATATATCTTTGCTCCAGAAATTTGAATTTTTGAATCCGCAGGGAGTCTTAACAAGTGTACAATATTCAGATAGTCAACATACCCAGTCCCCACATGAACAAGGCTGAAAACACAGAGAACAGCGCTTGCAAAAGCATAAGTGCGTGGAACAATCATATATGCAATTAGCGGAACAACACCTAAAATTAGCGATGGAAGCATATTAACCACGATAAACCTATTTCTTGTCATCGGTGATGTACATGTCGTTCCAAGTCCCTGCGTCGTGTAGAACATAATGACTTCACTACCCGCTGGAAAACTTACGGCATGGATGATTTCATGAACTGGGAAGAAAAGTAACGCAATCACAAGACCTATCATCCAATCAACTCTTGAAAATGCGACCCCTCCAAGATAAGTTTTTTTGATATAAACACAACAAGCAAACAAAAGAACAATCGGAATAAGTATGATTGCGGACTTGCTTGTTACTTCCGGTAGTTCTTTTGCACCAACTTCAACATCAACAATAGGAAGATTTTTCCCGTCATACTTTCCAATCCATTTAATTTTCATTGTCATTCTCCTCACTTAACGGAACGAAGTGACGAAGCATTCTCGGTCTGGCAGTTTTCTTCTGCTTACCGGGAATGAAGCTCCGCAGGACGTGCGATACTCCCGATAGGAGAGTATGGACGTGCGGCCTTTAGTTCCTAAAGGGAGTTTGAAATTCCTGACAGCATATTACCACTTGCCCTTTTTCAGCCTTCCGCCAATCAGAATACCGGCAAAAAGAATGACGGCAGTCAATGCGGAAATCCAGATTGGCGAAAGCACCCATATCCAGTGCCACTTAATCACGCCTGACAGCTTCAGAACAATGAATACAATCGTCAGGATGGATACGATGCCAAGCCCGCCTTGCTTTGTTTTTGTGTTCATAACAGTCCCCCTGAGAATGAAGTTTGACGTTCTTTAACTCCAACGATCACCTAACTTGACAGCCGCCCCACTCCACTGCCGTGAAGCCGGTGCGCACCGGGGCGGTGAGGTTCTGTGTAGAAATATCCACGGCGCTCTCAAGCGGTTTCCACGCCATAAATACCCGCAGCAGCGTATCGGGTGCTGGCTCAATGGATAGCTGCGCCGTTTGCGTATAGCTGTCGGACTGAAATGCAATGAGATTGTAAGGATTCTCTTTCATCAGCGGCAACCAGTAAACGATAAACTCATTTGCTTCCTTCCGGGTAAGTCCCAACTGGTTCAAGGTGTTCTCCAGAAAAGCGGCGGTGTCGCTTCCGGCTACGCAGAAGCCCTCGGAAAAATCATAAACAACGCTGTTTACGCCCTCCCAATAAAGGTAGTTGTACGTTTGCCCATCGGCGTCTGTCAATGTGCCGTCGGGACTGGCGCAAACCTTCCAGCCGTCATTGTAGGCAGGATATGTGCAGGTCAGTTCTCCGGCATAGTTAAATTTCACAGTGACCTCAGTTTCCTTCTCCGGGTAAAGATAAATGACAGGCTTCGCGTCGTATTGCTCAGCATCGTAGTTCGCGGCAGCGTCCATAGCGGGCAACACCCAGACCGTATAATGCCCCCAATAAACCTCAGACGAGGCTACTTCATTTCGGCTCCCATCAGTAAACAG
>ERZ1026884.1172-NODE-1172-length-14729-cov-4.868339_pt1 | contig 14729 bp, 15 predicted proteins | sample MGYA00380172_ERZ1026884 | MGnify/ENA primary metagenome ERZ1026884 (study PRJEB33269, sample SAMEA4719808) | human gut metagenome | biome: human-associated habitat; feature: organic feature; material: feces | place: Cameroon | collected 2013-10 ... | reverse complement strand
ACGCCTGGGGCAAGCCGCTGTCCGTCACGGGTTCGCTGGCCAATACCATCGGCTATTACAATCCCTTCCGCTATCGCGGGTATGTGTACGATGTGGAAACGGGGCTGTACTATCTGCGGAGCAGGTATTATAACCCGAGCTGGGGACGGTTTGTTAATGCGGATAATCAACTGGATGCAAGAGTAACCATTAAGGCACAAAACATCTTTTCATATTGTGCTAACCTTCCCGTACTGCTTGTGGATGAAAATGGGCATCGTTGGGATTTCTGGGACAAGGTTATTGACTATTTGGCCAATATCGGTCGTGGTTTTACTGATGTAGCGCGTAGTTTTGAAGTATCTGCCAGTATTAATGTTGGTTTGGCAGCTGAAGGCTCTATGACGCTATGGAATGTCCCCTTTACAGGCGATATAGGGGGGAGCGCTGATATTATCAACATTAAGATACGTGATGGTAAAATCGAATATGGGGGTGGTTATTCAGCTGGCATAGGATTTGCGCCTGCGAAGGGAATGGGACGTTACATTAATACACATGTTGGTGTTGATTGTTGGCATCCTTATGAATTCGACGAGTCAGAGTGTACTTGTGGATTAGATTTTGATAAAATGCCATACTGTCCCCTTACCGAAGGCGGTATTGGCGTTGCTTCTTCTGTTAGCGATACTAAGGCATCAAAAAAGCTCGAACTGGGAGGAGGCATAACGGCGGGAATAGGAGGCGCTTTTTATATGGGAGTTGATGTTGAGCAGTTGTGGAACTCGCTTATTAATTTGGGTGGTGCATTCCTTGGATGTCCTATTGATTGAGGAAGAGGTGGATTAATGAAAAAAAAGTCTAAGCTTTGGCTGTACTATTTGATTCTTGCGATCATTATACAGGCTACTTTTTCGACAGCAGGCAGTAACGGTCTTTTCCAGACTATGACTTCTACTGGGTATGAAATACTATATACCATTGTCTCGGTAAGCGTTCTTGGTCTGCTTTGGTTGGCTATGTATACGGGAAGAAAATTAGTGGATGCAGCAGCCCATAAGTGGCTGCATCTGTATTTGACCGTTGGGATCATTCTTGCGCCGCTTTCGGTGCTCTACTTGCTGATTAGTATTATTTTAGCATAATACTCTGTAAACATATAGGTACGCAGAGGCTTGCTTTGCGTATCTATATGTTTTAGATAAGTGTTTTTAAATCTGGAAAACCATATAAAAGCAAGAGTATGACTGCGGCGGCAACATCCTCAATAAGATGTATTACTTAGGGACATCGTAATTAAAACTTATTTGATATGCAGGATGTTTTATTAATGTTATTCATTTATGCATTATACGGCTAAAATGTTGCGTGCAAGCATGGATAAATGGTGAAATGATCATCTATCGATACTGCGTAGCCTCTGCATCAGTCTATTTGTTAGTTTTTCAGCATATTTTCTACAATCTTTATAGAAAAATCGGAAATAGGCGCAGCCAATGGTTTATCCAAAGGCTGCGCCTTATTTTGTTGCCTTTTGTATCCATTACTTGGTTCCGTGTCACATTTATCGCAGTTTAATGCACTAATAATCAAAACCAACTACAGGAGGGGGAAAAGTGGACCAGTCTGGACTTTGCGCCGCATGGCTGTTTGAAAACCATCGCCAGTTTGCCGCACGTGCCACCTATGCGCAAAAGCAAATAGAACGTTTGCCGGAAATTATACAGCAGCGAAAAGACGAAGCGATTCTAAGTATGTCTTTGGCAAGACCCGAAATCGGATCGTTGCCCAAGGGATCTCACAGTGGCAGCTCTACAGAGCATGCAGCCATTTACTGGGAAAAGAATGTTACACAAGATGTTAACCTGATGGTCAATCAACTGTATGCAGAATTACGGGAGAGTGAATACTATCTGGACCTGTATAACAAAATAATAGCCATGCTAAAACGAAAGGAAGCTTGGTTGGTAGAGGCTTACTATGAGCAAGAGCTTACGATAGGACAGATTATTGCCATGCCAGAAAGCCCCTATTATCAATACTCACGCTCTACCGTATATCGGCATAAGGAGCGTATTCTGCACAAAGCAGATGAGTTTATTCATAACCACGCTATAAAGATGGAGGCTACAGTATCTGCGGACGTGGCGGCTGGAGATTAGAGCATTGAAGTAGTTTGCATGTTGTAAAGTGGAGTGGGAGGCTGCTTGCATATTGGGTACATTGGTTGGATAAGTGCTTGTTTGCAATATCATGAGAATCGTACATAAAGGGGATAATCAGTTTATCCAGGGTGCTTTTATTCAATCAAAATGAAGCGTAATAAGCACTTAAAGCTGTAAAAAGTTTTTAGCCTTTTTGATATCTATTTGGGGTAGCATTAGTACGAAAACCATGGTAAAATGATTGTATAAGCAAAATTACTATGACTTGCGAAAGTATATTGCTCAAATTTAATTTTACTAAGGAGAAAAAATATGAACGATTAGACTATATGTACAGGCTATCAGAACAGAAACCTTTGCAGTTGAATTAACTAACAGACAAGAGCATCAAACAAATATAGAGGTAAAAGCATGCGTTCTGAATATGATGGTGTTAAATTCTATGCTAAAGACGACAGAAGCGTTGGAGTGGAATTGCAGAAAGCAGAACCGATCCTTGCTTCATTTGATGCTTCTAAGGATTATAACGATGTAAATGAATTGCTGGAATTGTGTGCCTGCGATGCTGGCGTGTTTTCTCACTCGACACAGTCTATTATCCCATACGCCGATGAGAGATTGGAGAAGTGTGCATGAATACCACGTTCAAGTATATGACGTTTAATTCCTCGTGCTCTTATGCTGGCTTGGCGAATATGCTGCTGCGATATGGCGTGGATACGCAGGATCGTGAAATTGCAAGGGATATGAAGCTGCCGTTTCTGTTTGCCTGTGAGGAGGATGAGTACCGCGCAGGGCCAATGCTCCAGGGCGCGCAATGGTTTAACCTTTATCTGCATCCGCGGGGCCTTGAAATGCGGGAGACGGAGGTACCCGCACAAAGCGTGGCCGCATATTTGCGGCGGCAGCGCACGGCGATGCTGGGCATTCGGGGGATAGAAAATGGTAAGCACGCTGTCGTATATATCGGAAACAAACAGGAGAAGCTGCTGTTTCTCAACAATAAATGGGAGCGCGCGGATGCTCCCACACAGCTTCTCCTGACGGAACAAGCGCTTTTGTCCTATTTGGATGACAAGGTGATCATTGCTACTTTGGCGCCTGTTACCTCTTGCACGGAGGATATCATAAGCCGCATGCGCCATTCGATTACGGTTTTGCAACAAAACGCGAGAGAAATCTGCATGCTGTGTCAGGAGACAATGCCGGTTGCAGTGCTTCGCTCCCGAATGGATTCGCTATTTCGTGCGCTTCTGCTGGATGGTATAACCATGCTGAATTTGCTGGGCGAAAGCGACTTGGTGGCGCGCCTGCTGCCTTTGCAGCGCGGTTTGCTCAACGCCGTGCGCAATGAATCAGCGGCAAACGTTTTCCTTGGGGACTATCTTTCGCCCGATGCGCTCACTGCTGCTGCGCAGGCTTATGCAGCGCGTATTCAGCGAGAGATTGATAGCATGGGGAATTAATAACAGCGATGGAGGCTGTAAGCAAGCTGGATAGTGATATGACTTGCAATAAACTCCTTCATCTGTATTTTCATGGCAGATATCATAATTCTATTGCCTATGCTGTAGCCCACCAGTGAGCCGATGGCCATAGCGCCTGCATTGGTGCAGTGAACGGCGGCGTTTTCGATATTTACGTTTTTGATTTCACCAACGCTGATGCCGAACAGCCCGGCGCCGACGATGAATTGATCGTTTTTATAGGTGAGATTGCTCACCGTATGGCCCTGTCCGTCGAAGGAGCCCAGGAACAGGGTGGTGCGGTTCTCCATGTCGTTCATATTGCCGATGGGCGTCCAGTCCACGCCGGTCATGTCCCAATCGGCGGTCAGCACGAAATACGCGCCCATCGCGCCCATATAGCCGCTCTTGCTGCCGTCGTTTACGGTAGCGGCCAGATAAGCAAGCTGGTCTACGCTGGCAATCTGCCAGGGAGCGTCTGGTGTGCCGCTGCCGCCGGCAAAAGCGGTTTTCTCGGCCAGCGCCGGAATGCTCAGGCAGGCGAGCGCCATGGTCAGCGCGCAGAGCAGAGACAGGCTTTTGCGAAGCTGTTTCATTTGAAATATCTCCTTCAAAACGTATTTATGTCAACGCAGTTTGCGAGGACATCGTAGTTAGAAACATTTAACCATTGCGCAAGAAAAAAGGCGTTAGCCTTTTTCCATACCCAGCAGATCCGCCCAGCCCATGCGGAAGAACCGGCGCAGCCGCAGCGCGTATACGATTGCTTCCTGCCGGCTTAGATCATGGCGGATTGTTTCGAACAGGCCGGAGTAAAAGGCGTTCGAAGAGCATATGCACCATCAGCGCGCCCGTCTGGTCGTCCGTCAGCGCGCCGCGGCCGGTGCACTGCATGAAGCGGAACGTGTATTTTACATCGATATCGATCAGGCTGTCGATCCTCTTTTCATAGCAGTCCTTGTCGGAGCAGCGCGCCAGCTCTTGATTGACGCTTATATCCAGCCATGGTATAATTTATATATTCAATAAGCACTTGCGGGGGCGCATATGGGCATTTTGATCTGCGGGCTGAACGGTGTAGGCAAAAGCACGATTGGACGGATCCTTGCGCAGCGCCTGACATACGCTTTCATTGATAGTGAAGAACTGTTCTTTTCAAAAGAAAATGCAGCCGATCCGTTTTCTAATCCGCGCAGCAAGCAGGAAGCAATCCGCATCCTTGAGGCAAAGATTGCGGCGGACAATCATTTTGTGTTTGCCGCCGTGCGGGGGGATTATGGGGATAAGCTGATTGCGTCGCTCGATTATGCCGTGCTGGTCGACGCGCCAAAGCCAGTGAGAATGCAGCGCGTTTGGGAGCGATCCTACCAGAAATTCGGCGGGCGAATGCTTGATGGCGGCGATCTGCATGAAAAGGAGAACGCATGGTTTTCCTTTGTTAATGACAGGCCGGAGGATTATGTTACGAAGTGGCTAAGCAATATTGCCTGCCCTGTCCTGCGGGTGGATGGCACGATGCCTGTTGAAAAGAACGTTGCGGATATTCTGACCTTTCTGGCGTCAAGATCATGCGCCAAAAAGCAGAATGGAGGAAAAAGACCATGATGTACACAATGCACTATGATTCCCCGCTGGGTGGCATTCTGCTGGCCGCGGATGATACCGGCCTGACCGGATTGTGGTTTGACGGCCAAAAGTACTTTGCAAATGAACTGCCGGCGGAGCATATCGAGCGGGAAACGGAGAGCCTGGCGCTTGCGAGGCGTTGGCTGGATATGTACTTTACCGGCAAAGAGCCCGATTTCATGCCGCCGCTGCATCCCATTGGCTCAGGCTTTCGCCAGGCTGTGTGGAAGCTGCTCTTGGATATCCCCTATGGGCAGACAACTACCTACGGCCAGCTTGCCCGCTGCCTTGCGGTGCAAATGGGGCGCGATCATATGTCGGCGCAGGCCGTTGGCGGCGCGGTGGGGCATAACGAAATTTCCATTATTATTCCCTGCCACCGGGTGGTAGGAAGCAGCGGCAGCCTGACGGGCTATGCGGGCGGTATCGACAAAAAGGTAAAGCTGCTGGAGCTGGAACGGACGGATATGCGCGGCTTCTTTATCCCGGCAATGGGAACGGCGCTTTGAAAGGGGAGACGGGCCATGATTGTTTCATCCGCAATTGAAAAGATGATCGCCTTTTATCAGGGCAACCTGCACGATATCAACCATTTTCTCAAGGTATGGGCGTTTGCTAAAACCATTGGAGAGCAGGAAGGGCTGGATGATCAAACGCAGCTGACGCTGGAGCTGGCGGCGGTGGTTCATGATATTGCCTGCCCGCTGTGCCGGCAGAAATATGGCAATGCCAATGGAAAATACCAGGAGCTGGAAAGCCCGCCGCTGGTAGAGGATTTCTTTGCAGGCATGCCTGTTGAAAGAGATATGGCGGAGCGAATTTCCTGGCTGGTGGCGCATCATCATACCTATACCCATGTGGACGGCCTGGATTACCAGATCCTGCTGGAAGCGGATTTTCTGGTCAACGCGGACGAGGGCGGCCTTGCCCGCGCAGCCATTGAAAACATGCGGCAAAGCGTTTTTCGCACCGGTGCGGGCGTTCGTCTGCTGAATAGCATTTATTTGCGGGAGCAGTGAAGCGGGCAAAAATCCTTTTGTAAAAGGGGCAATTTCAGACAGATAGAAAGGTAGAAAGCGCTTTATGCCACTGCAAATCGTCAGAAACGATATTACCAGGATGCAGGTGGACGCCATTGTCAACGCCGCCAATGAATCGCTGTTGGGCGGCGGTGGGGTGGACGGCTGCATTCACCGCGCCGCAGGCCCGGAGCTGCTGGCGGAGTGCAAAGTGCTGCATGGGTGCAAAACAGGCAGCGCAAAGATCACAAAGGGCTATCGATTGCCCTGCAAATACGTCATTCACGCGGTGGGGCCGCGCTGGCATGGCGGGCAGCGCGGAGAGCAGGAACTGCTGGTTGCCTGCTACCGGGCGGCGCTTGCGCTGGCAAAGGAATACGGCTGCGAATCGCTGGCGTTTCCGCTCATTTCCTCCGGCATTTACGGCTATCCCAAGGATCAGGCGCTCAAGGCTGCGGTGGATACCATCAGCGATTTTCTGCTTGAAAACGACATGATGGTCTATCTTGTGATCTTTGACCGGCATGCTTATCAGATTAGCGGCGCGCTGTTTGCCGATATTGCCGCCTATATCGATGAACGGTATGTGGACGAGCATACCGAGGATCGCTCCGCGCGCCTGCGCTCGATGAATGCCTTTCGCGTGGAAGCGTCCGCGGCCTGTGAAGCGCCCGTTTGCCAGGATGCAATCCAGCAATGCGCGGATTCCGCGCTCAAAACGATGTCTCTTGTCGATGCGCTGGGACGGATGGATGAGAGCTTTTCAGAAATGCTGCTGCGCAAGATTGATGAGCGAGGAATGACCGATGCGCAGTGCTACAAAAAGGCCAATATTGACCGCAAGCTTTTTTCAAAGATCCGTTCGGACAAAGGATATAAGCCCTCCAAGCCCACGGTGATCGCCTTTGCCATTGCCCTGGAGCTGCCGCTGGCGGAGATGAAGGATATGCTCATGAAGGCGGGCTTCGCGCTGTCCCATTCCAATAAGTTTGATATCATTGTGGAGTATTTCATTGAGCATGGCAACTATAACGTATTTGAAATCAACGAAGCGCTGTTTGCCTTTGATCAGAGCCTGATTGGCGCATAAGCTGTAAGCGCTTGCGATGTCGTTTGCCATGCGACCCTTAAAACCGAATATCGAAGTAGAATAGGACTGCAAGGTGAAACGCCGGGCAGCCCTATTTTTATGATGGAGGAATGGATGATGAAGAAAAATTTGACGGAAATCGTGTTTATCCTGGATCGCAGCGGCTCAATGCGCGGGCTGGAAGGGGATACCATCGGCGGCTTTAACGCCATGATTGAAAAGCAGAAGAAAGAGCCGGGTGAAGCGCTGATTTCTACCATTCTCTTTGACAACGTAAGCGAGGTGATCCACGACCGCGTGCCGGTTCAACAGGTTGCGCCGATGACGGACGGGGATTATTTTGTCCGCGGCTGCACTGCCCTGCTGGATGCGATTGGCGGCGCGATTCATCATATTGAAAACGTTCACAAATACGCGCGGGAGGAGGACGTGCCGGAGCATACGCTGTTTGTGATCACGACGGACGGCATGGAAAACGCAAGCCGCAGCTATGATAGCGAGCGGGTTAAAAGGATGATTGAGCGCCGGAAGGAAGAGGATGGCTGGGAGTTTCTCTTCCTTGGCGCCAATATTGACGCGGTGGAAACCGCCAAGCGCTTTGGCATTGGCGCGGATCGGGCAGTTAACTATCATGCCGATCACTCGGGAACGCGGCTCAACTATGAGGTGCTGAGCGAAGCGGTTTCGGCGGTGCGGTGCAGCGCGCCCTTGGGCGCGGAATGGAAAGCGCGCATTGACGCGGATTTTAGCGTAAGACAGGATGAAAACAGGCAATAAAAGCGCCTGAACCGGCGGAGGGTGCAATCAGACGGCCATTCCGATTTGAAATGCTGGCTTTTCCACCTTTTGTATGGTAGAATAAGAATTACTGGAAGGGACGGTTCGGAGGTGGGGGAATGGCGGACATAAAGCGAAAATCCATCGCAAAGCTTTGCCTTGCGCTGGGGCTGTTCGTTCTGGCAGGCGTTTTCCGCCAGCTGGATCGCCTGGCCTCGCCGCTGCCCTCCGCCGTGTGTTTTTTGCTGACCAATCTGATCTATATCGGCCTGTCCATGGCGTGGGGCTTTTCCATATCGCGCAGAATTCTGCACTGCGACGATCGGCGGTGGCTGCTGCTTGGATGCGCCATGACTGTGCTGTGGCTGTTTCTGCGCACGGTCAAGTATCGCTTTTTCAGCGGCGATACCATTACGCGCCATCTGTGGTATCTGTATTATGTGCCGCAGATTTTAGCGCCGCTGTTCAGCCTGTTCGCCGCGCTGCAGCTGGGGCGGCGGGAGGGCGCCGCGTTTTCTCGCAGGTGGTATCTGCTGTTCATTCCTGCTGCGCTGCTGATTGGCGGCATTCTGAGCAACGATCTGCACCAGATGGCATTTCGATCCGTGCCGGGCGCTGCGACGCTGCAAGCGGATTATACCCACGGCTGGATGTACTACCTCGCCATGACGTGGATTGTTGGGCTGCTGCTGGCGACAGGTATTATCGTCTACCGCAAATGCCGCATATCAGAAAGCAGGCGATACGCATGGGTGCCGCTCTGTGCTTTTCTGAGCGGAATTGTGTTGTGTGCGCTGAGCTTCGCGAATACCTACACCTTCCACAAGATGCCGGAATGCTTCTGCCTGACATTTGCGGCGTTCTGGGAGAGCTGCCTGCAGGTGGGGCTGATACCGACCAACGGCTATTACCGCTATTTCTTTTCCGAATCCACCGTCGCCGCGCAGATTGTGGACGGGCAGGGGCGCCCCGTCTACCGCGCCCAAAACGCGCCTGACCTCACGGCCGGTCAACTGGACGCAGCGGCGCGCGAAGCGATTCTTCTGAACGCAGACACGCGGCTGCAAAGCGCGCCGGTGCAGGACGGGCGCGTGTACTGGGTGGAGGATATTTCAAAAATCAATCGGATTCAGGGACAGCTTGCCGAAATCAACGCCCGGCTTTCGGAGGAAAACGAGCTGATCCAGGCAGAAAATGAACTGAAGCGTCAGCGCGCGCAGATTGAAGAAAAGAACCGGCTCATGGACGAGATGATCGCGCTCGTGCAGCCCCAGCTGCTTCAAATCAACCGGCTTCTGGAAGAAGAAAACGCGCAAGCACTGAACGTTCAAAATCTGAAGCAGGTCTGTCTGCTGGGCGCGTATGTCAAGCGACGGGTCAATCTGGCGCTGATCTGCGATCAGAAAACAGTCGTTCCCGTAGACGAACTGGCCCACTGCATCCGGGAATCGCTGACTTATCTGACGCAGTACGGCGCTGTTTGCGCGCTGCATCAGGAGGGAAAGGGCAGCGTGAGCAGCCGCGACGTGCAGACCGCCTACGACTTCTTCGAGGATTGTCTGGAGGCCGCGCTGCCCTCGCTCAGCGCGCTGATGGTGCGTGTGGAATGCAGCGAGCGCTTTTCCATTCGCCTGATGATGGAAGACGCGGCAGGGCTCCCGAAGGCGGACAAATACAGGGCTCTGGGGAAGCTGACCATCGACGATGCAGACGGCGCGCTGTGTGCGACGCTCTCTCCTGACTGGGGAGGTGTGCGTGCATGAATACGCTTCACGCCGGTTTGATGTGCACGGTGCTGCTGACGGGAACGATTGCCAGTCTGTTTGGCTGCATGAGCGCCGTGCGCCGCCACCGCCGCTTTGCGTTCGCAGCTTGTCTGGCAATCGCTTTGCTGGATTTTGCAGTGCTGGCGGTATTGCTTTCCCGTCTGCCGGGAAGCGAGACCCTTGCCCCGGTTCCATGGACGGCAGCCGCATTGTCCCTGACGGCGCTCAGCCTTTTTGCGTCCTTCACGCTGTGGCATAAAAGCAGGCGGCAGATCTCGCCGGTTTCCATCAATGAAAGCTGCGACCATCTGCCCAGCGCGCTGTGCTTTGCATATGAAAACGGCCAGCCTTGCCTGAAAAACCTGAAAATGGATGAGCTGAGCCATCTGCTCACGGGCGAAGCGCTGCTCAACGCGAACGTTTTCTGGGAAACGATTGAGTCGCAGCCCATCGTCACGCTGCCGGACGGCCAGACGTGGAGCTTTGCGCGGGTGCGCATGACCATGGCTGGAAGAACTGTTTATCAGATCACGGGCACAAACATCACCGAGGAAGCGCGGCTCCAGCGGGAACTGGAAAAGGACAATCTTTGCCTGAAAGACATGAACAGGCGGCTTCGGCAATATGGGCAGGACGTGCAGGAGGCGACGCGGGAAAAGGAGATCCTGCACGCCAAAACCCGCGTGCATGATGAGATTGGCCATGCGCTGCTGCAAACCCGGCAGATCCTGGCCGGCACGCAAGGCGACGCTGCGCGCGTCTGCGCCGCCTGGCGGCAGAATACGCAGCTTTTACTGGCAAAATATGCCGATGAACAGCGCACGGACGCTTTTGAGCAGCTTGCCCGTGCCGCGCAGGCCATCGGCGTGACCATTGCGCGCAGCGGCGCATTTCCTCAGGAGGGGACGGAGAGCGCGCAGCTGGTGGAAGCCGCCGCCCATGAATGTTTGACGAATCTGGTGCGCCACGCGGGCGGCACGCGGCTGGAAATCATCGGCGAGAAGACCGCATCCGGCTGGCGCGTTCGTTATCTCAACGACGGCGCTGTGCCTTCCGGCCCCATCGTCGAGGGCAGAGGCCTGACCGCGCTGCGCGCTCGGACGGAGGCGGCAGGCGGCGCGATGGAGATTGTTCACGCCCCGCGCTTTGAGCTGACGGTGACATTGCCCGAGGAAAGGCAGGAAATTCCATGAAATACAAAGTCATGATTGTCGAAGATCAGACCATGCCCCGCGAGCTGTTCGAACTGCGAATTCAGGCGTCGGAGCACTTCGAGGTGGCGCTTTCCATCGACAACGCCGCGCTGGCGGATGTGTATTGCCTGCGTTTCCCGGTGGATTTGATCCTGATGGACGTGGTGACCCGAAATGGCGAAAGCGGCCTGGACGCAGCGAAGCGGATCAAGCGCACCTTCCCGCAGATTAAAATTATCATCGTGACCTCCATGCCGGAATGCTCCTATCTGAGCCGCGCACGGGAAATCGGCGTGGAGAGCTTCTGGTACAAGGAAGAGCAGCGCGAAAGCCTGCTGGATGTGATGGAGCGTACGATGGCGGGCGAATCCGTCTATCCGGACGCAACGCCGGAGCTGCAATTAGGGCTTGCCAGCAGCTATAAATTTACCGACCGCGAACTGGAAGTGCTGCGCGAAATGACCGGCGGCGATACCAATCAGGAGATCGCCGAGCGTCTGCACATGTCCGTGGCGACGGTCAAAACGCACATCCTCAACATGCTGGAAAAAACGGGCTTCAGAAATCGCACCGAGCTGGCCGTGCGCGCCCGGGAAAGCGGACTGGTGATACTGAACCGGAGGGATTGACTATGGATATTGAAAAGACGAAGGCGTATTATGCGCAGATAAGCGAGCACGACCTGTGCAGCTGTGAATATTGTAAAAACTATATTCGCGAAATCAGAGCCGCCTATCCGAAGACTGCCGAATACCTGGCCTCTTTGGGCGTTGACATAGAAAAGCCTTTTGAGACGATGCCTCTCGACCCGGATAAAACGGGATACATCGAGTACATTTCCGGCCAATACATCGTTTATGGAGAACCCGATGATTTTGTCGAAAAGGTCATTGGAAACGCAAGCGTGAATTTGACCGACACGCATCCGTCGACCGGAATAGATGAAGCTCATTTTGTCATCGAAATATCCCCCGTCCGGCTGAAGTGGGTTCTGTAGAATAAAGTTGAATCTCAGGCGCTCTGTCCATCCGCGGCAGGGCGCTTTTCTTTTGTCTGTTTGCCGAAAAAATAGCCATATGGTTGATGCGCGGCGCTATTATTTCTGCTACCCTGAATCGTATAAGGGGGAATTCCATGAGAGACGTCGTGGTCAGTATGCAAAACACACTTTTATCGGAAGCCGTCGCGCGTTCGCTTACGGAAACAGGCGAATTTCGCGTGGAGCAGGTTCTGCCCGGAAAGACAGGCGATACCTTCTCCCTGTGCCAGGCCGCGCAGGCGGATATTCTGCTGATGGAGGTCAGCCATCTGCCGGCCTACACGCTGGAAAACCGACTGAAGCTGATCGAATGCGTGCGAAGAGCGCTGCCGAACTGCAAATTCGTGCTGCTGTGCGACGAAAACAGCGATCCGGAGCTGGCGCGCCGGGTGATGATCGTCCGGCAGGATCGATTAATTGATGCTTTTCTCTATGCTTCCGTTACCCCCGCCTATCTGACCGCCGCGCTGGATGCGCTGTGAGAAAGGAGCGACCGCCATGCAAAGACGATGGAAGCGCATTTTCGCTGGACTGCTCGCCGCGCTGACGCTGTGCCTGTGTCCATGCTTCGCTGGAGCCGCGCCGCCCGAAGCTCTGCCGGCGGTGAAAACCTTCCGGTACGCCACCTCCGGCATGTGCATTGAGGCGTTCAACCGCTATCAGACCAAGGAAACGGCGCGCGGCCGCTTCGCCTGGATTGAACGGCACAATGACGATCACTACGTGCTGCCTCTGACCGACGAGGACATGGCCTCGTTCTCCGCGCTGATGCAAGAGCTGGGGCTGGCCGAATGGAACGGCTACCATATAATCGACCGCGACGTGCTGGACGGCGCGAGCTTCTCGCTTAGCGTCGTTTTTGAGGACGGCGGAGTTATCGACGCCAGCGGCTCCAACTGTTTTCCCAGAGGTTATAGCGAAAAGACCTCCGCGATCAGAGATTTCTTTGAGAAACTGATGGAGGAACACGGATTCGACCTGAACGACCTCTGGCTATGACGCAATATAGCCGCCACCCTTCTGGCTTCTGCAGACGAGAGCAATTCATTGCGGGCGCAAAAGCAGATCCGTACCCTGTGGGAGACGGAGCTGGACAGCTTTTACAGCGAATGGCTGCAAAAGGCGCCGGTGGAGGGTCAGGGGGCAATTAATTGCCGCGCAGGGGACATATATGAACTGTCTGGCGGTTCAGGAGACGGTACTTCAGCAGCAGTGCGACGAAGAGACTGCTGCCCTGCAGAGCAACGCGGAGCTTGCGCGTCAATGCGCATTGTTCTGCAGTATGCTCCATAAAGAACAATAGAACAGACATGGACGGAGGTAGTGAATGATGAAAAGATCGCTAATCCTAGTTCTCTCCCTGCTGATGCTGGTTCTCTACATACCCGCATTGGCCGAATCCACCGACTGGAATTATGACGCGAACTACGCCATACTCCGCAGCTATGACGGCGCGGGCGGCGACGTGGTCGTGCCTGCGGAAATCGACGGCTTCACGGTGGACGTGATCGGCATTAACGTGTTCAAGGGCGATACGATCATGTCCCTGACGCTGCCCGAGACGGTGCTTGAACTCAGGAGCGGCGCCGTCGCCTCGTGCGAAAGGCTGGCCAGCGTTACGCTGCCCCAGAGCCTTGTGGTCATCAACCGCATGAATTTCTTCAGCTGCAATGCGCTGAGCGAGATCACTATTCCCGCGGGCGTGCGCTACATCGGCGACGGCTCGTTCAGATTCTGCGACGCGCTGCGCAAGATCACCTTCGAGGGCGTGTGCCCGGCGATCGACATGGACTGCTTCAGCATCCTTCCCGAGGACGCGGTGGCCTATGTCCCGGACGATCAGCTGGAGGCGTACACGGCGGCGTTTGAGAACGCCGGCAGCACGGTGAGCGTTCAGCCCAGCGGCAAAAACGCCGTGGTCGTGGAAAACAACGGTTATGTGGAATCGGAGTTCGACTTCGACGCTTCCACCGGTACGATTACCGCCTACAACGGCTACGCCACCTACCTGGCCATCCCAGAGACCATCGGCGGCGCGCCGGTGAAGGCCATCGGCCCCGAGGCGTTCGCACGTCATACCTATCTGGCCTTCCTGGAGCTGCCCGAGGGGCTGGAGCACATCGGCGAGCGCGCGTTCTACAACTGCGAAACGCTGGGCCGCGTGAAATTCCCCTCCACGCTGAAGACCATAGGCAGCAACGCCTTCTACAACGCCTATAAGAGCAGCGTGCTGGAGCTGACGAGCGTGGAGAGCATCGGCGATTACGCCTTCTATTTCGCCGGGCTGAAGGGCTCCCTGGAGCTGCCCGAGGGGCTCAGATCCATTGGCGAGCATGCGTTTGAAACCTGCACCAACATGGGCGCCAATCTCTATCTGCCCGCCACGCTGGAGACGATCGGCTCCTGCGCGTTCAAGGGCGATTTCAACATCCAGTACATCGTTCTCAACGGCCTGACCCCGCCTGCGCTGGGCGAGGATGTATTCAAGGGCTGCGATTATCTGTTCGACATCGACCTGAACGCCCACGGCACACGTCAGGAGATGCAGCAGTGGCAGGCGTACGTGGACGCGCTGGGGCTTCCCTGCCGCGTGTGGCGCGCGCAGGACC
>ERZ1026884.1164-NODE-1164-length-14837-cov-11.250101_pt1 | contig 14837 bp, 13 predicted proteins | sample MGYA00380172_ERZ1026884 | MGnify/ENA primary metagenome ERZ1026884 (study PRJEB33269, sample SAMEA4719808) | human gut metagenome | biome: human-associated habitat; feature: organic feature; material: feces | place: Cameroon | collected 2013-10 ... | reverse complement strand
AACCAGGCATGAGAATTCGGGTAAACCCTCATTCACATACCTGGCTACCTTATCTCACCCCTAACGGGGTGCCCCCTTCTAATAACACATGAATTGAGGCGTTTTCTGCATCTGTTATTGTTGAATATCAACTATTTACGATATCATTTTTTATCAACACCATGCGAAAAATATTATGGATTTTGAACACCCAACCTAATGTAATCCATTATAACGATTCATAACTAGTAGATTGTAAAGTCTAAAAGTTTATAACATCGCTAAAATCATAAACTAATAAACTTTGTTTTACTAAACTTTTAAACTTTACAATCTACTAGTGTCATAACTTCCAATGTCGATCCTTCATGAAGTTTTTGCATTTGGCACAAAAAGTGTGTGTCTTTGCAAAGGGATTTCCCCCTTTAGCGTTTTGCATCATACAACTCGTATCGGGGCAATGACGTAATCCTTGTGTATGACCTATTTCATGAAGCATCACACTGAACAATTGCCCATAGCCATGAGGACGGTATGAGGAGAATACCGCCACACCTGTACCAATGCCACTTGCAAGTCCCATTATACCACTATGAGGTCGATTGCGAAAATTGTCCATTCCTATATCTGCTTGAGTTAGCCCAATAACGATTGTTGAATCGGACTTAAACGCTTTTAATTGCTCATTCAACAAGTCGGCTCTATAACGCACATGGTCATTTCTTTTTGTTGTGATTGCTTTTTTGTCCAAGGCAATATTGCCTACATATTTACATTTGGGATAATGTGCTTTTAAAGAGTCAAGCATTGCTTTACGCAAGTTTGGTGATACTTTTCCCAATGTATACAAACAGACTGTAGGTACCGTCTTAGAGGCCTCACTATTCGGAGCACCTGCTTCGTTTTTCTGATTGCAACAAAGCAAGCAGATGGTGAGACACACGCAAAATAGAAGAGAACCTGTCTTAATCATCATTCTAAAATTCATATCTATACATTTTTTGGTGCAGTAATTATGGCGCATGTTAGTGTCAATGTTTTTTACAAGTAGTCAATCGAAACACAAGATTTATCTGAACGGAGACCTCCGTTTTCAACATAGGATAACATTGAAGTCTACAAACTTCTGCATTCTCTGTTGGGGCAGTTTGAAATCCATGATGCAAAGATACATTTCTTTGACCAATGTTCTCAATTCACTTCCTTTTGATTATAACGAAGGATGGCTTTCACAATTTACCCAAGTATTAAAACACCCTACCAAACATAAGTGTAAAAAGGGTAGGGAAGAGGGAGTCTGCCAAGGTTTCTGATTTTTAATGCTAAAAAATCACATTTTTTTTAATTACATTATCATTTTCAAAAAAGAAAAGCAGTAACTTTGCACATACGATGCAAACCATACGAAGAATAGTGCATGCAATAACTATGCTCGTGGCTCTTACAGCTACGGGCTTTAAGGCTTGGGCACAACAAGACCCCGCATTTGTGCACTATTGGCAGATGGAACCACAGTTTAACCCAGCAGCTGTAGGGCGCACCCCGCAACTTAGCATTACGGCAGCTCTGCAAACGCATGCCTCGGGCTATGACGATGCAGGAAGCACCATGTATGCAGGGGCTGACATGGCATTTCAGTTGGGCAAAACTCGCCACGGTGTGGGAGCATTGTTCCAAAACGATGAGTTTGGTTTGTTCTCGCACAAACGCTTCTCGCTGCAATATGCCTACCACTTTAAGCTATGGGGCGGCACATTGAGTGTGGGTGCTGAAGCCGACATGCTCAACGAATCGCTGAATGGTTCGAAAGCTGAGTTGGGCGATGCCAACGACCCTGCCTTCCCCACAACCGATTTAAGCGGTTCTAAATTCGATGCCTCGGCAGGTCTGTATTATGCACACCGCCGTTGGTATGTAGGTTTTGCGATGCAACACATCACGGCACCCACCGTAATGATGGGCGAAACGAACGAATATGGTGTAAAATCGCTTTATAATTTGACCGCGGGATACAATATTCGACTAAAAAATCCGTTCTTTACTATAACGCCTACCACTTTGTTGCGCTATGATGGTTCAGCCTTCCGCGCTGACATTACCGCACGCGTGCAATATGCACACGAAAAAAAACGACTCTATGCGGGCATCAACTACAGTCCGCAACACTCGGTCACGGGGTTTGTGGGCGGCATGTTCCACGGTGTAGATCTTAGTTACGCTTACGAGGCAAATACCTCGGGCATGGGCATAGGTGCAGGTCAACACGAGGTGACTTTAGGCTATCGCCTTGATTTAAACTTGGGCAAAAAAGGCAAAAACGCACATCGCAGCGTAAGATGGTTATAAACCATCTATTTGCAAAACAATACGCAGTTCTCTTGCTCATACACCTATTTAGGCATTGGCAAAAAACACCGCGAAGCCCATTTAGGCAATTTTCAACATTCTGAATTTAAAGATTCTAAATTAGCATATTAGCAAATAAACTTTGATGAAACATACATTCATATATATACTGACTACGCTTGCCGCTTGTGGACTGTTGGCATCGTGCATGGGCAGCAGCCGCGCCATGATGAGTGGCGGCGAAGTAACTGGCTCACGCGCAGCATCGTTCAACGAACCCACACCTTATGGCATGGTTGAGGTGAAAAGAGGTTTCTTGAAAGTGGGACTCGAAAAAAACGACTCACTTTGGGGCACCATTACACCACAAAAGGACATTTCGGTAGATGGTTTCTGGATGGACCAATACGAAGTGACGAACTCTATGTATAGACAGTTTGTGGAGTGGGTGCGCGACTCTATTATCCGTGAACGCTTGGCAGACCCACAATATGGTGGCGACGAGACCTATAAAATTGAGGTAGACAAAAACGGTGACCCTGTTACGCCCCACCTTAATTGGAATAAGCCCTTGCCCCGCAAACCAACAGAAGATCAAGAACGCGCCATCAACAGTGTATACATTACACACCCCATCGATGGCACACGTATGCTCGATACACGTCAGCTCAATTATCGCTACGAAATATTTGACTACGAAAAGGCTGCTTTGCGCAAATATCGTCTCAACCCCAAAGAACGTTCGCTTAATACCGACCGTCCTGTAGACCCTGACGAGGTGGTAATGATTTCGAAAGACACGGCTTATGTGGACGATAACGGACAGATTGTGAGACAAACCATCGAACGTCCACTCTCAAGCCTTTACGACTTTCTTAACACCTACATCGTTCCCGTTTATCCCGACACCACGGTGTGGGTTAACGACTTTACGAATGCCAACAACGAGCAATACATGAAGCTCTACTTCTCTTCGGCAAACTACAACGACTATCCCGTGGTAGGTGTAACGTGGGAACAGGCTGAAGCCTTCTGTGCATGGCGCACCAACTTTTTGCTGAAAGGCATGGGACCACAGGCACGCTACATTCAGCGCTATCGTTTGCCGACCGAAATTGAGTGGGAATATGCTGCACGTGGCAAAGAGGGTAATCCCTATCCGTGGGATGGCTATGAGGCTAAGAGCAAAGAGGGTTGCTTCTATGCAAACTTTAAACCCGACCATGGTAACTACACCGACGATGGTAACCTTATAACCTCGCGCGTGGGCATTTATGGTGCAAACTCTAACGGACTCTTCGACATGGCGGGTAATGTGGCTGAATGGACTAGCACCGTTTATACCGAAGCAGGTGTTGAAGCCATGGCTGACCTCAACCCACAACTCTCATACAACGCTGCCAAAGAAGATCCCTACGTGTTAAAACGTAAAAGTGTGCGCGGTGGTTCATGGAAAGACCCCATGTCGTTCATTCAGTCGGCTTGGCGCACTTGGGAATATCAAAACCAGCCCCGCTCTTATATTGGTTTCCGCTGCGTTCGTTCTAAAGCCAATACCGTGAGCGCTACAAGCAGCAGTAAAAAAAGAAAATAAAGGTTTTTGAGGGAGGTGACTAAGTGGCAAACGTGTGTTTGAATGCTTATAATTCCATGGCAAAGCAAGTCGTTTTTAAACAACTTTGCATTGCATAAAATCCTCATTCTCAGCATAAAACAAGGTTGAACATACCCTTTAAAAAAGAAAAAAAGTGAGCAAAATAAATTTTGTAATCCGCTTGCAACACTGGATGGACAGTGTGCCCGGACAGACTTTTCTTAACTACGCCTATTCATGGGGTGCATCTATCGTAATTTTGGGTGCGCTCTTTAAACTTACGCACCTTCCGGGTGGTAACTTCATGCTTTTTATTGGTATGGGCACCGAGGTTGTGGTATTCTTCCTTTCGGCGTTCGACCGTCCCTTCGATAAAGACGAAATTGGTAAAGAACTTCCACACGACTACGAAACGGACGAAGAAATTGCCGCACGTTTGGGACTTGACCTTGACGATGAAGAAGAAGACGAAGAAACAAACGACGACAACGAATACGCTAATAATGACACAGCACAACCTGAGACTACAGAGCAAGTTGCTCCTGCTGTTCAGCCTGCTGCACAACCTGCAGCCACAGTAGCTCAGCCTGCTGCAGCGAGCGTTCAAACTGTGTTTGTGGCACCTGCTGCTACTGCACAAACTGTGGACAATCAAGTTGAAACAACTGCCACCCAAGCCGAAACTCAGAGTGCCAATGCCGAAGCACAAAATGCTGCCCATGCTGCTGCCGCACAAGCAGCCATTGCCGCTGCTACACCTGCTGGCGCCGTTCCCTTTGATGCCGAAGCCAAACGCTTGGCAGAAATTATACGCATGGCAAACGACGAGTTGCTTCATCGCGCACAAGCTGTGCTTTCGCCCGAAATGGAAGAGGCTACGCAACAATACATCCAAAAGTTGCACACATTGGCAGAAACCTTCGACAAGGTGGACGAACAAAGTGTGAAGCTTACACGCGATAGCGAAGAGATGGCAAATCTTAACCGCACACTCACCGCTATCAATAAAACCTACGACCTCCACTTTAAGAGCATTAGCCAACAAGTGGGCACTATCGAGAGCATCAATGAGCAAACACGCAAACTCGCAAAGCAAATTGAAGACCTCAATGGCGTGTATAGCCGCATGATTCAAGCTCTTTCGATGAAAATGACAGGTACACAAGAATAATTTTAGCCTGATAAAACCCAAGGTTTGCCGCACGTGGAAACATTCTTTTTTTAGAAAATGCCCACGCGGTTAACACACTTCTATTATATATACACATTATGTCCGTAAAGAAAAGACCGGTTTCTCCACGCCAAAAGATGATCAACTTGATGTATATCGTGTTGATGGCTATGTTGGCGCTCAACGTGTCGAGTGACGTGCTTAAAGGTTTTGGCTTAATAGGCGAAAGCTTAAAGCGCACCACTCATAACGCTATGAAGGAGAACCAGGCGCTCTATGCCGACTTTGCCGAAGCTTATAAAAGCAATCCTACCAAGGTTAAACCTTGGTATGACAAGGCGATGCAAGTGAAGCAGATGAGCGACTCGCTATATAACTTGGCTGATGAATTGCGTTGGGCCATTGCGCGTGAAGCGGATGGCAAAGATGCTGACCCCGATAATCTGCAAAACAAAGAAGACCTTGAAGGTTCTAACCGCATTATGTTGGCTCCTGCCAAGGGTAAAGGCAAGCAACTTTATAACGCAATTTGCTCTTACCGCAACCGCATACTCGCCTTGGTAACCGACCCACGCCAAAAGGCTATCATTGCTTCGAACCTATCGACGGATGTGCCTAAGAACGAGGATAACGTGGGCAAGAATTGGGAACAGTATATGTTTGAGGAAATGCCCTCGATTGCTGCTGTGACCATGCTTGCCAAGTTGCAAAGCGATGTGCGCAAGGCTGAGAACGAAGTAATTCATACCTTGCGTGCCAACATCGACATGAAGGATATTCGTGTCAATCAACTTAACGCCTATGTATCGGCAGAAGCCACTACGCTTTATCCTGGTGATGTGTTCCGCTCAAAAATATTTATGGCAGCTGTTGACACCACACAACGTCCTGAAATCTACGTGAATGGTCGACGCATTGCTGCTGACGGCAGTTACAACTTCACAGTGGGTGGTCCTGGTCAATATTCATTCTCGGGCTACATTCTTATGCCTAATGCTGCAGGCGATATTATTCGTCGCGAGTTTACCCAAAAATATAATGTGATTGCTCCTCCCACAGGGGCTACAGTGGCAGCCGATTTAATGAACGTGCTTTACGCTGGTTTTAACAACCCCATTAGCGTGACGGCTGCAGGTGGTAATGCGGGCGTTCACCTTAGCATGACGGGGGGAACGCTCACACAAACAGGTCCTGGAAAATATACCGCACGCCCTGCCAAAGTTGGCGAGAATGTAACATTCACTGTGAGTGGTACTGTCAATGGCAAGGTACAAAACATGGGTAGCTTCACCTTCCAAGTTCGTAAGTTGCCCGATCCTACAGCATTTATTCAAGTGGGCTCCGACCGCTTCCGTGGTGGACGCATTGCCAAAGGCACCATTATTGGGGCTGCAGGCTTAGGGGCTGCCATCGACGATGGATTGCTCAATATACCCTTTAAAGTGCTCAGCTTTGAAACCGTATTTGCCGACCGTATGGGTAACTTCCGCCCAGAACCCTCAGCAGGTGCCAACTTCACTGAAAATCAGCGTAACTTGATGCGCGAATTACGTCGCGGTCAACGCTTCTACATTTCAAAGGTACGCGCCATAGGTCCTGACGGAATTGCCCGAAACCTAAACGGAAGCCTTGAAGTTATAGTTAATTAAGCTCCTACCAAAACACCCTACAATGAAAAAAATATTTGCCCTCGCTTTGCTGTTAAGCATTACCCTTGCTGACTGTGCCTATGCACAGCCACCTCGTAGACGTGCTGAACAACAACAAAAGCAAGAACAGCAGCTAAACGCGCCAAAGGGTAGTTCGTATAGAGATTTTCCCACCGCACAAACCATGCCTAACGATGTTGCATGGCGACGCGACTTATACCGCACTATCGATTTGAATAAAGAGGAAAATGCGGTGCTCTATTTCCCTACAACGCCACAAGATGGGCGCGAAAACCTATTTACATATCTCTTTAAACTCTTGCTCCGCAAACAAATTAAGGCATACGATTATAAACTCGATGGCAATGAAAACTTCTCGGAAAAAAACGAGGTTTCTGCCAAAGAGATAATGGATCGTTACCACATTTTTTATGAGTCGAAGGGCGATAAAGTGCGTGTAAATGATGCGGATATTCCCTCGGACGAGGTTAAAGCTTATTTTGTAAAAGAAAGCACCTATTACGACCAACATACGGCAACCTTCCGTAGCCAAGTTACAGCCATTTGCCCCGTATTAAAACGCGGTGACAGTGACTTTGGTGGCGAGTTGGCACAATACCCTATGTTTTGGCTTAAGATGTCGGACGTAGCGCCCTACTTAGGCAAACTCATGCTTATGGGCTCATCGCTTAACAATGCTGCGATGATGTCTGCCGACGATTTCTTTACAATGAAACGCTACAAGGGCGATATTTATAAAGCGGTAAACTTGCAAGACCGCTTGCTCTCTAACTATTGCATCGACGAAACTGAAACTAAAGCCGAACAGCAACGCATTGAAAAGCAACTTACCGATGTGCAAGAGCATGTGTATGGTCGCGACAGTGCGTATTATGCACGTCTGCGTGCCGACTCTTTGGCACAAGCCGAAGCTGACTCTATTGCTGCTCTTGGCAAATCGGCTCGCAATAGTTCACGACGTGCAAGCACACCTACTGCACGACGCACTTCTACCTCGCGTCGCACTTCTACCCGAGTGAGCACTTCAACTTCTAAGCCGTCAAAGCCAGCTAAGACTAAAGCTCCCCGCACCAAATCAACATCTCCCAAAAGCAGTGGAGGTGGTTTGAGCGTACGTCGTCAACGACACTAATCTCATTTCATAAATAAAAACACACGAGGTTTATAAGGTATGCGCCCTTATAAACCTCGTGTGTTTTTGATATTTTACGTTAGAAACATAATGGAGGCAAAATCCGTATTTTGAACACCCTGTCTAACGGGATTAGTTGGCAAAATCTTTAGTCTGCCCAAATTTCCCCACTATCAGGGTCACTCCACAGGTCTTTAATATTCTCTTCTGTATAGTCATCATCCTTTGCAAACTCTAATGATGACATATTTAGAATAGCAGTTTGTGTGTCGAACTGAAAAACGCGAATTTCGGGTTTAATATATAGCTTCTTTTTCATTGTTTCGATACTTATTTGATGATTACCTTCATTGTCTTGTTGCCGCGCTTCACGATGTTCACGCCTTTCATCGGTGCGTCAAGGCGTTTGCCGTTGAGGTCGTAATATTCCGCATCGTTGGCGTTGAGCATTTCGAGCGGCGCAATGTTGTCGATGCCTGTGGTGGAATCGCCGATGCGCATAGAGAGACTGGGCGAAGTATTTGCGGTTGTTCCTTCGAGCCAGGAGCGGAACGGACCCACCATGACGGCCTGCGTTTTTGGCGCTACAGCTTTCAGTTTTGCCACATTCCAGAAGCGGTCTTGGGCGAGAATATATCCGTCGGTCACTTCCTTTGCCTGATACGTGCCGCTGAACTTCAGATTTCCCACTTCGGCAGGTTGCATCTTCATGCGGATTTCAACCGAACGGTCTGGCGAGAAGGTCAGTGTTTTCTCCTCACCATCGCGACGCACAATATACGCAACTCCAGGCATTAATTTAAAAGTGCAGCGCTTCAGAACAACCTCGTCGTTGGTCATCTTTTCAATGGTAAACACACTGTACGGCGCATCGCTGGGAAGTAGCATGTCGTATGGCAACACGAGGGAGCCCCAGGTGTTAGTCATCGTGCGGACATAGGAAGCCCCATCCAAATAGGCGTATGCATCATCGGAAACGTAGGAAGCATCGCTGAGGTTGACGTATCTTCTCATCTTGCAATCGTGATAGCCATTCTGCATGCCTTTGGGCAACGACTGGAACACGAGTCTGTTCTTATCTTGTGTATTAGCAAAAGCATCCGTGCCGATTGATTCCAATGCAGAAGGTAAGATAAAATCGCCAGTAAAATTTGTACAATTATAGAACGCATAAGAACCAATTTCCTTTACAGTTTCGGGAATGCTGAGACGGCCTGTAAGACTTGTACAACGAGCAAAGGCTCCATACCCGATTTTGCGGAGATTATTAGGCAGACTCAAGCCCATGATTCTACTGCAATCAGAGAACGCTTCTTGGCCAATTTCCGACACACTATTGGGAATGACAAGGGTGTTAGTAAAAAATTTGCAATTCTGAAACGTCTTACTTCCAATCTTTTTCAAATTCGCCGGAAGTGTCAGTTTGCCAGAAAGATTAGAGCAATCTTTGAAAGCGCCATCACCAATCTCGGTCACAGTAGAGGGAATCGCAAGTTCGCAATTGAGATACTTGCAACCACTAAAAGCATAAGCACCGATTCTTTGCAAACTACTTGTCAGACTCAGCTTTGTAAGACCCGTGCAACCACTAAAAGCATAATCGCCAATCTCCGTAACATTATACGCGATATCAAGGTTACCCGATAAAAGGCAATCCTTAAAAGCTCGGTTTCCGATTTTTTTCAAATCACGTGGAAGATTCAACGTTCGGAAATTGTTGCAAGATTCAAACGCCCCTTCGCCGATTTCGGTCACACGATCAGGAAGAGAAAAATCGGTACAAGCAGTTTTGGTGAAAGCATAAGCGCCTATGGATTTCACAGACATCGGGAGGTCAATTTTGCCATTAAGCTTACTCATATAAAAAGCCTTGTCTGGTATACGGATGATGTCGTCGTAAAACTCTATCATGAATTCGCCACTGCCGACAGCAGTATTCGACAGCATTTTTGCACCAAAATCCAGATTATCAGCAAGTTTCACCATTTTTTTATCTGAGGTGGTGTATCTAAAAAAATAATGTTTGCAATTATTGCAATGACTATTATACATCCAATGCTCTTTTGAAAGAGATGCTGTCAGACCACTGATAATTGGGGTTTTGCTTAGTGCATCGGGGTTGAATGTTATATAATACGTAGCACCGCAGACGAAATCACGAGGTTTAATATCAATGTATACTTCATTAGTTTCGCTTACGATTTCATAATCAGATGAGCCTTTCAATTTTTTATACAACACCCACTTGCCTTTTTTCATCGACTCCCGCAAATCAACATAATTTACATCCCAGTTAAAACGCATAATATCGCCTTTTCTTTCTGCAGTTAAACCAAGGGGATAGAGGAAGCCGTAAATTTTGTTACTGATGTCCCAGTCTTTATATGATTCATTCGATACGTCACACCAATCGCGCCACTTGCCCTTCACATTTATCTTGTGAGGGCGGTAGGAAAACGAATTATTGAAAGAGAGTTTGAGTTCTACAGTGGTCCACTTATTTTCTTTATAATTTTCATTATAAGCGCACGTCTGATTTTTCTTGACATTGCAAAACTGTGCAGTGCCGATTTTCACGTTGTTAAGCTTCATCGTGCCCTGTAGGCCCATATTGCCACTCGTCTCTAAATTCTTTATATGATCCTCATTGTCGACATTGGAAAAGTTCCTCCAAATATCGTTTAGCTTAACCACATTGCTCCCATCAATAGTGAGATAGACATCATCGATAAAGTGGGCGTTGCCGCCATCGTAGTTATACATCCAAAGTTTGAGCTTAACTTCGGTGCCATTGTCCGAATAGGTCGGGCCGCTGATGATTTTCACAATCGGATTGCGCGGCACTACTTTTTTGCCAGCGGCACCGCCAATGCCAACCATCCACATCAGCAAGGAAAGCAGCGTGCAAAACATCGCACGGCGGCTGTGGTCAGAGTTAAAAATCTTCGTCATATTTGTTTGTTTTTTTGTTGTTCGATTGACCGCAAATTTAGTCCGCAATCGCCAAGCAACAAAAGCCGGGTCGCCGTAAATTGTCGTAAAGGGGCATAAAAAGGAGGGTAAAAAGGGGTAAAACCAGTAAAAATGTACTACCTTTGTATGGTAGAAAGAATGAAAAACCATGAGATTAGAAATCACACCACGGCTACGCGCTTTCCTTGACCGTCGTAGCCACAATTGGCAACAACGTATGTGTCTTATCACATTTTTGGTGCTTAGTTTGTCAGTAATTGTGGCTGGTGTGCCTATGCACATCTTCGGATTTATAGGTCGCAACCATGTTGCGCTACAAGCTTTGTCTGCCCTAACTTGGGTGACAACGCTGGTTATTTTTGTTTGCTTTTTGCTGCAACGCTTGTCGCTGAAAGTTGCTATATCCACGTTCGGCATATTGACACAACTAACAGACAGTGCACGCATCGTGTGCATGACATTGAGCCGTCCTGAAGGGTTTGTCGATACCATTCTGTTTAACCAAGTCATTTCGCTTGCCCTTATCATCTACCTTGTCATGGCAGTTGTCAGACACGTCCCTGCCATCATTGCCAGCCTAAGCATTGCCACCATCACATTTGCCTACCTATATTCTGATGGGGAAATCAACGAACAGCTTGTGCTGATTTTTGTGATTGTTGAGATATTTACTTGCATATTGGGCGAACTGATAAGACAGGGCATTGGCGGTATGCAACGTGAAAACGAGGACTACCACTCTACACTCAACCGTCTGCTTGCCACCTTCCGCATGACCAAGACGGAGTTGCTTGCCTACATACAATTAGGACGTGGAGGCATGGAGGATAAGGAAATTACCAACTTTTTCGACCATCTTGACGAACGCACAGAAGCAAACCTCATAAAGGCAGTGAAACAGCGAGTGGCGCAACGCCGAATGCAACATGCCGACATATCAGCCGTATTGCCTACGCTAACACCTACAGAACAAGAGGTGTGTCGCTTGATTATAGGCGGAAAAACCATATTAGAGATTGCCGCTATCCTTAATAAAACGGCTAACAACATTAGCACTGTGCGTATACACATCCGCAAGAAACTCGGACTTGCCACAACCGACGATTTGAGAGAATCTTTGCTGAATGCTATGGGTACTGAAAATAATCTTACACAAAAATGAAACTCATTATAGACTCTAAAATACCCTTTATTAAGGGATATGCCGAACTGCTTGGCGAAACACGCTACATTGCAGGTGCAGCTATTTCGGCAAATGATGTGAAAGATGCTGATGTGCTTATTATTCGCACCCGCACACACTGCAACCAACAATTACTTGAAGGCTCAAACGTGAAGTTCATTGCCACGGCTACTATTGGTTACGACCATATTGATACACAATATTTGGCACAAGCTGGCATTCATTGGACAAATTGTCCTGGTTGCAATGCAACAAGTGTGGCTCAGTACATAAAGAGTTGTTTGCTCAATTTGGCATTAGATGGTTGTTGGAATGAAAAGGGTATTTTTAATAAATTAAATGCAACGACTTTTGCACAGCCCGACGCATGCAAAAAACTTTTTTCAAAACTCACATTGGGCATTGTGGGCGTAGGACATGTGGGCACACAAGTCATGCACATGGCACAAACATTAGGCTTTGGTAGAATATTGCTTTGCGACCCACCACGAGCCGAACAAGAGGGTAGGGCAGACTTCGTTTCGCTTACCGATGTTGCAACACAAGCCGACGTTATAACCTTTCATACCCCTCTGACACAAGCACCAACGCCTCATGCCACTTATCACTTGGCTAACGCAGCTTTTTTTGAAATGCTTAAACCTCATGCTGTAGTCATAAATAGCAGTCGAGGCGAAGTGGTTGACACTTTGGCACTGAAAAATGCTCTTCGCAATAATCAACTACGTGCTGCCATTATCGACACTTGGGAAAACGAACCTCACATAGACCGCGAGCTACTCGCAGATGCTTACATCGCCACACCACACATTGCAGGTTACAGTGCCGATGGAAAGGCAAATGGCACCCGTATGGCTTTACAAGCTATAGCCCATTACTTTGGCATTGACCCTACTCCTTTCAATGCAATTAGTGCTCCTTCGCTCCCCACAAACTTTTGTTACTATCCACAAGGGTATGGCGCAGAAGGTATAGAATCTTTACGTCTTTACGACCCTAAACGCGATTCTATAGCACTTAAAACGCACCCCGAAGACTTTGAAGCTCTTCGCGGTAACTATCCACTCCGCCGAGAAAAGTAAATATTTGGTCACAAAAGTTTTTAAAATACGCGAGAATAGAAAACCCCCTTTAGTCGGTAATCTCACGCAATGAGTCTAATCTCTTGATGCCTATCAGCATTATGACTTATGCTGATAGGCATCAAATTGCTTCAAGTAGCGTTCTCCATTATGTTCGTGGATACGCTTACAAAATTCTCCAACATAGAATTTTACCTCTATACAAGAGTTCCTATCAATGGCTTAAAACATATTTTTTTATTAATCCTGCATGTGACATTGGTTTCTTCTCGTCTTCTATATCCTCATTAGTATCGTAATCGAGAAGGACCACTGTACGCTCTGCGGAAAGTTTTTTGAGAGTTTCAATGCTTTTTGCACAATTATGTTCAAGCATATAATAGTAGGATGGAATGTATATTTTCTTACGGGCTTCGATATATCCTATCAAATCTCCGTTATACATATGTCCTAAACAACGACCATGTGTACGACATGTACGCTTCAGGTCAAGCATAGTCTTGTTGGTAAAACGAGAGCGGTCAATGCCTTCACCCTCAAAAACCTTCAATCCTTGCCATATTCCTTCCACAGAAGCAGAGAATACCCCTTCCATTCCAGGCACAGGAATGTGTCCGTGCGGATAGAAAGGTGATAGCTGCTTCATTGCACCCTTTGATGTTACATCGAAAATGATTGCATCTGGATATTCCTTAAGGATGTTCTCACGCTTACATCTTTTGTTCTTTATTACAATTTTAGTTTCCATTTTTTCTTTATTTTATTACCTTTTTGAATTATCTCTAAATAAACTCCTCATCGTTCCGTCGTAATTATGTAATTTTTTAGCTTAATGATAATGTTTAGAAATAAGATTAATGGGGTTTAATACCTATTCAACCTCATCACTTCTTATTTTTTCAAGCATGGCTTCTAATCGAGGATTTGACTTTATCTTTGGAGACTACAACTTTAATAATCTTTCCGCATCTTTTTGTAAATTCTCAATTGAATACTCTATTTTACTTATTGGTGCTGTTAATGCTTTTTTTGCTAATACTTTTGCCATAATATCATTCCTTGTGCCGAAGGGCTATTATATTTAAAATTTAATTTATATGTGTCATCTACTATTAAATCAAAACTATCTTTATGAAAAATAAAATCCCATTTACCATATGTAAAATCATGCCCAGGATATTTAGTATTTAAATCTCGAAGTAAACCTGTTTCTATTGCTTCATAAGAATAGTCTGTTATGGTTTTAGGATCTATTTCTATATCTTTTGGTAAAATAATTATTCTTTCTCTTTCCATAATGCAAATATAATTTTTTTGTTTTGTTTTTAAAAAAGTGATAGAATTACGAATTGAACGTATTGAGTTTATTTCATCTTATCAGTTGGTAATTGGGTCGCAAAGGTAGAAAAATTTGAGCAAATCACAACTCATTATTTCATTTTTAATAAATATTATTAATGTGGTCGAAAATTAAATACGTAAATCTCACACTTTTCGTATCTTCACAGAATCCACATTGCTACTTTTCTACCGTTTTGAGCGTATAATATTGATAATCAACTAATAATATATTGTAAATGGTTGATATTCAACAATAATAAACGCAGAAAACGCCTCAATTCGTGTATTATTTCTTACGTTCAAATATCATATTAACGCGAGTTCGAGATAATATTCTAAGAAGTAAAGAGCAGAAAAACATCCAAC
>ERZ1026884.1160-NODE-1160-length-14864-cov-11.298265_pt1 | contig 14864 bp, 8 predicted proteins | sample MGYA00380172_ERZ1026884 | MGnify/ENA primary metagenome ERZ1026884 (study PRJEB33269, sample SAMEA4719808) | human gut metagenome | biome: human-associated habitat; feature: organic feature; material: feces | place: Cameroon | collected 2013-10 ... | reverse complement strand
AAAAGCCTAACCTAGGAGAGGAAATGGCTGACGTTCTCTGGGTTCTCATCTGTCTGGCTAACCAAACGGGTATCGATCTTACCGAAGAGCTCCAGAAAAGCATCGACAAAAAGACCCAAAGGGATTCGGAAAGACATAAGAACAATCCGAAATTGAAGGATCATAATGATTCAAAATTGAAGGAGTAAACAACCCGAAATTGAAGGAAGAAGCACTTCCGAAATCGAAGGAGTAAAACCGAAATTTAAAGAATAATATAGATAACTCAACTTTAATAATTAAAAAAGTAACATTAAGTATGAGCAGCATTAAAGAACAGGTTCTTGCACAGCAGCAGGGACAATACAGCGAGTCAGACGATAAGTATTTATCTGTCTTGAAACAGTATAACTGCGACCTCAACGACGAGGAAGTAGCAGCAGAAGTAAAGAAGATTCTTGACGAGAAGGTAGCAGAAAACGAGACTATGGAGGTGAAGAAATTCCTCTTTGGCAGCATCGAACTTACATCTCTTCATACAGAAGATACAGAAGAAAGCATCCTGGCAATGATTGAAAAAGTAAATCAATTTGCCAAAGATTATCCTGAGCTTCCTCACGTAGCAACCGTATGCACCTACCCTAACTTCGCTGGTCTTATCAGTCAGAGTCTGGAGGTTGATGGCGTAGAAATCGCCGTTGTAAGCGGTAATTTCCCATCTTCCCAGACATTTATCGAGGTAAAGATTGCCGAGACAGCCATGGCTATCAAGGATGGCGCTACAGAGGTAGATATCGTTATGCCTGTAGGCAAGTTCTTCAGCGAGGATTACGAGGGTCTCTGCGACGATATCCAGGAGTTGAAGGCAACCTGCGGTGAGCACAAGATGAAGTGCATCCTGGAAACAGGCGATTTGAAGAACTGCAGCAACATCATGAAGGCTTCTGTTCTTGCCATGTATGCAGGTTCTAATTACATCAAGACCTCTACCGGTAAAGAGAAGATTTCTGCAACTCCAGAGGCTGCTTACGTGATGTGCCAGGCAATCAAGGCATATTATGAGAAGACTGGTATCCAGATTGGTTTCAAGCCAGCTGGCGGCATCAACACCGTTCACGACGCAGTGGTTTACTACACCATCGTGAAAGAAGTTTTGGGTGAGAAATGGTTGACCAACGAGTGGTTGCGCCTGGGAACCTCACGCCTTACCAACCTCCTCTTGAGCGAGCTTGTAGGAAAGGAAATCAAGTACTTCTAAAAGGAGATTGCACAAGCCAAAACTTTATAAAGGTGATAGGTAAAACACGATACAAGAAGCAAGAAATACAGTAATAGATAAACAGATAAAGGGCTGATTCTCAACGAGAGAACCAACCCTTTTTTAATGTATATCAAGTTTTAATAAATCAAAGTTGCGTGATTAAATGATATTACGCCTTTCGTTCAATCACAAAATCCAAATAAGCCTTCAGCGCATTATAGATGCTCTTATCCTCCACATAGGTATCAAGGAAAGTCATCGCCTCGGCATGGAAATCCCACATACGCTTATCAGCGTATTCAATACCGCCGTTTTCCTTGGTAAACGCAACAAGCTGAGCAATCTCTTCTCGCGATACAGTACGAGCCTTCACCTTTCTTGCAAGCTTCAACATCTCCTCGTCGCCTGTAGATTTCAAGGCATAGATTACAGGAAGCGTAAGCTTACCCTCGGTCATATCATTTCCGGTAGGTTTACCTATCTCCTTGGAGTCATAATAATCAAAGATGTCATCACGAATCTGGAAGATAATACCCAGGTTCTGACCGAATCGCTTCGCCTCTTCTATCTCTATGGCAGAAGCATGGGTTGACATAGCACCGATACCTGCACAAGCCTCAAAGAGAGCGGCTGTTTTCTGCTTGATTACCTGATAATATATCTCTTCTGAGATTTCAGCATTACTAATACTGTTGAGCTGAAGTATCTCACCATTCGACAAGATACGACCCAATTCTGCCAGATAGCGAACGATATTCTCGGAGTGGGAATAGGAAACATTGAGCAAAGCAGTAGAAAGCATATAGTCACCAACAAGCACAGCTACCTTATTATTATAGGTAGCATTCACACTTGCCTGACCACGACGCTCGCCGCTTTCATCTACCACATCATCATGCACAAGAGAGGCGGTATGGAGCAATTCCAAACCGACTGCCGAATGCTGGGTAACCTCTGAAACCTTGCCGAAATTTCGTGCCATCAGCAGGATGAGCATAGGGCGCATTCGTTTACCAGCGCGCTGACGAATATGGTCGAGCACCTGGGAAAGGAGGCCGTCGCTATGCATCAAAGATTTGTTGAACAAATCAACAAAATCTGCCAATTCTGCCTCAATAGGCTGCTTAATAAGTGATAAATAGTCCATTAATTCTGAAATTTGATACAAAATTACACAATTATTCTTGAAATATCGCATTTTTTTAGTAATTTTACACCATAAAAATGAATATTATGGATAAATTGTTCCTTTTAGACGCTTATGCGCTCATTTATAGGTCGTATTACGCCTTTATGAAAGCCCCTCGAATCAATTCGAAGGGACTCAATACTTCGTGTGTAATGGGCTTCTGCAATACCCTCAACGAGATACTCACCAAGGAGAAGCCAACCCATATTGCGGTGGCTTTCGACCATGGCAAAACCTTCCGTCACGAAGCTTTTCCTGCGTATAAGGCACAGCGAGAAGAGACACCGGAAGACATCAAGCTCTCGGTACCTATCATCAAGAATATCCTGGAGGCTTATCATATTCCTATTCTTCAGGTGGATGGTTTCGAGGCGGACGATATCATTGGTACCGTTGCCTTGAAGGCTGGCGAGATGGGTATCGAAACCTATATGCTCACACCGGATAAGGATTATGCCCAGCTTGTAAGAGACAACGTATTTATGTTCCGACCTCGCCATGGCGGTGGTTACGAGAAGTTAGGCGTAGCTGAAATCGAAGAGAAATACAGTATCTCTTCCCCACTCCAGGTAATCGATCTTCTGGCATTGATGGGCGACTCTGCCGACAACTTCCCTGGATGCCCGGGTGTTGGAGAGAAGACTGCCATCAAACTCATCAACCAGTTTGGAAGCGTAGAGGGGTTGATAGAAAACAGCGCCGAGGTAAAAGGCAAGCTCCGCGAGAAAGTAGAGGGTGCCATAGAGGACATCAAGATTTCGAAGTTCCTGGCAACCATCAGAACCGACGTGCCGGTAGAGCTCAAGATGGAAGATCTGAAACTGGAAGAACCAGACAATGCCAAGCTGGATGAAATCTTCACCGATCTGGAGTTTAAGTCGTTCGCCAAGCGTGTTCTTAAAAAACCTCAAAAAGTGCAAACAAAGGCTACAGGAGAGCTTGATCTCTTTGGCGCACAGCAAGACGATGGGCAGGAAGAGGAAGAAAATACGAGTTTTGAAACCCTTAAAACGGTTACTCACACATATAAACTCATTGACACAGAAGAAGATGCACAAAATCTTTTTGATTATTTGATTACAAAGCAGATTCTTAGTTTAGATACAGAGACCACTTCCACCTCCGCAGTAGATGCAGAATTGGTGGGATTGAGTTTTGCGGTAAAGGAGAAAGAGGCTTTCTACGTAGCAATTCCTGCAAAACGTGAAGAAGCCTTAAAATTCGTAAACATCTTCAAACCGCTCTACGAGAACCCGAAAATCCTGAAAGTGGGACAAAACATCAAGTACGACTACGAAGTGCTGATGAATTACGGAGTGGAGATACAGGGAAAGATGTTTGATACGATGATTGCTCATTATCTCATCCAGCCGGAGCTTTACCACAATATGGACTACCTTGCCGAGGTATATCTCAAATACCAGACGGTTCACATAGAAGAGTTGATAGGTCCTAAGGGAAAAAACCAGAAATCGATGCGCGACCTGTCTCCGGCAGAAGTTTACGAGTATGCAGCAGAAGATGCCGACATCACCCTGCGCCTGAAGAATGTACTCGAACCAAAGCTCAAGGAGATAGAGTGCGAGGATTTATTCTGGAATGTAGAGATGCCGTTGGTGCCTGTTCTTGCCCACATGGAGATGAATGGCGTATGTATCGACACAGATACATTGAAGGAAACGTCTAATAATTTAACCAACCGACTCAATGAGATAGAACATCATATCTATGAGTTGGCAGGCGAATCATTCAATATTGGTTCTCCACGTCAGGTAGGCGATATTCTCTTCGGCAAGATGAAGATTGTGGAAAAGCCAAAGAAGACGAAGACCGGACAATATGTAACGAGCGAGGAAGTATTGCAGCAATTGCGCAGTAAGAGTCCAATCATCGATGAGATCCTGAACTACAGAGGATTAAAGAAACTGTTGGGAACCTACGTAGATGCCCTTCCTAAGCTCATCAATCCTCGTACAGGTCATATTCATGCTTCTTTCAACCAAACCATCACCGCTACGGGTCGCCTGTCATCCAGCGATCCGAACCTGCAGAATATCCCTGTGCGCGATGATGACGGAAAGGAGATAAGAAGATGCTTTATCCCAGAGCCGGGATGTCTGTTCTTTTCTGCAGATTACTCCCAGATAGAACTCCGCATCATGGCACACCTGAGCGAGGATCCTAATATGGTAGAGGCATTCCTGGAAGGATCAGATATCCACGCAGCTACTGCAGCCAAGATCTGGCATGAAGACATCAAGGACGTAACCGATGCCCAGCGCAAGAAAGCAAAGACGGCCAACTTCGGTATCATCTACGGCATCACCACCTTCGGTCTTGCCCAACGCATGAACATCGAAAACCGAGAGGCGAAGCAAATCATAGAAGATTACTTCCGCACCTTCCCGGGCGTACATGCCTATATGGAGAAGTCGAAAGAGATAGCAAGGGAGAAAGGCTATGCCGAAACCCTCTTCCACCGTCGTCGCTACCTGCCAGATATCAACAGCAAGAACGGCACAGTAAGAGGCTTCGCAGAGCGCAATGCCATCAATGCCCCTATCCAAGGATCAGAAGCCGACATCATCAAGGTTGCTATGGTGAAGATCTTCAACCGATTCAAGGCAGAGGGCATCAAGAGTAAGATGATCATCCAGGTACACGATGAACTCAACTTCTCTGTTTATCCAGAGGAAAAAGAGAAGGTAGAGAAAATCGTGATAGAGGAAATGGAGAATGCCTATAAGCTCAAGGTTCCTTTGATTGCTGATGCCGGCTGGGGAAAGAACTGGCTGGAAGCGCATTAAAAAGAGCATCAACTCTTTAGGAAAAGACTTAAAAAGAAAGAAGAAAGACTTCAAAGAGCAACAAGAAAGACTTCAAAGAACAAGAAGAAGAAGCCTTTCCTAGCGTTCAAATAAACAAAAAATAGCTGCAAATGGTAAAAAACGAGCCATTTGCGGCTTTTTTTATAGGTTTATGAGATTCTTTTATTATTTTTTTGTATATTTGTAGCAGAAATCTATCAAGTATAGGTAAGGCAAGGAGAATTGAACCAAAATGAACCAACAGACATTGGCTTTTTTTCCCTACCTTTGCAAAGAAAAAGAATAATTATAATATAAAAAAATCAAAGCTTATGAAACATCTATTTTTTCTTGTAGGTTTGCTTTGCCTGACGGCAGCACCTATCAGTTCATTTGCCCAGGCACAGAATGCTAAGGACTTAAGAAAAGAACGCTTGGAGATGCTCAAGGCATCTAAGTCTGAACTCAACGAGAAAGCATCAAAGGCTGCTAAGAAAGAAGCCAAGAAGCTTCAGAAAGAAGGCTGGCAGACAGCTCCTGGTGCACTCCCACTGGAAAAGCAGTTGGATAAGTCATACGCTATGCAGTATCAGTATGACGAATCTATGTACCCAATGTACATCATGGGTGAAGCCATGAGTATCGGTGAGAACTATGACGGCGCCAAGATGCAAGCCATGGAACTGGCCAAGCAGAACCTTGCAGCTCAGATTCAGACAGAAGTTTCAGGTCTTATCGACAACTCTGTAGCTACTCAGCAGCTTGCCATGGAAGAAGCAGTTACCGTTACCAAGAGTATCATGGCCAGCAAGAGCCTCATCGTACAGAGCATCGGCAGAACCATCACAGTCATGGAGTGCTACCGTACCTTGAAGAACAAGAACAAGGAAGTACTCGTCCGCATCGCATACAATGGAGCCATGGCTAAGGCTGCAGCCAAGAATGCCATCCGCCAGAGCCTCGAAAACGAGAGTGCGGAGCTTCACAAGAAACTTGATAACGTATTAGGAACAAAATAATATTTGCAAAGTCACATGAAAAAGACTACATTGGCAATTGTTTGCCTCTTAGGATGCACTGCACTCAGCCTCTCTGCACAGGAGGCTGAGAAAAAGCAGCTGCACGAAATCAAGGTAAAATTCGATAAGGTACCAGACGGACTTGCCAACTACTATAGTGGCTACTACTACTACAATGGCAAGGAAATCTATAATATGCGTAACTACCTGATGTACACAGGTAATCGCATCAATGCACTTACCATCAACCCAAGCGGCAGTTCGTATGCCTTCATCGACAGCAAGAAAGACAAGAATACCGTAGATGTATTTAGTTTGATGACCAAGGATCAGCAATTGGGCAAGATTACCACCAATAAACAGTTTAAGCCACTGGCTATCTGCTATTCACCAAACGCCAAGTTCCTCTACGTGATGGGATCGGATTCCAAAATCCACATCTTTGAAACCCGCAAGACTCGCGAGGTGAAGAGTTTCGCCATCAACGAACCAGCTACCCGCCTCGATGCAAGCCCTAACGGATTCTTCCTCATCGCCAGCACCCAGGATAAGCTTCAGGTCATCAACCTGGAGAATGAAACCGTGCGCACTACCCTTCCGCTCAAGGCAGCTTTCAAGGACGTTGCCTTCTCTAGCAACAGCAAGCAGATGGCAGTTCTCACAGCAGACGGAACCTGCGATGTATATGATACCAAGACTTTCACCGTGAGCAAGCACTTCGATGCCATGGGTATCGCTGAAAGATGCTTCTTCCACCCAGAAAACAAGTATCTGGCTATCGTAACAGGCGACCAGCGTGTGGCTTTCATCAACCTGCTCAATGAGGACGACCGCCAGTACGTGGATGCCAAGGAAGGCGGAATCAAGTACATCAACTTCTCCAAGAACGTGAAGAATGATATCTACCTGGTACACAACTATACCAGCGGAATCGTCTTTACCCCGGTAGGATTCCTGAGTCCTAACCGTCAGGAGAAGCTGAAGAATGAGTTGAACAGCCGCATGGATGAGTGGATGAAGCGTATGGAAGGCGAGAGCCTTGACGACTACAATGCCCGTGTGAACGAGGAATCAAGATTGAAGCAGATGCGCCTCTTCGAGTCACAGATTGCTACCAATATGGCAGATAATCTCCTCACCACATCCGACGTAAAGCTCGGTAACTATAACTCAGATATGAATATGTTGACCCTGGAATTCAACAACATGCCAAGCATCTACCTGACAGTACCTGTTAGCGAGTTAGAAGGCATGGATGCAGGAAGCCTGGAATTCACCAATACCCAGTATGGATTGAACGACAAGGATGAATTCGAGCTTGTATATACCGAGGTTATCAACAAGAAGACAGGCAAGAAATACGTGTTCGACAACACCGAGCGTAAGTCATTGGCATTCTTGGAGTCAGACGACAACTTCGTACCATTCGAGCAGCTTCAGGGTGCCAAGATGGAAGAGTTGAAGCTTGAGGAAATCAAGAACAAGATCATGAAGAATGCCCAGGAACAGAACATCATCTCCGATCATACCAAGATTGATGTACATACCAAGGTAGCCAACGCCACCGATGCATCAGGTAAGAACATCTTCAACTATGATGTAGATGTATCTTATACCGTAGATGAGGAGTACTCGGCCAAGGATGACTTTGCACCAGGTCGCTTCAAGGTAGAAGAATCCAATGCCGCTCAGGCAATGCTCGCCATCGTGAAGAAGGCTTTGGAGGAAGATTTCGCCAAATATACCGCAGAGGGCAAGCAGGTGAAGATCCAGATTACCGGTATGGCAGATGCCTTACCATTCAGCCGCACCGTGGCATACGATGGCTGCTATGGCGACTTCGAGCAGGAACCAGTACACAAGAACGGCGAACTGAGCAATATCACCGTAACCAAATCTACCGGTATCGGCGAGAACGATCAGCTGGCTTACTTGCGTGCCATGGGTGTGAAGGATTATATCGAGAAGAATATCCCAGCACTCCAGAAGATGAAGACCTCTTATGATACTTATATCGAAGTATCTGAGAACAAGGGTGGAGAATACCGCCGCATCGGCGTGAAGTTCACCTTTATTGATGTATTCTAATATTGATGGATTCTATAATGAAGAAAGTATTTATTGCAATATCTATTTTACTCTTATCGTCGGGCAGCAAACTGGCTGCCCAGACGATAACTGACTCTAACGACGCGTACAGAGAGTTTGTTCAGCTCGCCAACAAGGACGAGGACAAATTCCAGATGTACGATGCGCTATATCGTTGCTATACGGCAACTTACGCCATCATTACCCACTCAGAGAAGACGAGTGCCGAATATTCACAGGCGATGGCCAATATGAAGAATATCATTGCTTTCCTGCCTAATGCCGCAGCCTATAACAGTAACAACCAGAGCATAGGAAACGCCATCAAGTTTGCACGCGCCTACGTGGATGTTGTCGGCTTATCCGACTTTGCCAATGGTGGTTACACCTCTCAAAATGCCTATTCACAGCTCTCTTACTTTGCGGCAGCCAATCTGGTAAACCGCCGCCAGTATGAGGAAGCTATTCCATACCTGCAAGCTTATCTCCGTTCGGGTGACGAGAAGTACAGTAAATCGGTATTCGTCAACCTCATCAAGGCTTGCGCACAATCCAATAAATATCAGCTTGCCGTCATCACTCTCGAACAGGCATCTGATAACTATCCTACCGACTATGACATCATTTCGTCGGCAGTAAATCTGTGTATCGACCACAAGGATAATGCCAATCTCCAGAAGTTCGTAGGCAAGGGTCTTGCCCTCCGCCCAGACGATGAGACCCTTCTCAACATCCAGGGTAAACTCTATGAGGAAGGCCATCATTTCGAGCAGGCGCTCGATATCTACAAGAAACTGCAAGTAGCTCATCCTAAGGCTCTTGATGTATTGAAACACCTGGCTATCAACAACTATAACATAGGTGTGCAAAACTATAACCAGGCGCTGGAGCTCAAGGAAAACGATCCTCACATCAAGGATCTGGAGACCGTATATAAGGATTACTTCACCTATTCTATCGGTCACATCAAGAACATCATCATCAGCGACCCACTTTCGCTGAAATACACCCAGGCTCTCGCCATCGCATACAAGTGTGTAGGTGATAAGGAGAACTTCAATATCATCAACAACAAGCTGGCTTCGCTCGGAGGCGGTAAAATCGAGTCGAACGTGATTCCTCAGCTCATCGAGTTCAATGGCGAGGTAAAGCCAACCATCGCTGCCGCTGCACCTCAGACACAGACACTAAGCAACGACCAGAGTGCTGCAGAGGAGAAGGGAATCCCAGCTTACTCTGCCTTTGCCATTCCATTCATCGAAAACCGCATCGACAAATGGCAGAAGAAGGACAGCTACGAGACACTGGATGAGTATCGCGCCCGTATGACCGAGAAGAACCGAGATGCCAAGATTGCCGAGATGCAGCGACTTGCACAGCAGGAATACATCAGCAAGTACGAATCGAGAGTAAACCTGCGTCATCTGGAACTGAAGCCATACGATGCCGACCACGAGGTATTCCTGGTAACATCGCCTGATCTCGGCGAGATGATCGTACCGGTGCCAAGAGCCAACAACGAGGCACGCATCTTCGCTTCCAACTGGAACGGTATGCAGTTTAAGGATCCACTGTACTTCATCGACAAGGATCACCTGGCACTCGCCAAGCTCACCATCATCACCCCTTCGGGCAAGCAGTATCAGTACGACAACGCAGCAGCGCTCAACTATACCGCCACCAACGTAGAGGTACACTTCGACCCTATCACCGCCAATATGCTGGCATCCAACGAGAATGCAAACAAGCAGACGGTACAGCAGCAGAACGTGAAGCTGGGAACATCGGATGTGGATGAGAATATCCCTGAGAATCCAACCAGCAACACCAAGACCTTTGCCGTGGTCATCGCCAACCAGAACTACAGTAATGTGGCAGGCGTACCACTGGCTCTGAACGATGGTCTTGCCTTCTCCAAATACTGCGAGAAGACACTGGGCATGCCGGTAGAAAACGTGCGTTACTATGCTGATGCCTCATACGGTACGATGCTCCGCGCCATACGCGATATCAAGAATATCGCCAGCGCATTCAACGGTGACATCAACATCGTATTCTACTATGCCGGTCATGGTATTCCTAACGAATCTACGAAGGATGCCTACCTGCTTCCTACCGATGCCGACGGCACGCAGACAGAGGGTTGCTACTCTCTGAACAAGCTCTATGCCGAGTTGGGTTCTACCAAGGCAAAGGAGATTGTGGTGTTCCTGGATGCCTGCTTCAGCGGCTCGAAGCGCGAGGAAGGCATGCTGGCTTCTGCCCGTGGCGTAGCGCTGAAGGCTAAGCAGGAAGATCCACGTGGCAACATGGTTGTATTCAGTGCAGCATCGGGCGATGAAACTGCATTCCCATACTCAGCCAAGGGTCATGGCCTCTTCACCTACTATCTCCTGAAGAAACTCCAGGAAACCAAGGGTGATGTAAGCCTCGGCGAACTTGAAAGCTACATCTCTGAAAATGTGAAGCAGCAGTCTGTGGTTATCAACCGCAAGGTTCAGACTCCTACTGCCACTCCTTCTACCTCGCTTGCAGCAGGCTGGAAAGAGCTGAAACTGAAATAAGAATAACATAAAAATCAGCAAGGATGAGACACTACATTTTTGTGATGATTCTGATGTTCCTGGGCGTAGCTACAACCAGCTATGCCCAGCGCACCAGGAAAGTGCACGGAGAATACATCTACCATGCACCGGAAAACGTTTCGCTGGAGCAAGCCAAGAAGACGGCTCTGAGCAGAGCGCAGATTCAAGCCTTGGGCGATGAGTTCGGCACCGTGGTGGCGCAGCATAACGCAACCCTGATGAACAATACCAACGGCTCTACCCAGACGGATTTCACCTCGCTGAGCAGCAGCGATGTGAAGGGTGAATGGCTGGAAACCATCGGCGAACCTAAGTATGAGATCAGTTACGAACAGGGCATGCTGGTGGTGAAATGCTCGGTAAGCGGAAAGGCACGAGAGCTGGTTGCCACACAGAACAGTTTCGTGGCCAAGATTCTGAGAAATGGTACAGAAGACAGATTCGAAAGCGACAACTTCAAGAGTGGCGACGATCTCTATCTCTCCTACCAGTCATCTACCAAGGGATACGTAGCCGTTTATCTGATAGATGACAGCAAGAATGCCTACTGTCTCCTGCCTTATCAGTCATCGCAGGATGGCAAGGTGAGGGTGGATGCCAACACGAGATACGTATTTTTCAATTCCAAGACGGCTGCACCGCTCTTTCAGCCGGCAGATGTAGATGAATATAACATGACCTGCGAAAAGGCGGCAGAAACGAATTATATCTATGTAATCAGTTCGCCTAACCCATTCATCAAGGCGATAGACAATGCCGTAGCCGGTTTGCCTAGAGAATTGAAGTACGAGGATTTCCAGAAGTGGCTTACCAAGAACCGTACAGCCGATAAGGATATGCAGGTAGAAATCAAGACCATCTCCGTAAAGAAATAACAGAAAAATAAAAGCCCAGGGCGGAATGCTCTGGGCTTTTTATTTTATATGGTGTTTGCACTATCTCTCACGCAAAAAGTACTAGCGTAAAATGAAGTGAAACGCTGAAACGCTCAGATTTTATAATCTCTTGATCACAGATTCCAGCTGCTCACCCAATCCGATGGTATAACCCTGAGAGAGGAATACCACTCTGTTGAAGGTATCAGAAATCGTGAAGATTGGGAGCAGGTTCTTGTTCTGAAGCTTCATGTTCTCCATCATCTCCTTGCGGCAGGAACCATCCTTGTCGATACCGAAGATGATGTTCTTTGGTAAACCAGGGAACTCTGAGATTCTGAACTTCTTGGCAGATGCCTCATCCTCAAAGAGAATAACGATAGGACGACCCCACTTCTCGAATACCTGTGCCACCTTGGCGATGTCCTTCAAGGCGTGGTTGGTTGGCTCCTGACCTACACCGATCATACCTGTTACGAAGTAGCCGCGACCTGTCTGGCTCAAAAGGCTAACCTCCTGATTGCTTGGCAAGAGAATGAACTTGGATTCTGAATTGAAGTTACCCTTCACGGTAATCTCTGTCTCAGAACTGCGCAGGTTCATATCCACCTGGGTAGTAGCCCCCTGCTTTACATGAAACAGCTGCATCTCTGCGAGCACGCCACCATTGGCAAGACGGGTACCAGATACCAGGGCATAATCGCCCTCATCCATATCTACGCCATTCTTGAAGGTACCGCTCCAGGTACAACCCTCCTCAGGATACTCCAGGAGCGAGGTAGAACCATCAGGGTTGATGCGATGGATAGTGAAATGGCTGTAGTACTTAGGATCATCCACTGCACCATTATCCTTGTAGTTCATCACGAACTTGCCCATGGCAGAAGCCTTCTGCACGGCATTGTCGAAATCTACGTCAATCCATTCGCCACCATTGGCATTCTTATACTGAGTCTTCTTAGTCACCTCATCCACCTGAGCCTCGATGCCCAAGCTTCTGGCTACATCTACGAAGAAAACCTTGCGAGAGCGGGCGTCTGTAAGGCGTGAACGATATACGCCGATAGGTGTCTGCGCAATCTGCAGAGCCTTCAGGTCAGGATTGATGCGGATATTCTTCTTCACCCACTCTACTAGGAGATTAGGATTATTCTTAAAGGCTACCTGCTGCTTGACAAACTCCTTCTCGAAGAACTGCTTGAACGGAGTGATGATCATCTCGTTTTCCACGCGAGGAGAAAGCTGATCGCTCTTGGCATTGAAGTTATCTTCCAGGATATCCATCTGCATATCTCTCAAGTCCTTGGCACTCAAGGTACCGAGCAGCTTGATGGCACGGTCGATACGGTCCTTGTGATTCTTCAGGAAAGTGAGGATGACACGGTGGTTACCGCTTGAACCTACCAGATACTTCACCATCTTCTGGGTATTCTCCTCAGAACCTGCAGCAAGACCATTATCCTTCAGAGCCTGCAATGCACTCTCCTTGTTGTAGAAGGTTGCGAGATAGGCATGGCGGATAGAATCCTCATAGGCAAAGCGCTCCAGGTTCTTGGCTCTTGCCTCGGCAGATACCTCTGGGATATTGGCATGCTCTGGAGGAGGAACGATATCGAAGGAGTCACGGAAGAGGATGGTCTTCTGCTCTGCGCCAGGTACAGTTACCTGATGATCCATACGAACCACTACCTTCTTGTCCTTGCCGAAAGAAGCCTTGGCAAAGCCATACTTGCCATTCTTGGATGCCCAGATCATCATATCGCCCTTGCCGGCAGAAAGGAAGGTGGCACCATCAGCACCTGTATATTTGGTTACTACGGTGCAGAACTCTGCATAGTTGTAGATTTTGAAGTCCACCTTGGCACCATCTACAGGATTGCCTGCTGCATCTACGATTTCGAAATCGATGCGGGCAGAAGAACCGTAGTTGTCGATGAGGTTGATCTCGGTATAGTTGGAAGTGCGGAGCATTACCTCCTCAGGACCATTGTAGTCACCGAACGCCTTGGTATGCATCAGCATCGCACGGGATGCAGGAGCATTAAACCAAGCCAGGTTCAGTACAGCTTCCGGCTCGCAGGCACCCAGGAAATACCAGGTACCATCTGCCCAAGCCTCTACCCAGGCGTGGTTATCATCGGTATGTGCCCAGCGTGGGGTATAAACCTGGCGTGCAGGAATGCCAATAGCTCTCAGGGCAGCTACCGTAAAGGTACTCTGCTCACCGCAGCGGCCGTAAGCCGAACGGATGGTAGAAAGAGGAGCCGAAGTACGGCCATCGGATGGTTGATAGGTTACCAGCTCGTGGCACCAGTGGTTTACCTCGAGGATAGCATCCTTCATACCCATACCCTTTACGCGCTCCTTCAATTCCTTGAAAAATACCATACGCGAATTATCCAGGTTCTCATTGTTGATGCGTACAGGGAGCACGAAGTGGCGGAAGAGCAACTCAGGCACCTTGTTTCCCCAAGCCATCTGCTGGCGTGCCTCGAAGCTGGTACGCACATTCTCCAGGAAGAAGCTGGTAGGATAGTCGGTTACATCAGCCACAGGCATATAGGCATAGAGGAACTGCAAGGCTCCCTGCTCATCGGCTGTAGCTTTCTGCTGCTTGAGCATCTTCTGGTCATAAAACTGCTTACCTACAAGATTTACCTTCTGTTTGAAGGCCGTTTCCACTTTCGTGCGATAAGCTGCATCGGTAATGAAGTGGCCGTTTGCTGCCAACATTGTCTGCCAAGAGGCTAAGAATGTAATGGCGAACATTACTAAAAACTTTCTCATTGTTAGTTAGCTTTTTAATTATATTTATTATATTCCAGTTAATATATTGATGTTACGTTACAAACTTTCTGCAAAAATAATGTTTTTTTTCGAAATAATAGCCATCCCCAAAAGAAAAAATGTTATCTTTGCAGCAAATATTGAGAAATCAAGTAAAAAGAGAAAAAATTAGTAATAATCAAATAACTAAATAGAAAGAAAAAATAGAAACTATGAACAGAGACGATTTTAAGTTTGAAATATGCGCCAACAGCGTAGAGAGCTGTCTGGCTGC
>ERZ1026884.1155-NODE-1155-length-14904-cov-6.862011_pt1 | contig 14904 bp, 15 predicted proteins | sample MGYA00380172_ERZ1026884 | MGnify/ENA primary metagenome ERZ1026884 (study PRJEB33269, sample SAMEA4719808) | human gut metagenome | biome: human-associated habitat; feature: organic feature; material: feces | place: Cameroon | collected 2013-10 ... | reverse complement strand
ATATTATGAAAGTGAGGAAACAACAATGAGCAAGAACATGGTAACTCGCACTATCCTGACCACCGAGGTCTCCGTCCTCTGTCTGGACCTCATCAAGTCCGAACCCTTCAACAAGGAAGTCACCCTCCCTCGCACCTACAAGGACGAGAAGGCCATGATGAAAAAGGTCTCCGCCCTCATCGACAACGATGAGCAGAAGGCCGTCCACATCGTCCATTCCCAGGTCGTTGAAACTCTCTACGGAATGCCCGAGGAAGATTTCATCGCCGCCGCTCAGATTCTGCCTCCCCGTAAGGACTACACCAAGACCTCTGACGATTCCGACGAGTAACAAAGGTTACTAGCTCAACAGTAAGAGCTATTAACATAAATCTTTGGGTACAAAAACTAAAACGAAAAGGAGTACTAAAACATGGAAGGCTATTCTGTCAAAATCATCACCGCCAGCAAGGAACTCACTGCCAAGGAAAAAATCCGTATCAAGGACTTCACTAATGCCGCCCAGCTGGACGACATCATCCAGGGCGACACCCATTTCATGCTTGACTACGATTATCACGTGGTCATGGAGGTCCACAACGAGAAAACCAAGAACCAGAACAAAGACTATCGCAAGGTTGTTATCGTAGACCGCGCTGGCAAAGCTTATGTCACCGGTTCCGAGAGCTTCCTGACCAGCATGGAGGACATCGTTGCTGAGATGTCTGAGACCGGGGAGGACTTCGCCCTGGACTGCTACAAGGTCGATTCCAAGAACTTCCAGGGCAAGCAGTTCATTACCTGCACTGTTATCTAAGTTCTCTCCCACAAGGAGGACCAGGAGAGAATCCTGGTCCTCCTTCAATTATTAAAGGAGGGCTAGAGCATGGCGAAAAGACGTAAACTGACCCCAGCAGAACAAGTATATAACAAAGAGCTACGACGCATAAACAGATTCATCAAAGCCGCAGAACAGAGAGGCTTTATTTTTAACCTCAAAATTATCCCGCCTCGTCCCAATAAAATCACTAAAGCAAGCGCTGAAAGATTAAAGAAAATCACTCCACAAACTCTTTACAAAAAAGCTTCCTATCAAACCGATGACTTTCAAACCCTTTCTGGCGAAGAAGGTCGCAAATATGAGCGCTCTAGAGCCGCCAAGAAGGGCGTTGAAACTATACGCCGTAAGAAGCAAGCCTCGCTCCCCACGGTGTCGAAGCCTACCGCACCGCAAGGCCCACGGAAAGGCCCTCCCTCTATTATCGATTCTGTTCTTTCCGCTATCGAGGAGCTGATTGAACGCTTCCCTGATGGCAACGTGTGGACGGACTGGCAAGAGAAAATCCACACCAGCCATAAGAACATGTTGGAAGGAATGCTCAACACCCAAATCATGCTGTATGGCCGCGCAACCATCGCTTACCGACTTGAAAAATCTGCGATTCAAGTTGTAAACTTAGCTGAGGCTATCATTTATGGTGATTCTAAAGAGGAAGACTTCCAGATTGATATTCAAACCTTCGCAAGAATCATCAAGGGTGAAAACCTCAGTGACGTAGAAGCCAGGGAAAGTGAAGAGCTGGCGGAACAATATGAGGCATGAGGCAGGGCAACAGCCGGTATTTTGTAGGGGACTTTGAGACAACAGTCTATGAAGGTCAGCAAGATACCGAAGTATGGGCGAGTGCATGTGTAGAGCTATTCCATGATGACGTGCAAATTCACCATAGTATAGGAGAAACCTTTGAATACTTCAAATCACTCGATAGCAACATCATTGTCTATTATCACAATCTAAAGTTCGATGGGTCATTCTGGTTAAGCTGCTTCTTGGTAGACCTTGGCTTTCAACAAGCTCTCGATTACGCAGAGGACGGTTCTCCTAGATTTGAAGAGCGCTCCAAGATGGCAAACAACACCGTTAGTTATTCTATCGCTGGGCTAGGTCAATGGTATCGTATTACAGTGAAAGTAAACGGTCACTTCATTGAGTTCCGTGATTCCCTAAAACTCCTTCCGTTCTCCGTCAAGCGTATTGGACAATCCTTCGGCACAAAGCACAAGAAGCTTGACATGGAGTACAAGGGCTTTCGCTATGCAGGTTGTGAGATAACCGAAGACGAACGTCACTACATCGCAAACGACGTTCTAGTCATCAAAGAAGCCCTTGAAATCATGTTTACCGAAGGTCATAAGAAACTCACCATAGGGTCCTGTTGCCTACACGAATACAAGAAGTCAATCGGAACCAAGAAATACGAAGTCATCTTTCCAGACCTCTATCAGATTCCCTTGGGCGAAGAATACGGGTCAGAGAATGCCGGAGAATACATCCGCAACAGCTACCACGGTGGATGGTGTTACCTGGTAAAAGGTAAAGAGAATCAGCTAAAACACAACGGAACCACAGCTGACGTGAACTCTCTTTACCCCTCCATGATGTCCTCCGAAAGCTGCAATGCCTATCCAATCGGATTCCCGACCTTCTGGAAAGGAGACCAGATACCAGAAGAAGCAATGCAAGAGGGCAAGTTCTACTTTGTTCGCTTCCGTACCCAGTTCTATATTAGGCCAGGAAAGCTTCCCTTTATCCAAGTCAAAAATAGCCTTTTGTACAAAATGACAGAGATGCTTGAAACCTCTGATGTGTTGAACAGAGAAGACGGTCAATATTATGACAGCTATTATGACTTTCATGGGAACCTAAAGAAAGCCACTGTAACTCTAACCATGACGATGATAGACTTCAAGCTTTTCAAGGAACACTATGAACTAGTAAACTTTGAGATGCTTGACGGGTGTTACTTCGATTCCAAGATAGGAATATTTGATGACTACATTAACAAGTACAAAGAAATCAAGCTCAACAGCAAAGGAGCAAAACGAGAACTCGCAAAGCTATTCCTCAATAACCTCTACGGCAAAATGGCTAGTAGCCCCAACAGTAACTTTAAAATTGCCTACGTTAAAGAAGACAGAAGTCTTGGTTTCAATACAATCGTAGCTAACGACAAGAAGCCTGGCTTTATTGCCGTAGGCTCTGCTATCACCAGCTACGCCAGAAACTTTACAATCCGCGCCGCACAAATGAACTACCACGGTGTAGACCAACCAGGTTTCATTTACGCCGACACTGATTCCATCCATTGTGACCTTCCGCCAACAGAAATCAAAGGTATTAACGTCCACTCCAAGAACTTTTGTTGCTGGAAATTGGAAAGTTGTTGGGACGATGGCTATTTCATTCGCCAAAAAACTTACGTGGAACACGTGACCCACGAAGATTGTGAGCCAATTGACCACCCGTATTATAACGTCAAGTGCGCAGGGATGCCAGACCACTGCAAGAAACTATTCTTGATGTCTATGGAAGGCCCAACCGAAGAGCAGTTAAAAGACCTACCAGAAGATGAACAACAGTTTGTATCTGTAAAGCGAAGCCTAGAAGATTTCACCATTGGATTAAGAGTTCCAGGAAAACTCCGTCCTAAGAGAATCCGTGGCGGGGTGCTCCTGACAGAAACAACATATGAAATGAGGTAAATTATGAAGAAGGAAAAGGAATTCAAAGTAAACACCACCAACTATCCCAAGGATTCACACGCCGCTTTCTGCAAACGTTGCAAGGACAAGTATCACGAGGGCAAATGCCCTATCACGCACACTGAAAGGGTGAGCCAGAGTTGCGACTTGTAACCATCCTAATGTGTCTATCCTACGCATGTTTAGGCGTGGCATTCTTCATCATCGACCAGAAACTTTCCAAAGACGGACCAGGAACTTACAACACGGTTGCCCTTCTCTGCGCAATGGTATCTCTCATCACATATCTAGCCTATCTCGCATAAAGCAAGAGACCAGAGGAAAATCCTCTGGTCTCTCTATATCTGCGACCGAAGTGGCTGACAAAGCGGTAAGCTGTCCGTCTCATCGTCACGGCAGTATTTTCCAACTGTGCTTTCCGTGGGATGCAGTGTAGCACGCTCCGGCAGATACCTTAATAAGACAAGGCTTTCAGCACAGCTTCCTTGCATTTGAGGTTCTTGAATCGGAAACAACCACGTTCAAAGTAGAATCTCAAATTAGTGAGGAACATGTCATTCCTTCTCAGCATTACATAGTTCACATTATGGTCCTCAGTGGTAACACTGATTTTGCTGGGATAGGTTCCATCCGGCCTGTCATCACAGTAAATGATTCCTGCGTCTGCAAACTCACGGACGCCATACTCAGTTCCATTATACCTCAGAGTAGTGAGATATTTGGACCGCCCTTCCGGCTTTTCAATGAACGCCTGATTATCATTAAGATAAACGCACTGAGCGGAATAAGAAATATAACTGTTACGGGAGAATGCTCTGTTGAATCCACTCTGCATCTGGGCCTCACTTGCGTTCTGATTGAATCCCTGCTCCAGCACGAACCCATCACCTTTAAGGAACCTAGTCTCAGACTGCAAGCGCTCACTGATTCCCATTTCTACATAATACGGATTGATGATGCTCACTGGATTGGAGCACATATACAGCGGAACATATCTTACCATTTTACCCTGGCCACGGGCCACGCTGGTATGAATACTCAGGAGCTTTCTGATTTCGTCAGCGCAATAATGGTTCGTCTCGGACTGGAACTCATCGAACATCATTCGTTCCACGTCACTGAAAAGATGACTATATTTTTTAATAGTATCAGCGCTATTCAAGCTAATGGCATAACCACAACTTTCATCATCAAGGAACAGTTCATGGTAAATACCGTTAGCTCTCCTTTTGCTTTCCATTTCACTGCCCTTGAAGAACAGTCTGCCGATATCCTTGAAGAACTTCTCAGCGCAATCGTCAAGTTCATAATTGTACCGAAAAAGAAGGGCAAATTTGCCCTGCCCCTTCAAGAACTTGTTCACCAACAGCCGGTTAAAATACGTAGTCTTACCGCCTGTTCTGTTTGTCGTTACCATGTAAATCTCAGGACGCTCACCATTGATATCCATCATGGACAGCAATTTTGTCCCATCATAATATTCAGGCATAGAGAATTTCACTCCTTTCCCACTTCCATTGTATCATAGCTCTTGACAAAAGTCAAGACTTATGTTACAATGAATAAAAAGGGACAAATCCTTTAGGAGGGCAAATGTATGGACGAATTGGCTATGAAGGTCCAGCATATTGAAGACCAATGTAATGACCATAGCAAACGCATTGATAAACTGGAAGAGAGCAACAAGGCTCTCACAGAACTAGCACTCTCCGTAGAATCCTTGGCAACAAACCAATCCAACATGAAAGAAGATGTCAAGGAAATCAAGAAAGACATAAAGGCGCTTACTAGTGTACCAGGTAAACGCTGGAACACTCTAGTTGATAGGGCTATCACTTTACTTGCTGGCGGCTTTATAGCCTGGTTACTAAGTGGGGTGAACTTATGAGAAAGAGAGACCGCTATCTTTTAACCGCAATCATCAGTATATGGCTATTTACAATTGCCGCTTTTCTCCTGAGCTACTATGACCATGTTGTCCCTGATTCCCTCATCGTCGCTTGGTTCTCCGCCTGGACCCTTGAATTGGCCCTGGTGGCTGGCATTAAAATCAAGGGAAAGGAGGAATGAACAATGAAAATCATTTGGGAATACCTTGCAAATCTCCTGACGGTCAAATCTCTTGTTACCATTGCCCTGACCGTCACGTTCTGTGTTCTCACGGTAAAGGGCAACCTTCCTGAGAATTTCATGAACATCTACACTATGGTCATCACCTTCTATTTCGTCAAACAGCTGACAAAGGAGACTGCCAATGAAAACACTCAGACCTAAGACGCTGGAAACCCTGTTACAGGTGGCTATCTGGCAAATCGGAATGGTAGAGAGCCCTGCTAACAGCAACAAGCAGAAGTATGGTGAAGCCTACGGGCTCAATGGCCAACCATGGTGTCTCATGTTCATCTGGTGGGTCTTCAAAGAGGCTGGCTTCAACCTCTACAAAACTGCCAGCTGTACAACTCTGGTGAATCGCTACCGCTCCAATTCTCCCTCTCAGCTGGTGTATGAGAACTTTCAACCCGGTGACATCGTGTTCTTCGATTGGACCGGCGCTAAGAAGAAAACCGAACATTGCGGTATCGTGACCGCAGTAAACGGTCAGCTGATTTACACCATTGAGGGCAACACCAGCAAGCGTGACGATTCCAACGGTGGAGCCGTCATGCCTCGTTCCAGGAATAGCAAGTATATTACTTGTGCTATTAGGCCAAAATACAGTAAATAAAAGGAGGAAAAGAAACAATGTCATTAACAGCAGACGAGAGAAAAGCAATCTACATTAAAATCAGCGAGTTGTCCGGGGATAATGAGGATATCATGAACTCCCTTGCTGACCTTCAAAAGGACGACACTGAGCGTGGCAGTGGTAACACGCATACTGACGCCGATGTCATGGACAAGGACGGTGTAAGGTGGGAACAGAAATATCGTGAAATGCAGACAAGGTATCGCGAGAGATTCTTTGGAGGCAACCCTGAACAGATTGAACCCCCTGCACCAGACCCTGAACCTGACCAGGCGGAGACTATTTCTTTTGACGATTTATTTGAAAAGGAGGAAAAGTAAATGCCCGTTAAGCCCAATTCCGCCACGCTCAAACACAACGGCGTGGACATCCTCAATGCCATTCGTAACAGCGCGAGTGACACCTACCGTCAGCGGATTCCTGTTGCTACTCAGGATAATATCCGTGAAATCGGTAACGCCATGATGCAGTACCAGGCCACTCAGAACGAGTTCCTGAACGCCCTGGTCAACCGCATTGCCCGTGTCATCATCACTTCAAAATCCTACGAGAATCCCCTACGGGTCTTCAAGAAGGGTATGATGGAGTATGGTGAGACCATCGAGGAAATCTTTGTGAACATTGCGAAAGCTCATCCCTTTGACCCCATTCTCGCTGAGAAGACAGTCTTTAAGCGTGAGATTCCCGATGTGGCCGCTGTGTTCCACAAGATGAACTATCAGAACTTCTATAAGGCCACTATTTCTCAGGACCAGCTCCGTCAGGCTTTCCTCTCCATGGAAGGTATCACGGACCTCATTGCCCGTATCGTGGACAGCATGTATACTGGCTCTGAGTTTGACGAGTTTCTGTGCATGAAACACCTTATTGAGCAGGAGGCCAGCACTGGCCGCATGTATCCCATCGTCATTCCTGCTCCCTCGGCGGCCACTGCCAAGGAGATTGTTACCGATATTAAGGCGGTCAGCAATCAGCTTGAGTTCATGTCCAGCAAGTACAACGCTATGGGCGTTATGAACTTCTCTAAGAAAGAGAATCAGATTCTCATCATTGATGCCGCTTTCGATGCCGTCATTGATGTTGAGGTCCTGGCTTCCGCTTTCAACATGAGCAAGGCTGAATTTATGGGTCAGCGTGTGCTTATCGACAACTTCGGTGAGCTTACCGGTTGTGTCGCCGCTCTGGTTGACCGTGATTGGTTCATGGTGTTCGACAACCTGATGTCATTCACTGAGAACTATAACGGCGAGGGTCTGTATTGGAACTACTTCTATCACGTGTGGAAGACATTCTCCACGTCTCCCTTCGCCAACGCCCTTATCTTCACCACCACCGCTCAGAGCATCACTGGTGTTGAGGTCACTGGCCCCTCTACTCTCAACCTTGGTGACGTGGCTCAGTTCACCGCCGTGGTTACTGGCACGGCTCTTGCTCCCCAGGGCGTTGCTTGGACGGTTTCCGGCTCTCAGCCTACCCGCGCTCAGATTGACTGGACCGGTAAGATTATGATTCCGCCCGATGAGCCTAACACCACTCTTGTCATCAAGGCGACTTCTCTGTATGACCCTAGCAAGTCTGACACTGTTACCGTTCAGATTGTCAACCCTGCATTCAAGGTCACTCTCTCTGGCCCCACCTCCCTTAAGAAGGGCGCTTCCGGCCAGTTCGTGGCTAACGTTGAGGGCGCGCAGATTGGGCAGAATGGTGTTACCTGGTCTGTGAACGGTGGCGCTTCTGCTAATACCGTGATTGACGGTAACGGTAAACTCACGATTGGTGCTGATGAAACCAGCAACGCTGTGACTGTCCGTGCAATCTCCACCTTCAATCCCGCCAAGTCTGCCTCTCAGACTGTGACGGTCACCACCTAATATAAGGGGAGGATTTTCCTCCCCTTATAGAAAGGAGTAATCATGGCAGATTATGTACCTAACACTGTAGTCAAGGTGCTACGCAATGTGCCTCTTGACGACACCTACACAGATACACGGTGGTTCTCCAGTGCTGGAGAACAGACTGGGTTCTTCAACGGGAAGGCTAAATACACGTTCACTGACCTGACTTATCAGCGTGTCAATAACGGTATCGCTCAGCCCCGTGTAGCCCTAACATGCCGGGTCCCTATGATTGCAGATAATCTCTACGACTGTAATTACCTCATGTTCCAGAACACGAATTACGGTTCCAAGTGGTTTTACGCTTTCATTAAGCAGGTCAACTACATCAATCCCAATAACACCGAGATTGTCTATGAGATTGATTATCTGCAATCCTTCATGTTTGAGCTAAGTATCAAGGCCAGTTTCGTTGAGCGTGAACATGCCAGTGCCGATGAAGACCAGCCCTTTGCCAACCTTACGCCTGAGCCTTTACAGGTGCCTAACTGGGTGTATGACCAGACCACTTTCTCTGTAATTGACATGTCTAGTATGGGCTTGCAGGTTACGCCAAATATCGTTATGGCAATTGTGCCCAACAAGTTAAGCATTGACCTAGTTACACCAGATGGGCAGTTTTATAGCGGCATTTATTCAGGTGCATATTACAAAACCTTTACAACCGCCGCAGATGCTAACGCTTTCATTAAAACCCTTGCTCTACTTGATGCCTCAGATTGCATTGTTGACGTCTTCATGTCCCCGGGGTCTCCTAAAGTTGGAACTGGCACTGAAAAGCAGAGCGTTAGCACCACAATTGATGTGACAGGCGAAGTGTTTACCACACCTAACGGGACTTACGCCATCAGAAACAAGAAACTCCTGAACTCTCAGTTCACTTATATTCATGGCAATTCTCACTCTGGTGAAGAAATGATGTGGTTGCCTGAGTACATTAACGGCACCACATTCGCAGGTGAGGTACATATTGCCTACAATCCGGAGTTCGCTATGATGTTCGTGCCTAGGTACATGGGGAGTACGGATGTTGGTAAACGTGGCATTGACTATGGCCTTCCGTTCAACCAGGTTGTTCATTGCACTTGGAACAGCATGGGATATCTTGGTTCCGCTATTAAGGGAGCTGTCAAAGTTGCTGGTGTTATAGCCGCTACGGTTGCAACCGGGGGTGCCGCCGCTCCTGCCGCTCTTAGCACTGCTGTAGGCTCTGCCGCTCCCGCCGCTGTTGGACCTAGTATGAGTGGAGCTATGCAGGCCGGGGCAAGAGCGGTTCAGGCTGGAACTCAGCTGGGTGACCTAAGCGAGATTTTTGATACAAAGGGACAGAGCTCCCGTGGTTCTCCTCCAACTGATATACTCACCTTCGCTATGGGCCTCCACGGTTTTGACTTCCGACGCATGTGCCCAGACAAGGAAACACTTGAACGGTTTGATACCTTCTTTGATATGTTCGGGTATCAGGTGAACAAGGTAAAGGTTCCTAATCTTGACACTAGAGCGGCCTGGAACTATGTCAAACTGAATCGGCCTTGCATCTACGGGTCTGTTCCGGTCGAAGGTATGGATATTATCCGAGCCGCTTTTTCCCGTGGTATTCGCCTTTGGCACGTGGATGCTGTTGGTGATTACTCCATTCAAAATCCACCTAAGTAAGGAAGTGAGAAAATGCCCGGAATAGTTTTACCCCCTCAGCGGTTCAATCCGCTACAGAGACCCCGTAGAAGTTGGGAAGCTAAGAAGCTCAACAATGACACGTTCATTGACTACATGACACGGTTGCAGGAAATTTGTATCAATATGTTTGAGTGGTCGGGTCTTCCTGATACTGTGGATGAGAGATTCCTGGAGCTGACACTTTGTGAGTATGGATACTGCGTGTATTTCAATGATGAGGTCATTGGAGACCTGGTGGCTACGTCTATGATTGGCGCTCCACTGGATGTATATCGTATTCCTACCCGGAGAACAGCTTATGCGGTCAATGGTTATCAGAAGAATTTGACGGATAAGGACAGTGTGTTGATTTTCAACAACTATCTACATACCCCGTCTATGATGACAATTATTCTGTATGCCAGACGACTGTATGAAATTGAACGGACAATTGATGTCAATGTAAAGGCCCAGAAAACGCCGGTTGCGATTCTCTGTGATGAAAGTCAGCTGTTTACCATGAAGCAGGTTTATGAGAAATACGATGGCAATGAACCGGTTATCTTTGGCGGTAGAAACCTTGACATGAAAGGTATTCAAGCTATGAAAACTGACGCTCCGTTTGTGGCTGACAAGCTCAATATTTTGAAGCGTCAGATTTGGAATGAGGCTATGACTATCTTTGGTGTTGAGAATGCCAACGCTGAGAAGAAGGAACGCCTTGTTACAGACGAGGTTCTGAGTAACCTAGGCGGAGTTCAGGCCCAGAGATATGTAATGCTGAATGCCCGTAGACAGGCGGCGAAGAAAATCAATAAAATGTTTGGGACTGATATTGAGGTCAACTTTAGACAGGACTTCTCCGCTCTCAACACTGATATGCCCACCACTACCACCATGGATACTGAGCCTAGTATCATCGAGCACAAGGTGGATATGCCTGGTCGTAATCCCCTGGGATAAGGAGGGACTATGGGAGAGTATACAATTGATATCCGTCATCTGCTTGCACGTGGTTATCCTCTGGCCCTGAATGATTATCCTATCTTTGCGGAAGAGTATCGTGGGTATTTGAATCAGAAAATCATTGACCACTTTTACTTCCGTGAGATTGGACAGGAAACACCTGACAGGTTCAACTTCTTCTTGCGGCGCAAGATGAATGAGATTATGCCGTATTACAATGAGCTGTATAAAAGCCAGCTTATTGAGTTCGACCCAATGGCAACGGAGTTCTTCCGACAAGGGACGGACAGTAAGCGTGACAGACGGTTTGAATCTCAGTCTAAAAACAAGGGCAAGCGTGGTGAGACTACTGGCGACGTGTTTACCCGAAATGAAGACACGAAGAATGACCAAGTGTTTGGACAAACTTCTGGCGAGAAAGTAAAGGGTAGCTACACAAAGAGCGGTGACAAGACGGTTGACACAACCGGTAAGAAGACTGAGGACTTTGAGGGGACCAAGACTTCGGAAGAACTAGTCACCAATGACCTTCACACGAAGAACGTTACTGATGGCACTGCCAATGGAACTCGCAAGACGGTTGGCAGTAACGATACCACGTTCAGTGACATTCCACAGGCTGGTGTTGAAACCACTGTAGTTACCGCTCCAGACGGTACGGTTACTCGCACTACAAAGGGATATGCTACTACCACCACTAACGTAGATAGCACTGAGAATGTAACCACAACTGACAAGACCCATTCCCAGAGTGACACCGATAGCACTGGGACCGTTAAGACCGAGCGAAGTGAAGCCACTACTAATGATAACGTCACCGACACTGTAGGTAAGGAAACCACTGAGTGGTCCGAGGCTGGTAGCGATACCAGGGATACGGATTACACCAACGATGAAAACACTAATATCAAAGGCAATACAAAAGAAGATTCTCAAAGAAACATTAGCACTAATGCGAAGACTAGTAACGACCACCAAGAGCGTTCTTCTACTGGCGAGAATACCAGTGAAATGGTCACTGGAAAGGGCCGGAGAGGCGCTAATCCTTCTGAGCTTATTATGAGCTATCGTGAATCCCTTATCAACGTGGATATGATGGTCATCAATGAGCTTGAAACTTTATTTATGGGGGTATATTAAAATGAAGGACAATTTATATAATCCTATGCCTGGTTGCGATTGCGGTAAGCCTCCCGTGCCTCCTCAGTGCCCGCCTCCCTGCCCGCCTCCTAAGCCTCAGTGTCCTCCGCCTTGCCCGCCTCCCGAGTTCCCGCCGTTCTGCCCCGAGGATAGACCGATGATGGGTAAGCCTTGTTGCCCGCCTCCTCCGCCTATGCCTCCTGTGCCTAGCGTGGTGTCTGGGATGGATTTGTACGAGGCTATGAATCGCCTGAGCGATAGAGTGAATGTGTGTGTTCACAACTATAATCAGGTGATGGCGGAGAACTATAAGGCTCTGCGAAATATGCAGAGGGCCGCTGAGGAAAATGGCGCTTACTATGGGCCTGGTGAAGTGTGGGTCGAAGAGGGGTATTATCCCGATGAGAGCGCCACTTACCACATCGTTCATAAGGCGTGCGTGGACCGTAGAGGCGAACCTATCCGGATGCAGTTGCATCTTGCTTATGGCAATACCACTAATAGCAAGATTGAGCAGAACATCTTTAGCGCCTCTAAGGTTGAGTATGCTGACAAGATAATGGTTGCCATTCCTAAGGGTGAACATGGCTGGTATGGTAAAGCCCTGTGGCATGGATGCCCGATGCCCTCTGCCGATGAGCCTACCCTTTGGACCGTTGGTTTTACCAAGGCTGGCGTCATGCGGGTGTATGGCAATAGCGTTAGCGTGGACCAGATGCTGAGGGATACTGTTGAAGACGCTATGGGTGTCAGCGGTGTTCTGGTTATGGACGGCAAGGTGACTGATGATTCCTATCGGCAGTATATTCCTAATGCCGAACAGCAGACTAGCCGAGTTTGCATGGGCCAGAATATGGCCACCAGAGAAGTTGTGATTCTGACTGTTGGCAATGAAAATGATGTCAATAAGAAGGGTCTGACTAGTAAGGCTTGCGCGGAGATTCTTCGGCAGTATGGTTGCGATATTGCTGTGGAGCTGTGCGAGGGTGTTGGTTCTGGGGCTATGGATAAGGGTAGCCTTATGTATGTGCCGGATGACACTGAGGAGCCGACGGCGTATGCGTATTGGTTTATCAGCCGGAAGTGCTTTTATAAGAATGATTATGAAAGAGAACTGGCGGAACTCGTGCAGAACTACGGTGCTTGCATCTGGGGTGGCTTTCTGAATAAGAAAGCCATCGCCCAGGTGAAAGCTGAGCTGGAGGAGGAGATTCAGCGGGCTAAGGATGCTGAACAGCAGTTGCAGGAGAATATCGATGCTGAGGCTACGGCTAGAGAGGAGGCTGATACACAGCTTCAGGCTAATATTGATGCAGAAGCCAAGGCTAGAGAAGATGCTGATAAGGTATTGCAGGGCAATATTGATAAGGAGGCCAAGGCTAGAGAAGATGCTGACAAGGTGTTGCAGGGCAATATTGATAAAGAGGCTCTTGCTAGGCAGAATGCTGATGCGGCTTTGCAGGAGAATATCAATAAGGAAGCCCAGGCTAGACAGGCGGCTGATACTGTGTTGCAGGGAAATATTGATAAGGAGGCTGAGGCAAGGAAAGCCGCTGATACTGCACTGGGGCAGAGAATTGATGGTCTGAATACGAGGCTTACGACGGCTGAGGCTGAGATTGTCAAGATTAACCAGTTACTCGCGGTTCTGCAACAGCAGATGACGAGCTTGGACGCTACGGTTACGGAACTGGCTAAGACTATTGCTGATATCGAGACCAGTTTGAATAACTTGAAGCAGACTGTGCTGACGCTGGTTAGCAGAGTTGATGAGCTTAGCACGACTGTGAATAATATCATCAGCGGTGCCCAGGATTTGCCTTATGTTAAGAGGGCTGGGGATACTATGACAGGGTTTTTATCCTTCAAATGCGATACAAGCGTGCTTTATGAAGGAAGCCTAGGTGGCGCTTTATTCTTCGGCGGGGACGAAACTGGTAGAGATATTGCTAATATTTCTGGATATTCCGCCGGTGGTAAAAACAATGTCATAAACCTTTCTGCTGAGGACATTCACTGTGACGGGACTTTGATGATGAACGAATACAAGATTACTGACTTGTGTGACGGTGACGCTCCGCAGGATGCCGTAAATTATAAGCAGTTATCTGAAAGAGTTTCTAAAAGTGGCGATACTATGAACGGCGACCTTAAAATGGCGGATGATTCTGGTGCCGTTAAGGGGGCACTGTCTGATACTACTGATGGCGTGGCACTGTCTGCTGAGAATGGCGCTTGCTTGAAGGTTGGTGCTGAGGCGGTTACTGTGTGTGATAATGCGGGTGGTACTAGCCAGATTAAGGGTGTTAAAACGCCTACTGAGGCCAATGACGCTGTTAATAAGGGGTATGTTGACGGGTTGCTTGGGTTGCAGTATTTCAGCATTGCAGATGGTCTTAAGTGGCCCGGTAAGACTGAGACTGGATATATTGACGGCGTAATGTTAAACGTTGGCAAGACAGTTATGCTGGTGATTGACCCTTCTACGTGGTATCCGCCCGCACGTATGAATCCTACGGCCACATTGAAACTTCCGATGCCTATAGGATGGCCTGACCAAAGTACTGATAGACAGGGCAGGAATAGGTACTTCTGCTGGAAACAGGCATCGGCTGGAATGGGACGAGAAGGCACAAAACATTTTTCGATTGATGTTACCGCAAATGGAACATCTGCCGTGGTGAATCCAACCCTTAGTGCTAGCGTGTATACCTTTGATGAAGAAGCCCATATCGTTGAAGTCGGTCCCATGATTTTTGTTGCGGATTATTATCTCCCAGCGAAGTAATACTGATAAGCGCAGGGAAAATGTTCCCTGCGCTTATTCTTGGCACAATTGTTAATAGTGTTAACTACTTTTAATTTTTGGATAAGGTTAAACGATAGTTAATAGTGTTAACTATAACAAAATTTTATTTTTTATGTGAACTGATTTGACTCCCAATAGAACCAGTCAATTTTCTACCTACTACGTTTAAT
>ERZ1026884.1138-NODE-1138-length-15064-cov-15.642948_pt1 | contig 15064 bp, 9 predicted proteins | sample MGYA00380172_ERZ1026884 | MGnify/ENA primary metagenome ERZ1026884 (study PRJEB33269, sample SAMEA4719808) | human gut metagenome | biome: human-associated habitat; feature: organic feature; material: feces | place: Cameroon | collected 2013-10 ... | reverse complement strand
GTGTCAAGGTGAGCAAGGAGCTCTGCGAGCTCCGCAACATGATCAACGTGGGTTACCTCATTACCCGTATGGCTATCGAGCGCAAGGAGAGCCGTGGTCTTCACTACACCATCGACTACCCTGTTCACGCTTACGATAAGAAATAATTTTTTTAAGCTATCATATAAAGCCGCCAGGATATTCTCACACGATATTCTGGCGGCTTTTTGCTTAGCTTCCCAGCTCCAACTGATTTCTTACCAATTTGTAGTAAGTACCTCGCTTGGCTGTCAGTGATTCATGGTTGCCAATCTCCACTACCTGTCCGTGTTTCAGCACGATAATCTGGTCGGCATTCCTAACAGTACTGAGTCGGTGAGCCACGATGACCACCGTCTTGCCAGCATAGAATGTTTCCAGATTCGTCACGATGTCGTATTCGTTGCTGGCATCTAGCGAATTGGTTGCCTCATCCAGGAAGAGATAGTTTGGATTCTTATAGATGGCGCGAGCTATCAATATGCGTTGTTTCTGCCCTTGGCTTAGTCCCATGCCATCTCTGCCAATCTTGGTATTGAAACGCAAGGGTAGGTAAAAGATGTCGTCCTTGATACAGGCAAGGTCGGCTGCTTGATAGAGCTGTTCTTGGTTCACATCATTGTCATCCACCGCTATGTTGCGAGCGATGGACTCAGAGAAGATGGCTCCCTCCTGCATTACTACACCACACTGCCTGCGCCACCACTTCTTGTTGAGCTTATTGACATCCGTCCCGCCAATGGTCAGCTTGCCTCCAGATACAGGATAATAGCCCAGCATCAATCGGATGAGCGTAGTCTTTCCACTGCCAGATGCTCCCACGATGGCTGTCACCTTGCCATGTGGTATATGAATATTGATGTCATCCAATGTTTTATACATGGCATGTGGATCATATTTAAAGTCCACATGGCTTAGTGTGATGCCTTCGCTAGCGTCTTCTACCTGCTTTTTTAGTCCTTCTTTGCCGTTTTCATCCTTCATCAAGTGTATCTCGTTGATGCGCTCCAAGCTGATTTTCACATCTTGCAGAGAATAGAAGAATTGCATCAGTTGCTCCACTGGAGAATTGAGCTGTCCGATGATGTATTGGATAGCAAGCATCATACCCAAGGTGATGTCACCATGAATGACGGATGCTGCCGCTACTACGGTTATCACCATATTCTTGATTTCATTGATGAAGATGCTGCCAGCCTCTTGGGTTTGCTGCAACTTGAGTGATTTCTGCTGCACACGGAAGAGGTCGTGCTGCACCGTTTCCCATTCCTTGCACTTTCGGCGTTCACAGTCCTGCAGCTTGATTTCTTGCATGGAAGTGATAAACTCATAAGTTCGGTTATTGTTGATTGCCTGCTGCTCAAAGAGTTCATAATCAATCACCTTTCTGCGGCGCAGGAAAGACAGCAGCCAACAACCATAACCCAAACTACCCAACAAGAAAATGCAGAACACAAATTTGCTATACATAAACAATACCACGCTGAACACCACAAAGGTGAGCATGGAGAAGGTTACATTCAGACAGTTTTGCGTTAAGAAGTTATTCACACGGCTATGGTCGCTCATTCGTTGCATCAGGTCGCCCATCAACTTGGTGTCGAAGAAAAACATCGGCAGTTTGAGCAACTTAACGAAGAAATCGCTAAGCAGGGAGATATTAATGTTCATGCCTATACGGAGCAATATCCAGCGACGATAGAAGTCGATAGTTGTACGACTGGCTGTAAGCATCAGTTGCCCCAAAAGTATCAGCCAGATGATATTGAGGTCTTTGCCCTTGATGCCTTCATCCACAATAGCCTGGGTCAGAAATGGCAATACCAATTGCATGCCACTACCCAATATCAACCCGATGACAATCTGTAAAAAATACTTGCGGTATTTCTTGATGTAGCCAAAGAAAAATCTGAAGGAACGTCGCTCGCTTGCATCAGTCATACCATCCATCTTAAACTCAAAAAAGGCAGGTGTCGTCTCAAAGAACATCACGATGCCAGCCGGTCTGCCATACGACAGCGTGCTAGCCCAGTGGGCGATGAATTCATCATAACCATAAGTAATGTACCCCTTAGCAGGATCAGAGATATAAAACTTTCGTCCTTTCTTTACCTTATATAATACCACGAAATGGTTTTGGTTCCAATGCAGGATAGCAGGCAGAGGATTCTCTGCCAGTTCATCTACCGTGGCCCGGGCACTAAGGGTATGAAGCCCCAGAATATCGGCTGCCTCGCTGATGCCCAACAGGGAAACCCCTTCGGTTGTAGCAAAACAATATCTCGATAGGGCACTAAGGGTATAGTCCCTGCCGAAATACTTACATATCATTTGCAGACAAGCGATGCCACACTGCATGCTGTCATGCTGAAGAGTGAGTGGAAAACTATGCATATATCTGTTTTACAATCGGTTTATTTCCTCCCGAGCTGCACCCTTGCCTCGATAACTCTTTTTCTTGTTGAAAGAATAGGTTACATTGAGAGATACATTGTGAACACCGCCCTTGAGGTTTTGATAGAAAGACACTCCATTGGTCTCAATCAAGTTCTTTTGACGCCAAAGCTTGAAGCTATCATTCCAGTAGATGGTAAATGCCCAATTGCCCAAGCTCTTGTTAAGTCCCATGTCAAGGAGAACATATCCCTTGGTATAGTTGGTGGCAGAATATCCTTTGCTAACCCATGTCCCATCGAAATAAGCATAGATTCCCCAAGGTAAGTCAAAGCGGTTGCGCATAGTCATGTTAAACAACGGCTTGTTGTATGACTTTTCGGGATTACCATATTCCAACTTCTGCAATCTCAGCACACCGTATAGCGTAGGATGCCAGATGCCTATGTCCAATCTTTGCCCTGCCACCATCTGAAAATAATCATAGCTAGGTAAGTTTACATTCTTGATGATATTTACCTTCTTGTTTTCCATATATGAATAAGTTGTGGCAAGTTCTCTCATGCTATGTACATAAGAGAGGCTCAAGCTCGTCTTACGATAACTCACATCCAAACTTAGCTCTCTTTCTAGTGATGATTTCAGCAAAGGATTTCCAAGCATCCATGATGTATGCGAGGCATAAGAATAAGTATTGCTCAGCATACTATAGCTAGGACGGTCAACTGAAGAGCTGTAAGATAATTCCAAACTCAGATTGCCGTTCTGATAATCAATGCTTACGTATGGAAGCCAATCCGTAAAACTCTTAGATTGTTCAGCAACCTTCTCACCATTAAGTATATAAGCAAAGTCGGTGTTCTCTACACGCAGTTCTGTTCTTGCGCTCCATGAGGGGCTAAGCTGCCAATTTGCCGTAATGTATCCTGCTGTCAGATGCTGGCGTTCCTCATCACGAGAAGCGTCAAAGAGAGCCTCGTCATTAGAGGTGCTTCCCGCAAACGATTGGCGAGTCTTGGTATACGAATATTGGGCGCCTAAATCTAGAGTTACAGCCTTCCATGAAGCAGTGAAATTAGCCTTGCCCGCTACCAGGTGATTGTTGCTATGACTTACTGTACCAATATGATTCGCATAGTTCTCACCTTGCTCGTTGACATCAGAGAGTTCATTGGAGAAGTTGTAAAGATAATCCATATCTGCCGCCAACTGATAGTTCTTCTTTTCACCAAATTTCAATATAGCATAAGAGTTGAGATAATGGCGTGTATTCTGCTTTGACTGTTCACTCGTTGATTCAAGCTGTGCATTCTCTGGCTCTACATTTGTCTGGATGTCATTTGTTGAAGAGTATTTTCCCTTAGGTTTTCTGCTAAATTCATAACGGATGCCCAGAGAATTGGCTCCAAAGTCGTAACTAGCACCTATATTGGCGTTTAACTTATGCGCACGATTCTCATAGGTAGTATTTGTTTTTGTTTCATACTTATTATTGCCAAACTTTTCCAGATAGTAGCCTGTTTGCTTTTCTCCGTCCCCGGCATAATTGGCTCCGGCATACACTCCAAGTCCATTGCTGCCAGTCCAAGACAAGTCCAGACCCGTTCTCCCGTATGAAACATCAGAAAGTGTAGCACCGGCTTTTGCTAAGCCAGCCCATCCTGCATCCTGATTTTTGGTATGGATGATGATGACCGACTTCACATCTGCCTCATATTTAGCTCCAGGATTGGTGATGATTTCTACTCTTTCGATATCCTGAGAGGAGAGTTGTTGCAGTTCAGAATTGTCTCTTACCTTTCGGTGGTTGATGTAAATCTCTGGCGTTCCTTTGCCCAACACTGAAATGTTAGTACCGATACCACTAATCAATGGCATCTGCTTGATGGCATCCAAGGCAGAACCCAACTTAGACAAAGGGTTGCCAATCATGGAGACGTTTAATCCCATATTGTTAGACTTCACGTAGTTGCGATGTCCCTTCACAACTACTTCACCTAACAGCTTGGCATCATCCTGCAGGGTAATATTACCAATAGATTCATTATGGCAAACAAGATAGTTTGTCTTATATCCCATGGCAGATACTTTGAGAATATCTCCATTTGGGTATCCATCCAGTGAGAATGCACCATTCTCGTCGCTTACAGTGCCTTTTATAAATGTGGAGTCCTGATAGTTAAGCAAGAATACATTCGCATAAGGCAAGGCTTCGCCCTGCTCATTGATAATTTTTCCAGTGATGTGTTGAGCCATGGCAGGCATAGTTGCTATGCACAGAAATGGCAATAATATCTTTTTCTTCATAATTTTCTCTTTTAATATTGTGGACTTACTTCAGGAGCAAATTGACATCTTGGATCAGGATAATCCCAGTTTTCTTCCCCATATGCTCTTATGATTTTTACAAAACATCTTCGATGTTTTTGATTGCAAAAATCCAAGACTTTACAGTTGTGACATGAGCTTTGTTCTCGAAACATTTTTCTGTGCATACAGAAAAGCTCTTTCGCTTTTGCCGAGTTCCAAACTTCTTGTATGGATTGCTTTTTCAAATCTCCAATGATAAATTGTGGGTGCCAATACATTAGTTCGCAAATGCTTACCTTACCATCAGGCAAAACAAATGCTCTATTTTGTAGAATACCGCATGTGCCGCCAACAAAATATTCATCCGTAGGCTTGCCATCTTTTAGATGCTCATTTAAAATTTCATCACTGCATATTATCTTAAATTCTGCTTTTGGCAACAGTTGAGTTCTTATGAATTTATATATATTCTCTAATTGTTCTCTTGAAGCTTTAACGCTTTCATAGGACTCCGTGGAATATATAGATTTTTCAGGAGCTCTGATTTCCCAATAAATCAAGCCTTTTATGCTTTTAATATAGTTATAAAGCCTTTCTATTTCTGCCTCTATTGCTGTTGATTTTATCAATATCGTATTTATCTGAATTTTAAAGTTGTATTTCTCCAGATAAGAAATTGCTTTCTTGATTTTATCAACATAATCAAGTTTAACTCCAATGGTCTCTTCAAGAACAATTGGATTCAACGAGTCTAATGACACTTGAACTACATTATTATACTTTGTGTTATGTAGCTTTTTTACCATTTCCTCCGTCAATGGATACTTTGTGGATATAAAGTTGGGACACATATCATATTCTACAAGCCTTTTAAGGATTATGTCCCAATCTTTACAGCAAAAAACCTCACCGCCAATTATATCAATGTGTGTCATCTTAAGAGCATGGGCCTCCTCTATGATTTCCAATATCTTTTCTGTTGACAAAGTTTTGTACTGAGTATTCTTATCTGCGTAACAGTATTTACATTTTGTAGCACATTTTGCTGTCAACATAAAAAGCAAAGACTGAGGTGCAGAATGCATTCTGTCTGGTGTAAAATCTAAATGTTGATGGCTTATCTCTATGTCCGATTCTCTTCTTGCAGACAATTCTTCATCCTTGACAAATCCGATTGGAATTAGTACATTTTTTGGGAAAAAGATTTTGTGTTCCTCAAATTCCGTGAAAATGGGCTTCTGGTTTTCTATATATTGTAAAACCATATCATAAGCTTGGCTAACTGTAATTCCATATTCTGCTGCAAGATTATCACAATGTTCGGAAATGGTTTGTGGCTCAATGAATTTATTTAGAATGCATGCTTGGACAGGATGGACAAAACTAATCCAATCCGAAGAGCTATAGTCTTGCACTGTTTTCTTCGAATACATAACAATTCTATCTTGATCAACTTTAAAGGAATAATCAGGATTTAGAATATAAGTCTCATTTCTATTCATTCTATATCTTAATTAAGATAGGCACGCTGTATGTTTACAGCATGCCTATTGGGTTCTTACTTAGAAACAGCTTCACTCTCGCACTTTACTGCAGCAGTAAAAATGCAAGTAATACTTTCTGATTCACTTCTCTTACCTCCTTTGACTTGCATCAAGTCTAAAACGTTTAAATTCTTGTTCATTTTTTCAATTTTAATTGTTAATACTCTGTTTACTAGCCCGAATTTACGCATCGGTCTATACATGCGCTTTTTGCCAGTTGTGTCTGGATATAATATTACCGGTTCTATTATAATCTTTCTTCAGGAGGAACTAGACGAATGCGCTATCGCCTTCTTCCTCGTCATCCTCGTCATTAATATAAATGTACTCACCATTAGGAAGTTGATACCAATATCCTCCACCTATGACATACTGGATGACAATTTTAGTTAATGTGACCATATTCTTATAATTTATTTTAATCGGTTGCAAAGGTAAGCATTGTTTTTCTGATAATCTCTAACAAAAATCTAATATTTTTCTAATAAGCAGTTTTTTTGTTCCAAGTTCGATTTTTTTTTGTACTTTTGCAGTGTTTAAATAGAAGGATTATGAAGAAGGTTTATTATATTGCATTGTTAGCTATCATAATGATAGTATGCCTGCAAGGATACAATGTGCACTTGCAGTATTTAAATTACAAACTAGAATGTGTTGATAAAATCAATGATGTGTTATTGCAATCAGTAGACGAAGAGTACCATAATAGAGCAAAAAGCAAAAAAGGGGGGATTACAAAGGAAAAGCAACATATCAAATATAAAATTTTTCATTCATTTAATCAAATACCTAGAGAAATTAAGAAAGAGCCGTTTTTTAACTTACGCACATTGAATATCGGTTCTTTGAAAAAAAAAGGCATTATAAGTAGCACGTCAGATGCGCTCACGTTATTGGAACAAGACCAAATAGAAAAAGAAGGAAAGCCTCTTAATTTAACTAATCTGAATGAAATAGTTAGCAGAAGAATGGAAGCCAAGGTAGAGCACTCCATATTCTTACTCGACAAAAATAAAAAGGTAATAAAGGCAGAGGGAGTTAAAAATGTCCCTTCTTCGTGGGTTTACTCAAAAGATGTAGCAGTAAATTTAGCCAATCTCCGATTTGTAAGAGTTGCTATGCCTGTTCCACCTTCTCAGTTTATAGCACACTCTATATGGACATTGGCTCTGTCTGTACTATTTGTACTGATAGCTGTAGTTTGCATCGGTTATCACCTCTTAGTGATAAAGAGAAAAGAGCAGCTTCTAAGAAATCGAGAACTAGGCGTTAATGGTATCATCCACGATCTTAAGGCTCCTATCAATAGCGTTATCTCTGTATTGAGTTTGTTAAAAGTGAAGGTAAAGGAAGATAAGATATTGTTGGATGTAATTTCACAAGCAAGTGACAAGGCTAAGTTGCTGGTGAGCGATATAGAATCTATATTGCTTGCAGCCAAGGGTGGCAATGATAGAATATTACTCAATTTGAAGAAGGTCAGTCTTCTTGAATTAACAAATATCGTTAAGACAGATATGGACATATTATATAAGGAGAAGCCGCATAACATCGTAATTTCCGATGAGACTCATGGAGAAAATATGGCGTATGCCGACGAATTGTATATTCGTAATGTGATGAGAAATCTGATGGAGAATGCACTGAAATATTCTGATGATGGAGTGAATGTTCAAGTGTTGATCAGAAATATAGACGAAAGTATCGAGATTAGCGTAACCGACGATGGATGGGGCATTGCACCCAAGGACCAGAAGTTGATTTTCAGACAGTTCTACCGTGTGCGGCAGCATAAACAGGTTAATGGATATGGTATCGGATTGGCTGTGGTGAAATATGTGGTGGAAGCACATCATGGAAGAATACGCGTAAATAGTGAATTAGGAAAGGGAAGCTGTTTTACCTTCAGTCTTCCTAAGGCACAATAAAAATGGCAAGAAAAATGGAAAAATTGAAAGTAATCATTGTGGATGACGATAAGTTGCTAGGCACAACACTGGTACTGGGCTTAGAAGGGTTAAGCATGAAACCTTACTATCTAGACTCATTGGATGGACTTTTGGATAAAATTTCTGAGGTCCAACCTAATATATTGGTACTAGACATTGAGGTAGGCATGGGAAATGGCATAGAGAAACTAAAAGAATTGAAGCTTCATGCCGTCAACATTCCTGTCATCATCATGTCCTCGCATATCCAGATGGAGTACATCGCTCAAGCTCTGGAGAATGGCGCTTTTCATTTCTTGAAGAAACCATTTGAGATAGATGAACTTGGCGCATACATCCAGCGTTTTGCCAAAACTGATGAAAAGTTAGGAATTGTGACAGATATCCAAATAGGCAATCTAAACTTGCATATGCAATTCCATGCTCTATATACTAAAAATAACGATCAAATTCATCTTTCCCAGAAACAGTTTGAGGTGCTTAGTATATTATCACAAAATCTAGGGAAGATTACGACTCGTCAAACTTTGAAACGTCAGCTATGGCCTGATGGCAACTATTCTGACCCCAGCTTAGATAACTACATCTCGCAACTAAGAAAAATCTTATCGGTTGATGAGAGTGTTAAATTAGAAACAATCCCGAAAGTTGGCTTCCTATTAAAAACTAGCAAATGAGGGGGCATTAGTGTCATTTGTCATTAGTGTCATTGACGACTACACTTTTACAGCAAAGATTTTGGTAAAACGACATATTTTCAGCAAAAAGATTTTGGTAAAACGACATATTTTCGCCAAAAAGATTTTGGTAAAACATATTTTTTATGTAACTTTGCACCCATAAGACATTGAAAATATGGAGAATATGGTATTTAAGAGAAAAATATATAGCCAAATGGCTGAATGGAAGGAAATTTCCAAGGGAAGTACAGCCCTCCTTGTAGAGGGTGCTCGCCGTATTGGAAAGTCAACTATCGTAGAAGAATTTGCCAAGAATGAATACGAATCATACATTTTGATAGATTTCAATGAGGCTTCCAAGGAAGTGAAAGCACTCTTTGATGATCTTATGAATATAGATTTCACTTTTCTTTTCCTGCAGAATGCTTACAATAAAACATTGCATGAGCGAAAGTCGGTTATCATCTTCGATGAGGTACAACAATGTCCGAAAGCCCGACAAGCCATCAAGTATTTGGTAAAAGACGGTAGATATGACTATATAGAGACTGGCTCACTTATCAGCATACATAAGAGCACTAAGGACATTAGTATCCCTAGCGAAGAACATCGTATCGAGATGTTTCCGATGGATTACGAAGAGTTCAGATGGGCCATGGGAGACACGGCTAGCGTGCCTCTGCTGCGTCAAGTTTTCGATAAGAAAATATCTCTAGGCGAGGGAGTCAACAGATTGAAGATGAGAGAACTACGCCTATATATGTTGGTAGGAGGAATGCCACAAGCTGTCAATGCTTATCTTAACACTAACAATCTACAGCAAGTAGATACCATTAAGCGACAGATTCTCCAACTATATGCTGATGATTTCAGAAAGATAGACCCATCGGGCAAAATATCCAAACTATTCATGTCTATCCCAGCCCAATTGAGCAGGAACCAGCTCCGCTATCAGCCTACTTCTGCTGTAGGAAGAATGGCTGCTGAGAAAATAGATGAGTTGATACTCAACTTAGAAGACAGCAAGACGGTTAACATTGCGTACCACACGGATGATCCGAATGTAGGTATGCCACTGACAGCCAACATCAACAAGTACAAACTGTACATAGGCGATACGGGACTATTCGTAACTTTGGCTTTCTGGGACAAGGATTATACGGAGAACATCATCTACCAGAAACTGTTGAGCGACAAGCTATCCACCAATATGGGATACGTATTTGAGAATCTGGTTGCCCAGATGCTGAGAGCCTCAGGCAACAGACTCTTTTACTATACTTTTCCAAAGGATGCCACGCATTCTTACGAAATCGACTTCTTGTTGTCACGCGGCAATAAGTTGTGCCCAATAGAGGTCAAGTCGTCTGGATACAAAACGCATGCCTCGCTTGATGCTTTCTGTCAAAAATTCTCCGACAGGATAGTACATCCGTACTTGTTGTACACCAAAGATCTACAAAAAGAAGAACAAACACTCTTGGTTCCGATTTACATGACCCCATTCTTATAAAGCAAGAATGCGCTGGGAGCGCAGGTTTGTTACCTGCCCTCCCAGCAACAACCTTGCAAAACACAATGTTTTTTCTATTGTACCTTTGCACCGCAGTTGGGCGATAAAAAACATCATCTCGTCAGCGAGAACTTGATGCTCAGACCGAAATCCTGCGTGGTGGTAGGATAACTGCTGCTCGACAAGAGCGGCGTGTTGGTCTGGCGATCATAGTAGAAACTCATGGTGAGCATCTTGCTCAAGGTATAATCAGCCGTGAAGCTCAGCTTCAGGGCATTGTTGCCGCTGCTGGCGCTGCTCGTCATCGTGGCTATATCACGGACGATGGCTGCCTGCTTGCGGAAACTGAAGTCAAGACGCAGGTTCAGGTCATGATTAGGACCGTAGTTCTGGGTCTGATTCTTGCCCTTGCTTCCGTTTCTGCTGTTTTGCTGGGCACCCGTTCTTCCCTTCACCTTGTGTGCCTTTGGAGCACCGAAGAGATTGAAATTGTTGATGCGATAGCCCATACCTACCACCCAGTCTTTGCTCAGCGCCTCATTCACCTGTACACTCGTCATACTGAGGTTCAGCACTCGGGTCTGGCGATACTCACCCTTGATGGTCATATTGTTGTTCAGCGTAACATCCATACCGAGCAATGGCGAGAATGCCTCGTTGATGCTCACCTGAGAAACATTGAACATGCTGCTAGGCGATGGATTGCCCGTAGAGGCATCCGTCACGAAGCCCAGACCATTCATATACTCCTGATAGGTACTGTAGCTGCTATAGCTGCCCACGGCAAAGATGCTCTTGTAGGCGTGGTTAATGTTCACACTCTTGAAGTGCTCGCGGAACCAAGGCAACTTGCCCAAGCCACTATAACGCACCGTCCAGTTTGGCAAGAGTCGGCTCAATGCCGGGAAGATGGAGAGCGAACTGCCGCCCATCGAGGTATAGGTATTGAGGAATGCAGGAATCATCACATCACCACTATACGGATTAACCGGTGTGCGGGAAGCATCATACTTGCCACCGCCCAAGGTAGAACCCACAGGATATACCGTTCCGGCATACTGCGACTCCACCCGCTGGCGAAAACCATCGAGCGAGTTGACAAACTTCTCGAAAGTCTTGCTGCGATAACCACTGTTGGCATTTCCGATGCCCTCGAAAGCCGAACTCAGCGAGATGGTAGTCATCTGGAAAGTTCCGCTCTGGGTGGTCGGTGTACCCTCATACATATATTGTATGCTCTTCTGCGTGGTCATGGTGCGGGTGGCAGAAAGGTCTATCTTGAAATCCTTGACAGGTTCCAGGGTGGCACGCAGCTGCAGATTCTCGGTCTTGCTGGTAGTAGCCGGCGTAGCAATCGAGTCGTTGCAGAGCAGCCAGTCGTTGTCTCTTGCCTTTCCTATATAGCTGTCATCCACCAGTCCGAAGGCGAAATCCAGTCCCGGCGCCATCGTTCCCACTTTCTTCTGTCCGAAGGCATCACCCACGTTAGGAGTAAAGCCCGGCAGAAGCATCTGATAGTTGTTGCGGTAGGTGAAGCTCACCTTGCGCAGCATCATTGCCAGTCGGGCTGCCGTCTGGGCAGTCCGATACCATTTTTCGTTATCGAGCGGCTCTTTCGGCATCACCGTAATCTTCAGCTTCATCATGCTATCCACCTTCGACTTGATACGGATCTGGTTGTTATCCACCTTTTTATATTTCAGATGATACACCTTTCCATCCTCCGTCTTAGCAGAAATGATGAGTCGCTTGCTGTTCTTGCCATGCCTGATAAGCAGGGTAGTATCCGGCAGGAGGGTGATTTCCTTCTCGAAAGCCTTCCTGTTTTTCGGAAGCGCCTTTGCCAGATCTACCTGATTCTTCGGCTTGGCTTCCTTCTTCTGATTTTTCCGCTTGGCTTCCTTCTCCTTCTTCTTCCTCTCTATCTCACTCCTGCTTATCGAGCGGTTGAATCGGTCATTCGCCTTCTTGAGGAATGGGATGTGGTTGTAGAGGCGCACCAGGTCGAAGCTTCCGTTAATCGTCAGCTCGCGCTGGGTGTTGATGGTATTGCCATACGAGTTGCCGTTCTCATCCTCCGTACCTCGCTCCCAAGTATAGTTGGCGTTGTAGGAGGCATCGGTATTCACCCAGTCGAAGACTGGCAGCAGATGGATAGGCAACTTATAGGATGCCGTGAAGTTCTGACTGTAGTCGAGCGGCGTACCCCAGCTCTTCACACTCTGCCATACCGAACTTCGATATACCGAATCCTTCCAGGCATGATACTGGTCGGCATAGAGATCGGCATTCACATCCGGATAAGGCACATCTACCTGTGCATGGGTGGCACTCTGGAAGTTCATGTGCAGGTTCTTGGTCAGATCCCAGCGCAGAGAGAACTCGCGGTTCCAGAGGAACTGGTCGCTCACGGTGAGCGGCAGTTGCGAATTGAGCGTACTCTCCATATCGCGTTCCTGCAGTTCATAGGTCTCGTGCGTCATCTCCGTATTGAAGGCGATGTTCTGAGGCAACCAGTTTAATCCGAACCGCTTCAGAATGTCGAGCCACTTGCTCTTGTTCTTCCACTTCTTGAAAGGTTCCCACGCCTTATAGATTGGTGTCCAGGAATAATCCAGGGCTCCGCGCCAGTTGTCCCGATTCTCGAAGACCGTGGTCTCACCCGTGGTATGCTGATGGGCATGACTGTAGGTAAACGAGAAGTTGGCTGGATCATAAGGCATCGGATGACGACGGGTGGCGATACCTACCCGGGCATTGGATACCGAGAAGTTGGTCTGGGTGACTTTGGTCACGGCGATGTTCTCGATAGAGTCCCGCTCAGCCTTCGAACCGGCGGCATCCAGCGCATCCTTCAGTTCCATATCCGTATCCAGCGGATTGTATTTCGGAGAAGTCTTCTCCTTCGTCACACTATAATATAAAGGTATGCTCACCTTCGCCTTGTCGGGGAAGAACTTACCCATCTCCAACGAGGTGGTTACGCTATAGGCACCATAATTATCGGTGCTGCGGCTAGCCACGCCGTCTTCCAGACCGCCGAAGCCTTCGCTCATATAGCGGCCGGTGGCATTCACGCTACCCAGGTCGGAGAGCTGCACGTTTAGATTGGCATTGGCTGCCCATCCTCCCTTGTTGTTATGCTCCAGAAGTCGGAGCTCGTTAACCCAGACTTCTCCACTCTTCACCTCATCCGAATTGTTTCTCACACCTATCATCAGCGTCTTTACCTCTCCCAGGCTCGGATTGCCCACGATGGTGATCCGGTTGCCCGGATGTTCAGCATCCATCATCATATAAGGTGCCATATAGGAAGCCATACCGGCAGCCTTCGCCTTGTTGCGCTCCTTCTTGAGACGGGTAAATACGCTCAGGTTTACATTGAGCATATTCTCCTCCGGCCAGACCAGCTTTCTGTCGGCAGAACTGTTGCGGTTATAATTGTTGCGAGGTTCGGTCAGCTTGAGCGGAATCTCATACTCATAGTAATTGTTCTTATAGTCGCTGCCCAGGCGGATGAAGACCGCCAGCTGGTCGTTCTTCAGATTGGTGGCGTTCTGCTCCAGGGCATTGGCATGGGCAAACATCTGTATGCGCTTGTACTGGCGGAGATCAAGGGTAGAGTTCTTATATACCGCCTTTGCCTCGCCATGGGTCAGATCCTTTACCACCAGACTCAGAGCCTGCTCGTTTGCCTCGACAAGCTGTGGCTGCGATGGGTCCTGCTCGCGGCTGATACCCGGAGGAAGCACATAGTTGACCGGTGTCTTCTCGGCATTTTCCTCCAGACTGACGGCACTCGTCTCCAAGGTTCCGCCACTGGCTGCACCCAACGGCTGGTCGTAGGTACGCCACTTGCCGTGTACCAGGTCGAGCGTACCGAAACGGAGCACGATAGGCTTCTTGAAGTTGGTGAGGAACATTCGCATGAAGCGGATGCTGGAGAAATCGTTGATGTTTCCCTGGCGCTTCTCAAACTCATCCACAGGAATGCGGAACTGATACCAGGTAACCGTGGATTTCGTGTTGTCTCGCCAAGTCTGGGTGTATTCGCGCTTATCCACGATGAAGTTGCTGCCCACCACGAGATCTTCCGGTCGGATGCTGACGTGATACTGGAAATACTTCTCATATTCGTTCAGCGTATAGTCCTGGTTGATGTCCTCCACATCCGGTGTCGATTTATAGGAGGTATCATAACTCTCGGTACGGCTTTCGCTGTCAGGCGAATTGCCCTGAGGGTTGTTGATGTACTTGTATCGGTGAAGGATGGGCGCACGCATCTCATCCCAGTCAGATCCTCTGAAATAGTGATAGTTATCCCGGGCAGGGTCGGCAAAGATACTGTCGAATACCGCCTGGTTCACCTTGCCCTGTATCTGGTCGAGATAGGCACTCTTGTAGAATTCCTGCTCTTCGGCATCTGTCAGACCGTTGAATCCCACATCCTGCAGGGCACGGCTTCCGCTCGTCGTAGCGAAGGCATAGGTCACGGTGCTCTGCGTAGGAATCTTACCCCACTGTGTATAGGTGAAGCTGTTGCTGCCATCCACCGGCATTCCGCTCTCATAAAACTTTTTGCCATCCCGCAGGATATCCTCACTCACCTCGCCCAGGTTGATGTAGAAGTCGCCACCATAGTCGGCTGCATCTGCC
>ERZ1026884.1137-NODE-1137-length-15106-cov-4.439904_pt1 | contig 15106 bp, 10 predicted proteins | sample MGYA00380172_ERZ1026884 | MGnify/ENA primary metagenome ERZ1026884 (study PRJEB33269, sample SAMEA4719808) | human gut metagenome | biome: human-associated habitat; feature: organic feature; material: feces | place: Cameroon | collected 2013-10 ... | reverse complement strand
GCTACAGAAAACCCAAAGTTCTGTAAATACAGGAAATCTGCCGGAATCAGCTGTAAATTCAATAGAATTGCAGCGCTGTCCCACTGCTGTGCATAGGCACGCACTATAAACCCCAAAACGGTTGCCACAAGAAAGTATGGAAATATCAAACGATAACGCTTGAGCACATCCCATGTTGCTTCTTTCATGGCATTTTCTACCGAAGGGCGAGTTGTTTCTCTTGCGTTTAACCGGCATATCTTTTCGGCAAGAAAATACCCTGTTACGATAAAAAAGAATTCAACGCCGATATATCCCCTGCGCACGTACCACGCATGGAACAATACCACTCCCACGCAAAATACAAACCGCAGCAATTCAATATTGCCATTCCGCGCTTTTTTCATTTTTTATTTTCTTACCCTTCCGGCACCAGGGGGATAAACATCTGCTTTTCCAGCTCTTCCCGCGGCAGGAACGGTGCCAGGTCCTCCAGCGGCGGGCTGACCAGTGTGCCGTCCGGCAGGCGCTTGGTGGCGCTCTTCGGCTCCCAGACCTGCTGGGTATCGGTAAAGATCTCGCAGAAAGTCGGGCCTTCTGCGGCAAGGGCGGCATCCACCACCTGTTTCATCTCAGCGTTGGAATGTGCGCAGGAGTACGGATAGCCGAACGCCTCCGCAATTTTGCGGAACTCCGGGAAGGACAGATCCCCGCTCTCCGGCCCAATGCCGATCTTGCAGTGGTCTTTGAACAGGTTGTTCTGGGTCAGGCGGATGGAGTGGTAGCCGTTATTGTTGATGAGGAAAATCTTGATCGGCAGCTTATTTGTCAGGATGGTCTGCAATTCCTGCAGGTTCATCATGATAGAGCCATCGCCTTCCAGGCAGATGGTGGTACGGCGGCCGCCCGCAATGCAGGTGCCAATGGCGGCGGGCAGGCCGTACCCCATGCTGGCAATGGCACTGTTGTTGGCCATGCGGCTGCCCTTTTGGATGACATACGCCTGATTGCCCACCACGCAGCAGGCACCGTTGGAAACCGCGGTCAGGCTGTTTTCCGGCAGGCGGGAGCTGAGGTAGCGCACAAAGGCGTACACATTGGCGGTGGTGCCGTTTTCTTCCCACTGGCGCGGCAACACGGCGGGGTAATCCTTTTTCCAGCGCTGGCAGGTTGCCAGCCAGTCCGCTGCATGGCTGACAGGGGTCAGCGGCGCTGCGGCGGCATCCAGCTTTTGCAGAAAGTCCTTGGCATCCGCCCACACGGGGTGCTCCACATGCAGGGTGTGCTTTTTCATCTCGGCGCGGTCAATATCCACCATGATGACTTCCGCCGCGCGGGCCCAGGTTTTCCAGTTATAGCCCACCTGGCGGATGGAAATGCGGGTGCCCACAGCCAGAATCAGGTCTGCGTTCTGGATGGCCCAGTTGCCGGGGCGGTCGCCCATATTGCCGGCACGGCCGCAGTAAAGCGGGTTTTCGTCCTCGATCAGGTCCACGGCGTTCCAGTAGGTCACAATGGGGATGTTCAGCTTTTCCGCCACGGCGCGGAACGCTGCGTACCCGCCGGAAAGCCGGATGCCGTATCCGGCGTGGAGCACCGGGCGCTTGGCGTTGCGGATCTTTTTCAGCACCATCTGCACGGTGGCATCGTCCACCGGGGGCGGCAGCCGGGCATCGTCCTGCGCCGGGTCATAGCCGGGCAGGCTGTCGGTTTCAATGTAGCCGCCCTGATAGTTGACCGGGATATCGATCCACACCGGGCCGGGGCGGCCGGTGGTTGCCAGGTGCCAGGCTTTTTCCAGCACATAGCGGATCTGGTTCGGGTCCTCCAGCATGGTGGCGTATTTGGTCATGGGGGCAACGGATTTGGTGATATCGTACTCCTGGTCGCCCACAGCGCGCAGGGGCAGGCCATCGGTAAACTGCGCGGCATAGCGGGCCGTGGTATCGTACCGAACCTGACCGGAGATCACGAACATGGGGATGGAATCCAGCCAGCCGCCCACCACACCGGTCAGGGCGTTGGTGCCGCCGGGGCCGGTGGTAACGCACAAGGCAGCAATTTTGTTATCAATGCGGGCGTATGCTTCCGCCGCAATGGCGCTTGCCTGCTCGTGATGGTTATAGGTAACATGCAGCGCCGGGTGGTGGCCCAGTGCATCATTCAGATGCATGGCGCCGCCGCCCACCACGCTGAATACATCCGTAACGCCATGCGCCGCAAGAAAATCGGCCACATAATCGGCCAGACGCTGTTTCATTGGGGGTGTCCTCCTTTTATTTAATCCGTTCAAGCTGCGGCTGAACCATTACAAAATACAAAGTTCTGGAATCCTGCGGGGCATCGACCCGCTTGCCGCTGTAGCTAATATCGATTGTACTTTCACCAAAAGGAATATCCACGGTATAGCGGATTTTCATGTTTTCCTGGCTGACCACAAAGGTCTGGCTACTGTCACCGAAGGTAATGGTAATGCTGGGGCGGTCAGAAATATCAAAGAAATAATCCCCCACTGTAAAGGTAAAGGTGTACCTTTCCGTATTCAGCTGCGGGTTTACCAGTTTGATCTCTGCACTTTTCTTGCACCAGTAAAACGGCAGCTCTTTGTTGGAGTTTTCAGGAGTATAATATTCTGTGTTATAAATGCCATCCCCCAGCTGCATGGTAATAGACGGCGCATTATACAGCACCCACACGCCATAGAAAACGGCAAGGGAAACTGCCAATGCCCCCAGTGAAGCGCCGAAAGTAACCAGCGTGCTGCGTGCAGCTTTTTTATCTAGTTTTGATTGTTCAGGCTTTTTGGTTTTCAGCGCTGTCAACACACAATTTACTGCCTGTACAACGCCCCAGATGATAGCTGTCAGCATTGCCAACTGTACAATGGTGTTGCGAATATAAGAGTTACGCTCTTCAAAGATTGGAAGCGGCAGATTAAATACCATCAAAACCGCAAAAGGCAATATATTTTGACGTGTCATCACCTTTTCCTGTGCAAGAAAATACGCCAGCGGAATCAGCGCCATACAGTAAATATAGTTGCCCTGGCTTTGGTACATCATAGCCACGGTAATCAGCAGCAGCGCCTGCCATTCCTGGCGGCAGAGCAGAGCACACACAACCAGTACCGCCGCCACAGCAAAGGCTGCTGCAAAAAAGGATACCGTTGCATTGCTGGTTCCGGCAATCAGGTCCACCAGATGCGCCCCATGGGCGAACATACTGTTGATGCCATTGCCTGCCCAAGGTGTTTTACTTTTGCTTCCAAAAGAGAACAAAATCTTCAGCCAAAGCTGCAAGCCATACACGCCCTCCTGGAAGGCAAACACCGGGAGCACCAGCGCTGCAATGCCATAAAACACCGTGCGGATTGCTGCTTTGAAATCCCGGTTCCTTAAAAGCATAACACCTAAGAATGCGGGATAAATTTTAAGTCCGGCTGCTACTGCCAGTGCAACCAATGCCAGTTCCCGCACCCATGCGCGCTTTGAACGGTGATACATGACGAAAAAAAGCGAAAGCCCCGCCGCCAGCAAAATAATATTGCCGCGGTCTACCGCATTAAGCACGCCAAAGCTGAACAAGGCAAAAAACGTGCTGGCCCTGGCCCACTGGACATTTTGCATCACGTCACGGAGCAAAACCGCCAGCAAAAGAACCGCCAGCACCACAAAAAAGACGTATAGCAAAAAGCACGACTGTGTTGTGCGTAAATCAGTTTCCGTGCCGCGCATGGCAACTGATGCCTCAAAATCATAGGTCCAGTTATCAGATACCGAAGCAGGCACCAGTAAAAACAGGGCATAAAAGAACAAATTTGCCAAGGGCGGATACAATGTGTCAAACACCGCATACGGCTGGCGTCCACGAACATATTCAATGCTATGGAAAAAATCCATGCCGGCATCCAATGTATCATGGTATAAAAAGTACGAAAGAAAATCACCATGGGTAACATACAGCGTTACCATAACCACAATAGCACACACTGCGCTGAGTACACAGTACAGCTTGGCCGTTTTTTTCCAGAACGGATCGTTCCCTCTTCCTTTTTTACCAAAAAGGTCTTTTCCCCGTTTCGTGTTATTCTCTTTCAGCACGCGCTGGCTGTTGCATTCATTCTGGCCATAATTCAGTTCCAGCTGCACCGATTTGTTATCTTCCGGCAACAGCTGATTTAATCCAATGCTGATACCAGATTTATTCTCGTTATTTGTTGTCATGTTGTCCATACACAGCCTTGCCCTATTTCCGTTCCCGGTTATGTATCAGATATTCCCTGGTTTCCCATATTTTTTACCGATATATTTTGCAGTCTTATTTTCAACAATAAAGCACCGCCAACCAACCTCGTTGAGTCGGATGATGGTTAGGGATCCCGATACCGCACTTTTCCGTGCCGGATAAGCTCCACATCGTTGTCGGGAAACATTTTGTTGTTTATCTTTCCTTAAATGTCCACAACTTGTTGATGATAAAATTCAGCGGAATCGTGACCAGCAAATTTACAATCGGCGCAATCGTTTTGCTGACGCTGAAGAACGTAACCTCTATCCAAAGCAAAACATTAGAAAGGATTGATGTGCCGCCGTAGCTGACGTATGTTTTTCCAAGGCGTTTCAGTTTACTGCGCCAATCGTTTGCATTCCCGGTAAACACAAACTTATCGTTCCAAAAAAAGGCATTGGCAATGCTCAGAATTGTTCCCAGAACGCTGCCTACCATATACAGGTCTGGGCTAATCCACAAAAAGATATAATACACCGCCATCGATACCGCCGTGTTGCTTACGCCAACAAGGCCAAACTTGATAAACTGTGCAAGCAGCGCAACAAATTCCTTTTTGCTTTTTGCTCCCAACAGTGCCAACAATTTCTGCATGGATCCCGTTCCTTTATTATTCTTTATAAGCAATCAAAAAGCAAAGCCTGTATTGATAATTTACCGCAGTGCAGCAGCCATTTTTTCTTATCAGCACGGCTTTGCTTTTTCTTATTGATTCATCTTATCAGCGCTTTTTATTGGTTCACCGCTTCAATAATGATCTTCGCCATATAGTCAATCATCTCATCGGTCATGCCGGGGTACACGCCGACCCAGAAGGTGTTGTTCATGATAAAATCGGTGTTAGTCAGCTCCCCTGCCACGCGGTAGGCGTCGGTGCCGCGGATCTGGTCAAAGCAAGGGTGCTTGATCAGGTTGCCGCTGAACAGCAGGCGGGTCTGGACATTGTGGTCCTCAATATAGCGGGTCACGGCGTTGCGGTCCAGGCCGGATTCCGGCTTGACCGAAATCAGGAAGCCGAACCAGGACGGGCGGCTGTTGGCGGCCGGTTCCGGCAGGATCAGCTTATCGGCGGCCGGTTCCAGGGCTGCGCGCAGGCGGTCCCAGTTATGGCGGCGGCGCTCGATAAAGCTGGGGAACTTTTTCAGCTGTTCGCAGCCGATGGCGGCCTGCATATCGGTCACTTTCAGGTTATAGCCAAAGTGGCTGTAAACGTACTTGTGGTCATAGCCTGCGGGCAGTTCGCCATACTGGCCGTCAAAGCGGTGGCCGCAGAAGTTATCATGGCCGGACGGGCAGATGCAGTCGCGGCCCCAGTCGCGGTAGCTCTTGATCAGGCGGTTCAGCAGCGGGCTGTTTGTATACACGCAGCCGCCCTCGCCCATCGTCATGTGGTGCGGCGGGTAGAAGCTGGAGGTGCCGATATCGCCCCAGGTTCCGGTAAAGCGGGTTTCGCCGTTGATGGTGTACTGGGTGCCCAGGGCATCGCAGTTATCCTCCACCAGCCAGAGGTTATGGGCATCGCAGAAGGCTTTGACGGCGGACAGATCAAACGGGTTGCCCAGGGTATGGGCGATCATGACTGCCTTGGTCTTGGGGGAAAGGGCAGCTTCCAGCTTGGTCACATCAATGTTGTACTGCGGCACGGTCACATCCACAAACACCGGCACAGCGCCATACTGCAGCGCCGGGGTGACAGTGGTGGGGAACCCGCATGCCACAGTGATGATCTCATCGCCCTTTTTGATCTGGCGGTCGCCCAGTTCCGGGGCGGTGAGCGCCATAAAGGCAATCAGGTTGGCGGAGGAGCCGGAGTTGACCAGGTTGGCGAACTTTACGCCGATCCACTTGGCAAACTCTTTTTCAAATTCATCCGCAAAGCGGCCGGTGGTCAGCCAGAAATCCAGCGTTGCATCGGTCAGGGCGCACATTTCTTTTTCATCAAACACGCGGGATGCATAAGTAACGCGGTCGCCGGGCTTGAAATCCGCCTTTTTCTCCTTAAAGTCATGGTAATATTCTGCCACAAGCGCCTTGATCTGCTCGCGGGCTTCGGCCTCATTGCTCCAATTTGCCATCGTCTGCTCCCTTACTCACTCAAAAATTCTTTGATTTCTTTGTCCATCTCCGCCGGGATATCCCCGCCGGAAAGCCATACCTTGCTGAACGCAACGGTCTTTTGCATACATTCCGCCATATGCCAGCGCGGTTTCCAGCCGAAGGTGGATTTCAATTTGCTGCAATCCAGCTTCAAAAAGTTTGCTTCATGCGGGGCGTTTGCCTCAGCGTGGTTTTCCCATGCGGCGCCATCGCCCCATGCCTGGCAGAACAGATCCACCAGGGTGCCGGTCGTCACACAGTCGCAGTCATCCGGGCCGACGTTATAATAGCCGGCGTACCGGTTATCCTCATACTGGCGCTGGGCGATCAGCAGGTACGCCGCCAGAGGTTCCAGCACATGCTGGTACGGGCGGGTGGAATACGGGTTGCGCACACCGATGCTCTCCCCTTTTGCCATGGCACGCACACAGTCCGGGATGATGCGGTCATTGGCAAAATCGCCGCCGCCAATCACATTACCCGCGCGGGCGGTGGAGACGGCCACGCTGCCATCCGCAAAAAAGCTGTTTTTATAGCTGTGGGTCACCAGCTCCGAGCAGCTTTTGCTGTTAGAGTAGGGGTCGAACCCGTCCAACGGTTCGTTTTCGCGGTAGCCCCAGCACCATTCATTATTCTGGTACACCTTATCTGTCGTCACGTTCAGCACAGAGCGCGGTGGGGTTTGGGCGGTACGCACACATTCCAACAGGTTCACGGTGCCCATCACATTGGTTTCATAGGTATAGCGCGGATTCTTGTAGCTGTCCCGCACAATGGGCTGGGCCGCCAGGTGCAGCACAATTTCCGGTTGGGCGGCATCAAAGGCCGCTTTCAGGGCGGCAAAATCGCGGATATCGCCGATCACGCTGGTCATTTTGCCTTCCAGCCCTGCCAGAGAGAAGAGGTTGGGGGTTGTTGGCGGTTCCAGGCTGTAACCCGTTACCACCGCACCGACCCCCACCAGCATGCGGCAGAGCCAGCTGCCCTTAAAACCGGTATGCCCGGCTACAAACACGCGTTTGCCGCGGTAAAATTCCAGGTTCATTGTTGGTTCCACACTTCCCAGGGCGCACAGCCAGACGCCCACATTTTTTCCAGCATACTTTTTTCGCGCTCGGTATCCATGCACTGCCAGAATCCACGGTGCACATAGCTCATCAGCTGGCCTTTGGCTGCCAGCTCGCGCAGCGGGGTCTGCTCAAAAATGGTATCATCACCGCTGATGGTATCAAACACTTCCGGTTCCAGCACCATATAGCCTGCGTTGATGATAGCTCCATCGTTGACGCTCTTTTCGCGGAAGGCCTGTACAGTGTTATCCTGTCCGATATCCAGCACGCCTTTCTGCTGTTCCTGCACCACGGCGGTCAGGGTGGCCAGCTTGCCATGCTGCTTATGGAACTTGACCAGTTCGGCAATGTTCACATCACAAACGCCATCACCATAGGTCATCATAAAGGTTTCGTTGCCGATATATTTCTGCACCCGCTTGATGCGGCCGCCCGTCATCGTGTTCAGGCCGGTATCCACCACCGTAACGCGCCATGGCTCGGCGTGCTGGTCATGCACGATCATCTTGTCGCCCTGGGTGAAGTCAAAGGTCACATCACTGGTATGCAGGAAATAATCCGCAAACCACTCCTTGATCATATGCTGTTTGTACCCGGCGCAGATCACAAAATCATTAAAGCCATAGTAAGAATACTCTTTCATGATATGCCACAAAATGGGCATACCGCCGATTTCGATCATCGGTTTCGGCTTGAACTTACTTTCTTCCGAAATGCGCGTGCCATAGCCGCCGGCAAGAATTACAACTTTCATATTTTTCACTCCCGTAAGCCTGCGGCGGAACCCTGCCTGCAGTCCCGCAAAAACTGTCCGTCTCACCAGCATTTCAACCGCCGGACAGTTTGGTACACACCCAGCCTATTTTTTATTACTATGATAGTATATCATTTTCGCGTATTCAGTGCAACCGTTCCGGGAAACTTATCACATCTAGTAGGCCTGCTTTTTATTCCGTATTTTGCTCTTTGTTATCACATTTTAACGTTGCTTCTGTTGCCGCTGTGCAAACAATATTCTTTACGTTTTTTCGTGCGTATTTTGTCCCTGCCAGGCGGCCCACTTTACATTGGTAGGCAAAACAGGTATAATAGTTTAGTTAATCTGTGATATTGCGCCATTTTGCTGTATTGCGGATGCAGGCGGTCTTATTTTATCCTTGCTGCCTGTGGATTTTTTGCGGCACGCCGTGCGTTGTGCGGTACCGCTCCTATTAGGTCTGGAGGTTGCGCTCATGGGGCTGCAAAGCCTGCAATACTGTGCATTTTTGGTGGTTGTGGCTGCCGTTTACCTGCATCTGCCGGTGCGCATGCAGCCGGTGTTTCTGCTGGGAGCTTCGTGGGTGTTTTATGCGCTGGCCATGCCGGCCATGCTGCCGGTCACCATTGCACTGGCGGTGTTCACCTACCTGTGCGGCCGCGGCCTTGCCTGGCGGGGCGGCGCGCACAAAACCGCATTTTTGCGCCTTGGCGTGATCGGTATGCTGGGCATTCTGGCCTTTTTTAAGTATAACGGTCTGTTGGGCGGGGTGCTGCACGGCTGGCGCGCGGTAGCCATGCCGCTGGGCATCAGCTTTACCAGTTTTGCCGCAATCGCCTACCTGATCGACGCTGCCCGCGGCGACTGCGAGGTGGAAACCAGCTTTATCCGGCTGGCGCTGTTCCTCAACTTTTTTGCCACTGTCACCCAGGGGCCCATCTGCCGCGCCGGTGCGCTGCTGCCGCAGTTGAGCGCCGAGCACCGCTTCGATGCCGCCCGCACCGTGCGTGCCCTGCGGCTGTATGCGCTGGGGCTGTTCAAATACATTGCCGTGGCGGATGTGCTGAACATGGTGGTGGATACGGTTTTCCCCCATTATGCGGATTACAGCGCCCCCATGCTGATTTTGACCGCGGTGATGTACACTTTTTATCTGTATTTCAGCTTTTCCGGCTATTCCGAGATTTCCCGTGCCACCGGCCTTGTGCTGGGGCTGGACCTGCCGGAAAACTTTAAAACCCCGTTTTGCGCCACCAACTTTTCCGGCTTCTGGAGCCGCTGGCACATCTCGTTTTCTTCCTGGCTGCAGGATTATCTCTTTATGCCGCTGGCCTGGGCAGACCTTGGCCGCTTTGGCCGCCTGCCCACCGAGCTGTGCGTGTTCTGCGTGTTCTTTGCTTCCGGCTTCTGGCACGGCAGCACCGCGCCATTCATCATCTGGGGTCTGCTGCAGGCGGTTTACCGCGTGGGCGAAGAGCTGCTGCACCGCCGCTTTGGCAAACCCAAAAAGCGCGGTACCCCGGCGCATGTGCTGTGGGGCAAGCGGGTTGTGGTGTTTGTTTTGTGGACCATCAGCATGGTGTTCTTCCGCGTGGGGTCCGGCAACCTTTCCGGCGTGGCCGAAAGCCTGGGTGTGGGCGATGCTTTCGCCTACCTGGGCCGCTGCCTGATGAACAGCTGGTCCCCCGCCCGCTTTGCCGGGGAACTGTACAGCACAGCGTATACCGGCTTTTACGCCAATACCATTATGGTAGCGGCTTATTGGGCGTTCGCTGCGCTGGCGCTGGCGCTTGGCATCTGGCTGGATCACCGGCGCAATTTTGCCTGCAAAAACAAACCGGCTGAGGTTGCCCTGGCAAGCGCCGAGCACCGCAATGCGCTGTATGTTGTTTTGATCGTTTTTATCCTGGTGGGGTACATTATGCAAAGCGGCGGCTTTAACGCCAACGCGTTCGGCCCCTATGCAGGGTTTTAATCTTATGGAAAAAGGAGATTTCCGGCGTGAAGCATATCATCAAAAAATTGGCGCTGCTGTTCGTGCCGGTCTATCTGTGGTTTGCCTTTTTTGTGGCGTTTGAGCCAAACAATTATTTTGGCATCAAAAAAACAGCCTCTTCCAGCCAGCCGGTGGCCCGTGTGCGCGCCTATGAGCAGAGCCCCGGTGCCAACCTGATCGTCGGGGACAGCCGCCTGGCCCACTTTGATATGGACCTTGTGGATTCCCTGACCGGGCAAAGCTGGCAGAACCTGGCCTTTGGCGGTGCTTCCCTGAAGGAATGTGTGGACCTTGCCAACTATGTGCTGGATTCCGGCAACCAGGTGGACCGCATTCTGTTTGAGCTTTCGTTCTACACCTTAAACAGCAGCTATAACACCGACCGTTTTTCGGCGCTGGAAGCTACCCTGCGCAACCCGCTGGCCTACTGTCTGAACCTGGAATACAACGTGAACGCCCTGACCGTGTTTATGGACACCGTAAAGGGCACGCCGGACACCATTGAATCCGGCGACTGGACCGCGGCGGATTACCTGGATGATGCCGGGAACACGATTCCGCTGCACAAAAAGCTGTATGAGTACCCGGCGCTGATCACCACCCGCTGCCAGAACTGGACACTGAACGAAACCGAGCTGGCGGAGTTTTTGGCTATGGCCCAGCGCTGCGCAGACCGCGGCGTGGAGCTGACCATTGTGCTGCCCCCCATGGCCGCCAATGTGCGCACCGAGGTATGCGATGCCTTTGGCATTACCGATGTGATGCAGGACGAAGTTCTGCCGCTGTTGGAAAAGCAGAATTTTACCGTGCTGAATTACGAATGGGGCACCAGCTGCATTACCGATGATGACACCCAGTTTTTTGACGGGTTCCACCTGGACGAAAAATACGGCCTGCCGGACTGGACAGCCGAACTGTTTGATGATATGCAGCGCTGATGCTGCCCCACCCCAAAAAGGAGGTCCCCTGTGGCACTGGACTTTTTGATTTTGTACGAACACACCGTTCGGGAATATGAGAGCGACCTTTTGCTCAAATTGGAGCTGGAGCGCCGCGGCTACACCGTGCGCATCCGCCAGCTGCTGGATGCCAAGGATCTGCGCCTGTTTGGCAAAGACAAGCCGGAAGTTCTGGTTGCCAGCTGCATGTATGACAACGAAGCCATCAACAGCCATGTGTACAACAACATCGGCAAATGCAACAAGATCGTCAACCTGCACTGGGAGCAGATGCTCTCCGACACGCAGGAGGAGGGCGATTGGTTCAACATGAACGGCAACGCCAAGCGCTGCGTGCAGACCTGCTGGGGCCAGCGCACTGCCCAGCGGTTACAGGCCCATGGCATGGATGCCAAGAACACCCCCGTGACCGGCGCTGTGATGATGGACTTTCTGCGGCCGGAGTTCAAGGGCTACTTTAAGGATAAGGAAACCCTGTGCAAGGAATTCGGCCTTGACCCCGCCAAACAGCTGCACCTGTACATTTCCAGCTTTGGCTATGCCAGCATGACCGACCAGGAAGTGGCCGAGCTTTCCAAAATGGCGGGAACGGATTTTTCCGGCTTTGCCCGCACCAACCGCGTTTCGATGGAAAAAACGCTGGCCTGGTTTGACCGCTACCTGGGTGACCACCCGGAGGTGGAACTGGTATACCGCCGCCACCCCAGCGAATGGAAATGCAAAGCCCTGGACGAGCTGGCCGCCAAACGCCCCAACTTCCACGTGATCTTCGCGGATTCCGTCAAGCAGTGGATTGTGGCGGCGGATTCCATCTCCATCTGGATGAGCACCGCTGTGGCCGAAGTATACATGGCGGGCAAAAGCTGCCATATCCTGCGCCCGGTGCCCATCGAGCACGAGTATGACCCCGTCATCTACAAGGATGCTCACTATGTGACTAGCTACCCGGAGTTTGCCGCTGCCATGGCGCAGCCGAACCCGCCGTTTCCCATTGCACGGGATGTGATTGAGGGCTATTTTGACCCCTCCCCTGCCCCGGCCTACAAGCGGATGGCCGACCTGCTGGAGGAAGTGTACAAAAATCCCCCGCGGGATGAACCGATGGGGCCCGGCTTTACGCCGCACTTCAACCTGCTCAAGTTCTGCGCACTGGCGGGGGTACACATGCTGTACCGCCCCAAGTGGGAACCCAAACGGGTGTTTGCCTTCTGCCCGCCGCTGGCCAACTTTGCCCAGCGCATTTACGGTTATGTGGACAAAGCCTATATCCCGCCGGAGGAGATCCAGCGCATGGAAGCGCGCATCCGGCCATATGTAAAATAAAGTTGTTTTTCCGGCGCGCTGCGGTGCGCCCGCTGCAAATGGGAGCCTGCCATGTCTGAACCGAAAAAAACTGAAAGCTTTGCCGGAAATGTGATGAAATACTCCATTGCCACCTACCTTGGCTTTGGCATTTCCGGCGCAGCGCTTATCATCAAGGGCGTCCTGCCCGCCGAAAGCTACGCCGTTCCTGCTTCCTTCATGGCATACACCATGTCGCTGATGAACGTGGGCATGCTTGGGCTGGACCAAAGCCTGCTGCGCTTTTACCACGAACCGCCTGCCGGTTCCACCGGGCGCAGCATGTTTGCCGCGTGTACCCGGCTTTCGGTGCTGGTCATGCTGCTGGTGGGCGGCATCGGCAGCATCTTTTTCGCCAAGCCGCTGGCGGCGGCCTTTGGCCTTGGGGCCAACGGTGCCGGGCTGGTGCCGTTTTTGTTCCTAAACGCTGCTCTGTACATGCTGGTGCGTTACCTCAACGTGCTGCTCCGGCTGGAAAACAATGTGCGCGCCTACACCACCGAAACGCTGTGGATGCAGGCCTGCCTGAACCTGATCTACCTGCTGCCCGGCTTTGTTACCCAGGACGCCCGCGCTTTTGTGCTGGGTGCGGTGTGCAGCTTTGCGGGGGTCGCAGTGTTCTATTGGCGGCGGGCTTCTAAAGGTCAAACGAAAGAGGCCCCTGTGCGCGGCCTGCGCCCCTATGCCCACATTTACCGGGCGGCACTGCCTTACGGCATTGTGTTGGCACCTGCGGCCATCCTGATCCCGCTGTACCGCGCCATCTGCCTTTCTTTTTTAGGCAATTACGCCCCCGCGGCGGAGCAGGGTTCGTTTGATTTCGCCTACACCCTGGCCCAGCTTGTCACCACCATTCAGGCCGGTTTTTCCACCTACTGGGGCCCCTATGTCTACGCGCATTACCGCACCGAGCAGGAGCGCATTGGCCGCATCCATGATCTGCTGAACCTGCTGATCTTCGGCTTTTTCTGTCTGCTGGTCATGTTTGAGGATATCATCTTCATCATCTTCCCGGCCAAATCGGCCTGCCTGCCCTACTTTCCGCTGATGATGCTGGCCGTGGTGTTCGCCATCCTGTGCGAAGGCACGGTGTACGGCAACACCATTGCCCGCAAGCCGTTCCAGGATACGATTGGAACCGCCGTGGGCGTTGCGGCCAACATTGCCGTGTGCGCCGTGCTGGTGCCGCGTTTTGGCGTAATGGGTGCCGCGGTCGGCCTGGTAGCGGCCAATGCAACGATGTTTTTGTACCGCACTGTGACCGGGCAGTATTACTACCGCACCATCCCCAGCTTCAGCCGGACGATCTGCGGCTTTTTGCTGGCGGTGGGTGTGGCCGTGATCGGCGTGGTGTTCGCCCACAATTTTATCATCAAGTTTGTTTTGACTGCGGCAATCCTGTTTATTTACTGTAACATTTACCGTGCCCAGCTGTACAAGCTGTGGCAGATCTCTATGGGCTTTGTGCGGCGGTATCTGCTGCACAGCCAAGCATAACTACTGCAAAGGAAAGGTTGTATATCAAGATGAAGCATTGCGGCACACAAGAGTTGACCACCGAGCGGCTGGTCCTGCGTCGTATGACAACCGACGACTGCGAAATGATGTTTGGCAACTGGGCCAATGACCCGGAAGTGACCCGCTACCTGCGCTGGGAGCCCCACCGTGACTGGGTGGTAACGATGGCATATCTGAACGAGATCGTCAAACAATATGACCGCCCGGATTTTTATGATTGGGGCATCTGCGATAAAGTGACCGGTGTGCTGATGGGCAACATCAGCATTGCCCCTGCCGAATCCTGTGAGCGTGAAAAGCCCTATGCCTGGAAAAACGTGAAAACCGAGCTGCTGGGCGGCATGTATGAGATCGGTTACACCTTGGGCAAAAAGTGGTGGAACCAGGGCTATGCCACCGAAGCCGCCGCTGCCGTGCGCGATTACTGGTTTGGCATGGTAGGTGCGCCCTGGCTGGCCGGGTTCCACGCCAGCCAGAATGTGGCAAGCAGCCGCGTGTTGGCCAAGACCGGCTTCCATTATGACCACGATACCGTTCTGCACCGCTTTGACGGCACCGAGGTGCCCTGCCTGGCCTGGTACCTGCTGAACCCCGGCAGCCAGAAATCCGATGAACCGGCAGCCGCTGCCCCCGCTGTACAGGCAGAGCCAACGGAACCAGCGGAGAATGCCGAGACAACCGTCTGACATTCACTCCCCTGCCCCATACTTTTGCTGACCTGGCCGAATACGGCCAGAAAGGACCCCTATGGACGAAATGAAGGACCCCATCACCCTGGACTTTACCGCTACCCAGGCCCCGGCAGAGGACGCCCCTGTTGGGCAGAAGGCTCTGGACAGCGAGCGCCCGCCTGTGCGCGTTGTGCTGCTGGCGCTGGACCAGGGCAAGTTTGACTCCCAGCGCAGCCTGGATGAGCTTGCCGCCCTGGCGGAAGCCAACGGCATGCAGGCCGTTGCTACCGTGTGCCAGAAGCGCAGCACCCCCGAAGCCGCCACCCTTCTGGGGGAGGGCAAAGTGGAGGAAGCGCGCCTGGTATGCCTGAATACCGATGCCGAGGCCGCCATCTTTGACGGCGAGCTGACCGGCAGCCAGATCCGCAACC
>ERZ1026884.1136-NODE-1136-length-15113-cov-24.799973_pt1 | contig 15113 bp, 10 predicted proteins | sample MGYA00380172_ERZ1026884 | MGnify/ENA primary metagenome ERZ1026884 (study PRJEB33269, sample SAMEA4719808) | human gut metagenome | biome: human-associated habitat; feature: organic feature; material: feces | place: Cameroon | collected 2013-10 ... | reverse complement strand
CAAACGCAAAAAACGCCTTAATTCGTGTATTATTTTAATGGGTCACCCCATTAGGGGTGAGATAAGGTAGCCAGGTATGAGAATGAGGGTTTTACCCGAATTCTCATGCCTGGTTAACACGGATTACAACATCAAACTACGCACGCCTTTAGGTGTGCGATTGGGCCTAGGCGAATAGCCGTTTTCATAGGATAGGCATGTCGTTGGGAATACATAATATGTTTATGTAGGATTATGTCCACCAATCACACGTCAATCATAACCAAATGAAAACGGCTATTCGCCTAGGTCCAATCGCACCCATAACAGGGCTTTCAGTCCGCCTTGCCTAAATCCGAAACTCAAGTAATCGTAAAATTGACCACCCTTGTTCCACCGAACCTCATTCGTTCGTTTTTCGTTCCATTCCGTATTGTTTTCCGCTTCATTCCGTATTGTTTTCCGCTTCGCAATAGGAGGATGATAGGAGGATGATAGGAGAACGATACGGAAACGATACGGAAACGATACGGAAACGATACGGAAACGATACGGAAAATATATCGTCGGAATTGTTGAGCGGACTGCGATACGATTTCATTGTTATTAATTTTTCAGGAGTTAATAAAAGTTTATTTTGGAACGTTTCTTTTAGAGGACGGCCCTTATAATACACTGCAAAAACATTCGGCATATAAAGACTTTATTGCCGAATGCCGAAGAAAATCAAGCGTATTGTTTCAATATAATTTCGTTGCAACTGCATGAGAATCAAGCAGAATCTGACGCAGAAAAAAAATATTGAAATTAAATTCCTAAAGCCGAAAGTTATGCCGAAAATATAAACTTTTAGACTTTACAGAATCCCTAATATTTTTCTGCATGGTTTTGATGATATTCTGATATTGTAAATAGTTGATATTCAACAATAATAAACGCATTAAATGCCTAAATTCGTGTATTATTTTAATGGATCACCCCGTTAGAGGTGAGGCTGGCGCGTGAAAAATCTTGATAAATCTATCAAATATCGTGCAGAAAAAATCATGGATTTTGAACACCCTACCTAACGGGGTAACCCATTACAACAAGGCACGAACTAAGGCATTTCATGCGTCCGGCATATTTTCATATTCGGCATAACTTTCGGCATAACTTTCGGCTTTAGGAATTTTAATTCAATTTTTTTATCTGCGTCAGATTCTGCCTGATTCTCATGTGGTTATAACGAAATGGTTTTCAATCAATACGTACGACAATGTTCGGCATTCGGCAATAAAGTCTTTATATGCCGAATGTTTTTGCAGTGTATTATAAGGGCCGTCCTCTAAAAGAAACGTCCCCAAATCGACTTTTATTAACTCCTAAAAAATCATTAACAATGAAACAGTATCGCAGTTCAACCAACAATTCCGATGGTATACTTTCCGTATCGTTCTCCGTTCATCCTCCGTTCGGGCTCCGTTCATCCTCCGTTCGAGCTCCGTTCATCCTCCGTTCGAGCTCCGTTCGGGCTCCGTTCAAGCTCCGTTCGAGCTCCGTTCGAGCTCCGTTCAAGCTCCGTTCAAGCTCCGTTCATCCTCCGTTCATCCTCCGTTCGAGCTCCGTTCGAGCTCCGTTCGGGCTCCGTTCAAGCTCCGTTCAAGCCCCATTCATCCTCCGTTCATCCTTCGTTCGGGAATCGAAGATTGATCGAAGAACTAACGGAGAATCATCGGAGGCAAAACGGAGATGTATCGAAACTCTAATGGGAAGCCAAAGGAAAGGCAACCCGAACAAAAACTTTATTTTTAATCACTTAGATTCAAATTATTATGGCAAAATTTTTCGAATTTTGAACACCCTACCTAACGGGGTGAAGCTGACGCGTGAAATATTAATCTTACTCAAATAATCAAACACAGGGTTTTACTAGTGAGCCGATTTTTACCCTACCTTTTACTTGTCTTTTTGTAATCAATATTTTCTGTAACCATTAAAGACAGATAGCAGCAAAAAAAATGCGGTAAGACTTCGTGTTTACACAAAACTTTCGCTTTTTATTTTACTGAAACATAAAAATCATCAGAAATAATGAGGCACCCCTTATAAATAACCTCTATATTTGCAAAAATAAATAATCAAAACAAAGGTTGTATTTTAAACATCCTTCGCTTTATCACGCTAAAATTCATAAACTATTAAATTATCAACGATATGAAACACTTTTCTTTACTCAATCTTTTTTTGGTGTTTGCATTGCTATTAGGAGCTTTGCCAGCACAAGCACAAGGTAAGTTTTTTCGTGGTACCTTTCGTGTAATTATTGCAGGCCCCGCTTGCAGTGAAACGTTTCCGTTAAATTCGCCAGGCCTTCCAAGATTTGATGTCTACTTTTCAAACAGTCCTGAATTGTTGAACGATTCTATTTATGTAGCAAAAGCTTTGGATTGGAGTAGCGAACCCCAATTAAACAATGGTAAGGTTGTGAAATCGAGCTCAGGTTTTCCAGGTTCAGGTTATTATTGCAATGATGAAAATGACGATTATGGCGTATGGGCATATGATTTTTATACTTCAATTAGTACTTTACGTCTTACCGAAGGCGATAGACTTTACTATCGCTTCTATTCTCCTCAGTTTATAAACCCTATTAAAGGAAGTGTGGTGTTAGAAAATTCTGAAGCTACGTATCATACTGTGCGAATTGATGATTTATTGCGTTGCAAGAGTGTGAAATTTACACGTCCCATTGATATTGATGGCAAGGTTATAAATGCCTATTTGGCTCCCAATCGTAACACAGCCAAAAGTAATTGGAGTAAATCTGTAAACATGGCTGAAATGTCTGAGAACTCTAATCCTAATGGATTTATACTATTTGCCCAACCTGGTACAAAAATAGAGTACGCCATTGAGCCACTAAGTCGCCCAGAATTGGCTATGCGCACAGGGGATTATTTTGTGGGGAATAGTGAAATTCAAACTATTGAAACCGATTATCGCAATGCTGTAAAGTGCCGCCTGTATATCAACGACTCAAAAGGAAAACGTTGCAATGTACCGCATGCACAAAGTATAGGAAGTTTCTATTATGAATCCTATCCTGGTACATGTACTAAGGGATATGGTTGTTTAAATAGGAATATTGGCGAACCTAAAAAATTTGATAATGGAACCATTTGTATGTACGCCTTCTCTGGTAAATTAGGTTTTCAATTTTACATTCCTGGAGTAGAAACAGATGACCCTAATTTTGTGATACCCTATAATACGCCAACAGAATATTTGATGGCAAAATTGTATGTGGCAGAAAATGTAAAAGAACAGGATTTCGTGATGGGTGAAAGCAATCCTTTTAAGGTGACAACAACTTTAAAAAATGCAGCAAAGTTTGCAGGACAAGTCTCCCCTACTTTTAGTGCCTTATACCTTTCCCCCTATTCAGACAATACGAATCCTACGGTTTATGAAAGAGTTACGACAAGAGTGGTTGAAAGTAAAGTTGTAGGGAACGACTTAGTACAAACATTGCTTGTAAATAATGCAGAGGGTAAAGCAACACAGAAAATTGACTTGCGCTTTAAATATTCAAGTACATTTTCTTACAATACAATTGATAGCATAGCTACAGCACTTGCTTGCCATGGTGTAAACATTGATAGCCATGCTACAGAATTACAACTGACTGAAAAGAATTTTGCATACGACTTAAACAATAAACCAATCGATTTTAGCAAAATAGCAGCAGTGCGATTTATGGTACCTTGCAAATATTTTAAAAATGCCGACAGTTTGTTTGTAACGAATAATAAAGGATTGGATATTGCGATTCGGCATCCCGAATATAGTCACAAATATCGTCCCAATTCTTCACAAGCTATAGTTGTAGATACAATTGTTTGTTTGCTGCCTGATTTAGAGGATAGCTACGCTTGGTTTGCCAAAACAAAAAATGCTTCACGTCCTACGAATGAGGCTATTATCCCCATTGAATTTGACAACAACCGATATGCTGAAATATATCCCAATCTTCCAGGTTTCTCTATTAAACGTATGTTTGATATTGATGGCGTTCAACTTGTGTTTGCCGACAATAGTCTAAACGAATTTGTTTATAAAAGAGAATGTGTACTAACAGAGGCACCTACTTGTGAAGGAGGTATTGAAGAGAAACAAGCATATTTCGTTAATAACACCTATCCAATTGAGGAGGGTAAAAACGACTATGAAATAAAGTATCGCCAATTAAAGTTTAACACAGCGAAACCCGATTTAATACGTTGTTTTCCTGAACACCCAGATTATTATACTTCTCGATTAAATTACGGAGCATGTCAAAATTACTATATATCTACAGATAGTCACTTGTATTTTTCAGTAGAGGAGCCTTCTTATGTTTATTATATCTATGATATTCAACCTTCTGAAAATGACTTCATATTCTATCCCAATTTGAATAAAACATTTAAAGTAAACTTTGTATATAATGGTAAACCCTTACCTGATGGATATTTTACCAAAAGAGATTTAAATATTTCATATAAATATAAGGACGAAGAAGAATCGCCTATTGTAAAATGTTATTTGTCAGACCTCTTATATGAAGGCGTGCCATTAGTTTCAGGACAATACACAATGTCTGGCGAAATAGGCATAGAGTACAAGGATTCGGAAACTAATAAATTCGTAACAATAGACATACCTCTTAATAACTTTAAGTTCGAAGTGAAGGATGCTCCACTAACAGTAGAACTCAACCCCGTTGCCAATGCGATAGACAATGTGAATGCTTCTCCATCTAACGTCACTGTTGTGCGTCGTTATACAATGGATGGACGCAGCATATCAGTGCCGCAACGTGGTGTGAACCTCTTACAGATGAGCGACGGCACCATTCGCAAAGTCATTGTAAAGTAAACCCCATTAATTTTGTGAGAGAGGGAAAGGCACTAAGCCTTACCTCTCCTCTCTAAAAAAATTGATTTTCAAACAATACTAAAATTCAAAGACAATGAAAAGGTTCTTTATTTTATTAGCAGCAGTAGGTTTGTCAATCTCTGCTTTTAGCAGTTCCGTAAGCAATGCTTCAGTTCTTGTACAAAACACCCCTGCACCCAAAGTGGTTGTACCCAGTGGCTATAAGCACTATACTTATGAAACAGATAAAAAAGGCGTGATTATGGATTACGACTTTATATTACCTGCAACAAATGCCGATGCCAAGGCTGCAGTAGCTCGTATGTGTACTATTTTGAACGTAAACCAACAAAATCTTCGTAGCAATGACTTAGAATCAGTTTTTGCAGCTTCATATAGTAATTTGCTCCGAACCTATCAAGAGAACAACGAGGGAGAGTATGACCCCGAAGAATCCGTATGCTATCACAGAGATTCTAAAATAAAACCTGTGTGTCACACGGCTAACAACACACTATTTACTTGGAGTGTTGAAGACGAGATTAACTTTGGTGGACCGCACGGAATGCCTTATGAATATAGCATGACTTTCCGTCAAGGCGAAACGCAGCCTTTGGGTTTGAAGGATGTATTTAAAGTAGCTTCTCTGCCCCGTGTGTTCCAACTTATTAGTAACAAATTGCGTGTAAAAATGGCACATACACCTGCTGGATATAGCAGAAAGGCTTATCTTGAAGATGAACCCGATGAAGACACACCTATTTGGACTTACGAAAAATACAACGGAAAATTCTATCCACGTTTGGCGTTAACCCCACGCGGCATAAGCTTCACTTATCAGCCTTATCAAAAAGGTTCATTTGACGAAGGTACAATTACCGTGTTGCTCACTTGGGCAGAAGTTAAGCCATTAGTTAATCGTACTTATGTGATGCAGAAATATTAGTACATTTCTTATGTAATATAATAAAGCCAGGTATGAGAATTTGAGAAATAAGTTTCTCCTCTCATACCTGGCTTTATTTTACCATCACATCATTTTTGAGACATAAACATCTATGAATTTATTTTATGCCTCAATAAATTGATACAGATTTTGAAGCTACTTTAAATCTCCGCCTCCTCGTCTGTATTCTTTTTACGATGCGTTTCCCAAAACGCTTGGAACTCCTTACCCTCATAGCGTTCAAAACAAGTGGCTGCGGTTTTAGCTGTGCGAAAACCAACTTCTATCACCTGCTTTAAGTCTGTAATCTCGCCCGACTCAATGCGGCGTTTAAGTTCTGCCACACGATAACGCATGATGTATTCGTGAATATCGTTATAACCTTGAGAACGCAAACTCTGCAAAGCCATGTGTCGGTTAAATCCTGCCAATCGGCACAGACGCTCACGATTAAAATTACAATCGAGATAAGGACTGTCATGCTGCATTACATATTCCATCATCTCGAAACGATGCAAGTTAGCCTCGTTAAAGTCGTCAACTTCCGACTGCGTAATTTCCTCGCGCGTAGGTGGTTTTTCTACCTGGCGGAAATCAGGATAAGAAATAGCCTCAACCGTTGGACGCAATATTCGGAAGAAGAGGAACATATTGACCAAGGTGAAAAGCAATATGTAAATGGTCAATAAAACGAGGTTGAACTCTATGGTTATCACCACAAAGAACAAACTGACAATGCCCAATGCCGCACCATACGCCATAAGGTCGCTGGGCAACTGCATGCTTCGCACCAAACGATGTGGCAAACGGAATATATTGGCAATGTAATAGCCCGAAAGCAACAAACAAAGAATGCGTAACACGACATCGCCCGATAGCCAAAAATCCACGATATCGTTGATGGTATATACATTTGCCAAATTACTACCTGCCGCAGCACCAATGCTATAGATAAATATAAGCACCAAAGCAGGCACGGCATATCCCCACATACGTCCCCACTGCAAATAACCGGGCATGCAAAGTCCCAATGGATAAATGCTTTGCAAATAAGAACAGGCAAGCAAATAAATAAGGAGCACGGGATGAAGAATTCCCAGTTGGGGAATTGCATCGTGCATGGCTACAAAAAATAAGCCCGCGCAATACATCATACAAATGAGCAACATAATCCATGCTTGCGATAAGAACTGCACACTGCGTCGCGACAAATAGAACAACACAAGACTCATCATAAGATGCGCCGCAGCAGCAAATTCTGTGGTTATTAATATAAGTGTATGCATAAAGATTGGATATTTTGTGGCAAAGTTAATGTATTTTTGGCAAAAGGCTTAAATTTGCATGCAAAACAAAGCATTTAATATGAACAAACAACTACCTCTTGAGGATTTTTTTCGCAATTCTGAACGCACGGGCTATCAACTCTCGCCCGATGGCACATACATATCTTACATGGCGCCCTACAAGGATCGCCTCAACGTATTTGTACGTCGCATAGGCGAAACCGACGCACAAGCCACACGCATTACACACGAAACAGAGCGTAGTGTGGCTGGCTATATGTGGGCTGACAACCAACGCCTACTATTTATGAAAGACACGGCAGGCGACGAAAACTATCAACTCTATGGAGTGCGCCGTGATGGTAGCGATGAACGTGCCTATACGGCATTTGAAGGTGTGAGAACCAGTCTGATAGATGACCTTGAAGAACAACAAGGTTATGTGCTTATTGGCATGAATCAACGCAATCCTGAAGTGTTCGACCCCTACCGCCTTAACATAGAAACAGGCGAACTGACATTGTTAGCAGAAAATCCTGGCAACATTCAAGGATGGATGACCGACCACGACGGACGTCTGCGTGTGGCAACAGCCATTGTTGACGGAGTGAACACACAAATTCTTTATCGCGACACAGAAGAGGAGGAATTTCGCCCTGTGCTCACCACCAATTTCCGCGATGTAGTGAGTTTTATGGAATTTACACCCGATAACCGCGAGGTGTATGCTGCCACCAACCTAAATAGAGACAAAACGGTATTGGTGCGCATGAATCCTGCCACATGCGAGGAATTGGAACTGCTCTACGAAAACGAACATTACGACATTTCAAGTATCAGCTACTCGCGCAAACGCAAAAAATTGCTCAGTGTTTATTGCACCGGACACAAAGAGCCCGTGCGCTACTTCTTTGATAAAGAAGAGGAGGCACTGCGAACTCGCATAAAAGCGCACTTTCCCGATCAACGCTATGGAATTGCTGACACCGATAAGGCTGAGCGCTACTACCTTGTGTATGTAGGTGGCGACCGTACACGCGGTGCCTATTGGTTCTATGATGCTGAAACCGACCAAGCTACACCCATTGCGCAGTTAGCTCCTTGGATTAAACCCGAAGAGATGAATGCCATGTTGCCCATAAGTTACCAAACTCGCGATGGATTGCACATTGAAGCTTACCTTACATTGCCCAACGGACTCACACTGCAAGAGGCTAAAAATTTACCTGTAGTGGTAAACCCACATGGAGGTCCTTGGGCACGCGATTGTTGGGGTTATTCGTCGGAAGTGCAGTTCTTAGCCAACCGTGGTTATGCCGTGTTCCAAATGAATTTCCGCGGCTCTACGGGTTATGGACGCCATTTTTTGGAAGCCAGTTACAAGCAATGGGGACTAAAGATGCAGGACGACATTACGGATGGTGTAAATTGGCTCATTGAGCAAGGTATTGCTAATGCCAAACGTATTGCCATTTATGGCGGTAGCTATGGTGGTTATGCGGTTTTAGCAGGCTTAACACTCACCCCTACCCTATACGCTTGTGGTATTGACTATGTAGGTGTGAGCAATCTGTTTACCTTTATGAATACCATTCCTCCGTATTGGCGCCCCATGCTCGAAATGATGTACGAACAAGTGGGACATCCCGAAACTGACAAGGAACAATTGGAAGCCACATCCCCTGCACTCCATGCTGACAAAATATGTGTACCCTTGTTTATTGCACAAGGTGCTAACGACCCTCGTGTTAATAAAGCTGAGAGCGACCAAATGGTGGATGCACTGCGCCAACGTGGGGTTGAAGTGGAATATATGGTGAAAGACGATGAAGGACATGGATTCCATAATCAAGAAAACCGCTTCGACTTTTACCGCGCTATGGAAAGTTTCTTGAAACAACATTTGTAAAATTAGGTTCTAAGTAGGTGCCACCCTTTAATTATACATGAGCACCTGCTTAACCCAACAACACAAAATAGGTTCGATGAAATTCTGGGGATTGATCATAGGGGTACTGTTGTTATGCAATAACCTTTGGGCACAACAACCAAATACGAAGCAGACCACCGCGGAGCAAACTACGGCTGAGCAACTATTCAATAAATTTAAAGCTGCCGCCCGCTTCGACTATAATTTTCCACGCGAAAAAGTATATCTGCACCTCGACAATTCTGCATACTTTGAAGGCGACACCATTTGGTATAAAGCCTATGTAGTGCGTGCCTCCTCACTCAAGGCTACCACACTGAGCAAAGTGCTCTATGTGGAACTGCTTAACGCCGACGGACAAGAAGTGGTAACCCAAACCTTGCCCATCGACAGTCTTGGCACTGCCCAAGGTGCTTTATCGTTGGCACTACCCGTTCACGCAGGCTACCACGAAGTACGTGCCTACACACGCGAGATGGTAAACTGGGGAACAGATGCTTGTTTTTCGCGCGTGATACCTGTGTTTACAGGCAAAAATCCACAAAAGAAACAAGATAAAACACTCGACACCGATATTACCCAACTCTCCATCCCCCAACCCGATGGTTACAATGCAGGCACATTGGGAAGTCCGCGTCCCTATGACATGAAACGACAAAGTGCTCGTTTGCTCGACTTTTATCCCGAAGGTGGAGCACGTGTGGAAGGGTGCGCACAATGCATAGCCTTTAAACTGACCGACGGACGCGGTTTGCCCGTGGATGACACCCTAAAAGTGTATGATAGCAATGGCAAACTTTGCACCACCGCTCTTGCCGAACACGAAGGTATGGGCGACTTTGTGTTGCCTCCCCATTTTAACCAAGGCTATGCAACATTGGCTTCGGCACCCACTGCCGATAAAAAATCAGTTGAAAGCAAAAAACATTATCCCCTACCCGATGCCACAGGGCAATATGCCATGCTAACAGATGTTGAGGCTGACGGACTGGTAGTGCAAGTGGCAAGCGGCAAGCACACACCCTTAGGACAACTATTGGGCTTGGCAGTGTTCAACCGCGAAAATGTGTGCTACTTCGACACACTCACCCTCGGCACTGCGCCCGAAGAACTCTTTATTGAACGCCGCGCCTTGCGTGGTGGTGTCAATCGCATAGAACTCTTCAATGCTGAGGGCATTAGTCAAGCCACACGCATGGTGTGGGTTCCCTTTGAGCATACCGATAGCATTCGTTTTGCACACATTGATGTAAAACAAAATGCTTTGGAATATGACGCTTACTCACCTGCTGTTTTATCCATAAAAGCACAAACAGCCACAGGCAAACCCTTAGCAGACTGCACCCTCTCGGTTGCCGTACGCGATGAAGCAGGCAACATCCTCTCTAATCGCGATGGGGGAATTGAGGGCTACATGCTCCTTGGCTCTGAAGTGCGTGGCTACATCCACCGCCCCGACCTCTACTTTGAACGCAACGACGCTGCACACCGACGCATGCTCGACTTGCTGCTTCGCGTACAAGGTTGGACTGCCAACACTTTTAACGTGATGTGTGGGGCTGAAAAATTTAATTTGCAACAGCCCATTGAGGAAAAACTTATTCTGCGGGGAACAATTTACAAAGACAACGAAAAACGAACTCCCTTCTCAGACATCAATTTAGATGTACGTGCCTATGCCTACGAAAACGGAAACATTCTGCCAGGCAGCATTGAGGGACAAGCCACTACCAACCACGAAGGCAAATTTGCTTTTGAGTCGAACGTAAACTATGAAGGCGAATACCTCACACAGTTTACCATGCGTGGGGGCGATAAAAATAAAAAAAAGTGGAGCCGACTAACCATCGACCGCTGGTTCTCGCCCAAGCCTCGTCCTCTCTTTACTCCCGAATTAACTTTGAACCTCTATGATGGGTCTGACAACCAAACGCGTATCTTGCTCAATGCTCACCCCGAAGCACCGCGCACCTTTGAGTGGAAGGACACTTTGCAGAAAAACGTAATAAACATTACAAAAACTGCCGAGGTTGTGGCAAAAGCTAAGCAAAAGTACAAAGGGTTCACGGGTAACCGCTATACTTGGAAAGGGGGGGAACGTACAGGAATGAGGAAGACTACGAAGTATTATGACGTGCAAAAAGAGTACGAACGCCTTAAGGACTTAGGTCGTGGGTCAAAAATCAGTATATTCGAGTTGCTAAGTCTGTTAGACGAGAAAGTCTCATTCGACCGCTACGACTTAATGGACAATAGCAGTTTAATTGAGAGGCTCAATGCCGAAGCAAACGAATTGAATAACAATTCTCCCAACGGCTCTTCATCCAACAGCAATACAACCAACGGCAAAACCAACGTGCAACAAAAGAAGGAAGGAATGGAAGATGTGGCACTCAGCACGGTGAATTACAAAGGTCATGAAATGAAGGTGTATATTGACAACTCCGCCTCTTTAGAACATTTGAGCGACTGCGAGTACTACAAGTCTATAGCCTTGGCGCGCGACAACAAAAGCATCGACAACATTACAGGCAAGGAATATACAGTGAGCGAAAGTCTGTTTGAGTTATATCTCTACTCGCAACCCGATTCCTACCGAATGCGCAACCGCAAGGGTGTGGAATATCGCCACATTCAAGGTTTTAGCAGCCCCACTAAGTTCTTTGCTCCCAACTACCGCAAGTTTGCCCTTCCCTCAGACAATGACACGCGTCGCACCCTACATTGGGCACCTCAAGTCACTACTAACTCGGACGGAGAAGCCCACATTATTTTCTTTACAAATTCCCGAAAAGATGGTACGCTCGATATCAGCGTGCGAGGCATCACTCCTGAGGGTATTCTAATAGAATGGAACTAAGGCGAATTTATCATGCAAAATTGCCATGCAGCAACAGACTAATAACTTACATTAGTCCATTGCCGCATGGCAATTTTACATATTACGATATAAATTACTTAACTTCTACATAGCTGGCTAAGCGCTTAGCTTTATCTCTCACCTCATCAAGATTGGCATCGAGGGGAGCATTGCATACAACCACACCCATACGGCGGTTTTTACGCGTTGTAGGTTTGCCAAAAATGCGAACATCAGCATCTTCTTCACAGGTGCGTTCAAGTCCGCTATACTGTGGTTGCTCGTTACTCTCGATAGGCGAAAGAATCACAGCACTGGCACCAATGCGCATCTGCTTAACGCAAGGAATGGGCAAACCAAGCACTGCACGCAAATGGAGTTCGAATTCATTAAAGTTTTGTGTACCAGCCAAAGTCACCATACCTGTATCGTGCGGACGAGGTGAAAGCTCTGAAAAATACACGCCATTCTCATGACTCAAGAAGAACTCAACGCCCCAAATACCTGCACCCGTCAAGGCACGAGTAACCTTCTCTGCCATACGCTCAGCCTCAGCCAAATGTTCAGGTGCTATATGGGCAGGTTGGAAACTCTCGCGATAGTCTCCACCCTTCTGCACATGCCCAATGGGCGGACAGAATAAGGTAGGACCATTTTTCTGCGTAACAGTGAGCAAGGTAATTTCGCTATCAAAGTGAATAAACTCTTCAATAATAACCTCCTGAATGTCGCCACGACTACCATCCATCGCATACTCCCAAGCATGCTGCAAGTCAGCCTCAGTCTTTACAAGCGACTGACCTTTGCCTGATGATGACATCAAAGGCTTCACAACACAGGGGAAACCAATTTCCTTTGAGTGCGACACCAACTCATCATACGACTTAGCATAAAAATATTTTGCCGTTTTTAGGCCGAGTTCTTTAGCTGCCAAATCACGAATAGCCTTACGGTTCATTGTGATGTTTACGGCACGCGCAGAAGGCACCACCTGTATACCCTCTTGCTCAAATTCATAGAGGCGCTCCGTACGGATTGCTTCAATCTCGGGCACAATAAGGTCGGGATGATGTTTTTCTACCACACGTTCCAAGGCTTCGCCATCAAGCATAGAGAACACCTCGAATTCGTCTGCCACCTGCATGGCAGGAGCACCTGCATAGGCATCGCAAGCAATCACATGCTGACCCAAGCGTTGGGCTGCAATGGTAAATTCTTTACCCAGTTCGCCTGAGCCAAGAAGCAATATCTTTTTCATTTTTAAGGAAAAAATAAGTTGTTGTGTGAATTAGGAAAAAGAAGGACGAAGCGTTTGAAACGCACGTCAAACGCTTCGCAGTTTCTTATTTTTAGGGCAAAGTTACACTTTATATGCTTATTATAATAATAAATGCGCAACAAATTTCTAAAAAATCTATACCACGAACTTACGATTCACTGTTTTGTGAAAGTGTTTTTTAAAAAGGGCGTCAGTTCACAACTTTCTTCTCAATAGCCTCGGCTATCGTGCTTGCCATAGTGCGAGCCAAATCTTCGTTGTGTGCTTCAGCATCATAAAAACGCGCAAATGCCATGACATAAGCAAGTTGTTTACTGTTATGACTGCTTTTGTGAGGAGTAAAATGGGGCATAGGCTGTTAGGAGTTTGAATTTTTCAAAAAAGAAGGATTCAATGTTTTCAAATAAGATGTATCTAAGTGGCATAAAATGTTTGTTGTAGCACATTTTTTTCAACCACCTTTTGACTTTATAACGCACTAAATCGCATTTTATTTCATTATGCTCTAAAAAAAAAGGTTCATCCGACATTTCGAGTGATACGACAGTCATGCAATGCGTATAGTCTCAGTTTGAAGTATTCTTCATCTCTGAAGCCATACGCATTGCGTTTCATCACTTTAATCTTATTGTTTATCCCCTCCACCTTTCCTGTTGATATATGACAATCGTACCATGCAAGTATTCCTCTTTTATATGCAAGTATGGTCATAGCCATTTTTTGCAACTGTGGTATCTTGCTACTCTTGGCTTGTTCTACCCAGTCTACCAACACCTTTTCTGCATCTTCCTTATCAACTTGTACCCATATCTCCCTTAGCTGTTCTTTCAAATAATATGCTTTAGAAAGAGGCTCGTTCATAGCCAAGGCATTATCAAGTCTTGTTCGGTATTTGTCATCGTAAATGTCTGATCCGTTAGCAAGGAGTAGATACCTGGTTCCTTTAAGAACCTTACGCTTATTCACGTCTTTCTCCATATTGAATTGTATTCTTCTTATGTCGTCAAGTTTGTCATTCATAAGTTTCATGACATGGAAATGATCAAACACATGTATGGCATCAGGACAATTTTCAAGAACGGAACCGATGAATGCAGCTGACAAGTCTGTTGCAATGTACTTTATGGATATATTCTTGCGCTTCACCCGTTTCCAAAAGTCGGATAGAGCGTCAATCCCCTTACCTTCACCTACATATATAATCCTACCACTTACCAAATCGACGACAATTGTTTTATACACATGCCCTTTCTTGACCGCAAATTCGTCGATACCGATACACTCAACTCCATCAAGGGAAGGAGGAGAATATCGTCTTTTCAAATGATTAGAATGTATCTCCTTAATGGTGTCCCAGCTAACACCCAATCTGGCTGCAGCATCTTTTAAGGTCATGGACCGTAACATATCTACCACGTATTTTGCAAAACGATGTGTATATGAGCAACCTCCAGTAGCGAATGGTATCTTCTCCTGCTGATCGTAATCGCAACCATCGCATTTGCACTTGTAGCGTTGAACTTTCATGCGTATGATGACTTTCTTGCCTCCTATAGGCAAGCCTAGAAAATCTCTTGTGCGGTATCCGTTCTTTATCAAATAACATTTTCCGCAATTCGGACATTCCTTTTGGCGTTTTTTGCTTTGCACATGAAGAATAATTGTATTACCTTTGTATTCCTCTCTTGTACATTCAAGGCTGTAAAGCCCCCATGCATGATATAGAAAACTGCTGTTCATTATTATATATTTGTTTGTGGTTATTCAAATATACAAAATGTTCAGCGGTTTTCTTTTGTTCTATACTGAATTTATCACTCGAAATGTCGGATGAACCACGATTATGTCCACCAATCACACGCCAATCAAACACAAATGAAAACGGCTATTCGCCTAGGCCCAATCTCACCCATAACAGGGTGACCCGTTTGGTG
>ERZ1026884.1134-NODE-1134-length-15132-cov-6.858128_pt1 | contig 15132 bp, 11 predicted proteins | sample MGYA00380172_ERZ1026884 | MGnify/ENA primary metagenome ERZ1026884 (study PRJEB33269, sample SAMEA4719808) | human gut metagenome | biome: human-associated habitat; feature: organic feature; material: feces | place: Cameroon | collected 2013-10 ... | reverse complement strand
TTTAATATCTGAAATAATTTAGTTTTTATTTGCTTATTACATTATTTATTATTATTTTTGCAGAAGATTTTATGTTTGTAGCACAGTTTAAAAAAGTGGGAACTATGGTATTCAAGTCGAAAATTGATATGTGGTTAGTAATATTTTGCTTTGGTTTCTCAACCATTGCCATAATTCCTATTCTCTTTATTGATTTTAATAGTTGGGATTTGATACTGCCAACTTTATTATTTGTATTTTTAGCTGATATTTTTTGTAATACCAAGTATGTTGTGTCTAATCACATACTTATAGTCAAGTGTGGCTCATTTTATAGGGCTAAATATGGTATAAAAAAAATAAAGCAAATTGAGGAATCTCATACCTGGGAAAGTGCTCCGGCATTGTCGTTATCTCGGATAAGAATTTTATTTGTTGATGGGAAAAGTATTTTAATTTCACCAAAAGATAGGGCTCAATTTCTGGACTTATTATATTCCGTAAACAATAAAATAAAGATGTAGAGATGGCAAAGCGGTGCCTTGGGCGTTTAATATCTGAAATAATTTAGTTTTTATTTGCTTATTACATTATTTATTGTTACTTTTGCACAAGACAAATTTAAAAATTATGACATTATATCCAAAATTGATAGAAGAGGCTCTTGCTACGGTGATTTATCCGGGCACCAAGAAGAACCTCATCGAGAGCGAGATGCTGGCAGATACGCCTAGCATCAACGGTATGAAAGTGAAGGTGGTTTTGCTTTTCCCTCGTGATACGGATCCTTTCCTGAAGAGTACCGTGAAGGCGGCTGAGGCTGCTATCCATTATCATATCTCTAAGGAGGTAGAGGTGGAGATTGTTACTGAGTTCAAGTCGGCTCCACGTCCGGAAGTGGGCAAGATGCTTCCTCAGGTGAAGAACGTCATCGCCGTAAGCTCGGGCAAGGGTGGAGTTGGCAAGAGTACGGTTTCTGCCAATCTCGCCATCGCACTTGCTAAGTTGGGCTACAAGGTGGGCTTGCTCGATACGGATATCTTCGGTCCTTCCATGCCTAAGATGTTTGGCGTAGAAGAGGAGCGTCCATATTCTGTTCACAAGGATGGCAGGGATTTGATTGAACCTGTAGAGAAGTATGGCGTGAAATTGCTGAGTATCGGTTTCTTCGTAAGTCCTACTACGGCTACCTTGTGGCGTGGCGGTATGGCTTGCTCTGCCCTGAAGCAGCTGATTGCCGATGCTGATTGGGGTGAGTTGGATTACTTTATCCTCGATACGCCTCCTGGGACCAGCGATATTCATCTTACTTTGCTCCAGACGCTCGCCATTACGGGTGCGGTGATAGTAAGTACTCCTCAGCAGGTGGCACTTGCCGATGCAAGAAAGGGTATTGACATGTATCAGAACGACAAGGTGAATGTGCCTATTCTAGGTCTCATCGAGAACATGGCTTATTTTACGCCTGCCGAGTTGCCTGAGAACAAGTATTACATCTTCGGTAAGGAGGGTTGCAAGAACCTGGCCAAGGAGATGAACGTGCCATTGCTGGCGCAGATTCCTATCGTTCAGAGCATCTGCGAGGGTGGTGATGATGGTGCGCCTGCTGCAACCAAGGTAGATTCCGTTACGGGTCAGGCTTTCCTGAGCCTCGCCCAGAGCATCGTTACCGTGGTGAACCGCAGAAATGCCGAGAAGGCTCCAACAAAGATTGTTAGTACGCACTAATTGTCCCCATACGCCCTGAAAGGGCAGAAGCTCCTAGCCCAGGGCATCGCCCTGGGGATTATTGACAAATACAAAAGCGCCCTGAAAGGGCAAAAGCTTCTCATATTTAAAGCTTTTGCCCTTTCAGGGCGTCTTTGTTGATTACGTGTTTACCCAGGGCGGTTGCCCTGGGCTAGGAGTTTCTGCCCTTTCAGGGCGTATGAAGCCAATCCCCTTAACGTTATAGCTTCAGGGCGTATGGGGCTTACTTTTTTCTATCGGGGGTTAACAGGGTTAACAGTTAACAGCTGTTTTTTGTATGGTCAACCCTCCGATTCTTCAATTCTGACTTTTAATTTTTTGCTTCCAGAAGCTCTTCTGCCTCATCCTCTTCTTCTGCCACTTCGGCAGTAAGATTGGCCTTGAGTCTTGCTGAGCGCAGCTGCTGCCTGAAAACCAGGCAGGTGGTGAGGAAATATGCGCCCGTCTGTATCCAGAGCGCTCTGAACTCTGGCAGAATATCGGCAAGAGATGCTCCCATGCTGCTGATTCTCAGGAATCCTCTGATGCCGAAGGTGGATGGGAATGCCCAGGCAAAACCTTGCCAGAAGGCTGGAATATTGCTCTGTGGCCACGAAATACCCGTCATGAAAAGCAAGGGAACGGAGGTAAATACCACCAAAAGCATCACATTCTCACGATATCTTACCAGGCACGATAGCATCAATCCGAAGAATACGCAGGATAGAATGTATGGCAGGAGGAAGCCCAGGATAGTGGTCCAGGTTACCATGCTGACGAAGCCGAACATCTTCGGTACTACCAGCGTAAGATACATGCCTAATACGGCATAGACCATGAAATAAACCATCGCCTTGCCGAATACGATGCGGAAAATGCCGCCATAATGCTTGCTCACCGGAATCAGTTCGCGGTTTCTGTTGAGCTCTCTCGATGTTCCTGCCGCCATTCCGATGCCCAGCAGCATGGTTTGCTGCAGGATGAGCACCAGCACACCTGGCAGGATGGCGTTGCCGTATCCGCCAGTGGTGTTGAATATCGGCACTTCATCGAATTCCAATGGATGGGCGGTGAGTTCATCGTCTCTATCCGTGAATCCTCCACCTTTCGAAATCTGAATGCCCGAGTTGATGTGGCTCGCCACGCTCTGTGCTGTCTGGTAAATCGCCTTGTAGGTAAGCATCAGACTCATGTCGCAATAAACGCCCACATGTGCCTGTTCGCCACGGTTCAATCGGGTGTCGAAGTCGGCAGGAATATAGATGATTCCGTGCACCGCCTGCTTCTGCACCAGCTGCTTCGCCTCGTCGAGACTGTTGCAGTAATAGGTGGCCTTGGCATCGGGAGAGGCATCGTAGTCGCGGATAAACTCTCGGGAGCTATGGCTGTGGCTCAGGTCCACAATCGCCGTATCCACCTCTCTCACCACCTCGTTGTTGTAAATCCACGAGTAGAGCAGCGGATAACCCAGCGGCACCAGGATGCAGAAGATGAGCACACCTTCGTCGCGGAACACATTGCGCATCTCCGTCTTCCAGATGAAGCACATGTCCCAGATGCCATTGATAATCTTATATAATAAACTACTTTTCTTCATTACGGTAAGTATTTATATACCAGCATGGCCTTCTTGATGTTCCAGACGGTGAGCATTGGCAGGGCGCAGAAAAGCACTAGCGCACCCCAGTGGAGCACGGCATCGCTCATCGGGAAACCATTGAAGATGTTCATCTGGTAAATCATGTAGTAGTGACGCATAGGGAAGAGCTGACCGATGGCTTCGATAGGGGAATCCATGGCAAAGAGTGGGAAGGTAGCTCCGCAGATGGAGAAACTCACCACGCCCCACAACGAACAGATACTCATCGACATGCGCAATGAAGGCATCAGTCCGAAGGCAAAGATGCCGAAACACTGGCAGGAGAGTACGCTCAGAACGCCTAACAGGATGATAGGCAGCGCGCCGCCCGGATGTGGAAACTGTAATACATAATAGATGTAGAATTCGAACAGCAGGAAGATACTCAGGAAGATGAGCGTCTGTGGCAGCATCTTACCCGCAATGGCGAGATAAGGATTGTTGCCTGCCATCCGCATCCAGTCTCTTGCTCGGTTGAACTTCAGTTCCGTACCTATAGAATAAGGTGTAATCAGGAAGATGAACAGCATGATGAGTCCCGGCACCATTACGCTCGAAAGATAATAGTTGTAGTTGGCGTATGGGTTACCTATCATGTGCAGATCTACGGCGATAGGCTGCAGGAAGGTCATGATTTCATCATTCGTCTTTCCCAGTGCCGACAGTTTCGCCATTCCTGCCGCCGCACCTCCCAGGGTAGAGATGGTTTTCAGATCGCGGAAGAGCAGGGAGCCGGCTGCCAGCGATACGCTGCTGTAATAGAATGAAATCTTAGGCTGCTTCTGGGCCATCAGTCCTGCCTCCGTTCCGTCAGGAATCAGCAGAAAGGCATAGATTTCGTTCTTCTGGATAGCATGTCTTGCCTCTGCCATGTTCTCGTAATGAGCCACTACCTTGGTGGTCTGGAAGGCATCGAGTTTATGCACCAGCTGGCGCGATGTAGCCGAGTTGTCCTGATCTACTATGCCCACAGGCATGTCGGTAGGCACTCCTCCCTTCATCAGCGTGGTGAAGAAAATCACCACCACGATGGGGAAGATGACCATGCAGAAGAGATAAATGGGATTCTTCCACATGATGCCGCATTCTCTGAGGGCTATATGATATAATTTCTTAAACATAGATGTTATTTAATGATGAGTGACATTCCCGGGCGCAATCCCTCCAGCTTGGTGACAGGACGGGCCTTCACCTCGAATGTCTTGCGGTCGTAGTCGCCATTATCCTTGGTTGCCTTCCAGGTAGCGTAAGAGCCCTGGTCTTTCAGGTAGTAAACCTTCATCTTGATGTCCTTGTTGAAGGCAGGAACGAAAGCGGTGAACTCACCGCCCTTGTTCAGACCCTTGAGATGATCTTCGCGAACATTGAAGGTTCCCCACATATCGCTCATGATGGAGATGCTCATGATAGGAGAACCGAGGCCTACCAACTCGCCTACCTTAGGATAGACATTGCTAACCTCGCCCTCGCACTGGGCAATCTGAACGGTCTCTTTCAGAAGATTCTTCACTACATCCACAGCGCTCTTCGAAGCCTGGGTGTTGTTGGCAGCCATGCGCTTCTCCTGTTCGCGGGCGCCATTCTTCGCCATATCGTACTGACTTCTGGCAGCAGCCACCTGAGCCTCTGTAGCCTTGTAGGCTGCGTAAGCCTCATCGCGCTTCTGACCACTGATTACGCCCTCGTTGAAGAGGTTCTGCATGCGGTCGTAGGTCTTCTTGGCGATAGTTGCGGCAGCTTCAGCCTGCTGAACCAACTGGTAAGCGCCCTGAATCTGCTCCTTGCGTGCACCTGCATCCGTCAGGTCCTTCATAGCCTCGGCTGCAGCGTTGGTAGCCTGGAGCATCTGTTCCTGTGATTTCATTTCCGGCACTTCGAGGATGGCGAGCGTATCGCCCACATGAACGTAATCGCCTTCCTGAACGCGGAGTTCTACCACGCGTCCCGGCAGTTTGCAGGATACTCTGTATTCTGATACTTCTACCTCGCCCTGAATGGTGTCATCCTTCTGTTCCAAAGTGAAGAAACCGATGACGCCTACGAGAATGACTACTGCTGTAAAACCGATTACAGCGAGCAATATGTTGTTATGCTGTGATTTCTTAGACATTTGCTTAATCTGAATTTAAATTTGTTATTATTATTACTGCAGGATACCGAGCGCCTTGTTCAGCCCAACCTGAGTCAGCTTCACGTCGATTTCTGCATCAATCTTCTGGCTCTGTGCTTTCTGCCAGGCAGTCTGTGCAGCCATCACGTCGGTAACCTCCATCACGCCTTCCTTGAAACCGAGGTTGGCGCATCTCAGGTTCTCTTCGGCACTGGCGATATTCTTCATTGCCATGTTGAGCTTCTTCTGGGCTTCCTTTACCTTAAACTGGCTTTGGGTAATCTGCAGATGAATCTTCTCTCTCGTATCATCCAGGTTCATCTGGGCGATATTGCTGGCAGCCTTGGCGGCTCTCACCTTGTAGGCGCCGTCGAACCAGTTCCATACCGGAACATGAACCATCACGCCTACGTTCCAGACTCCGGTAAACTTCTTCTGGAAACCATTGAATACGTTCGGGTTCGAAATCATGTAGCCGCCTGTTAGCATCACGTGAGGCAGATTGATGGCGCGAACCATATTGGTAGCTTCTTTAGAGATGTCGAGCGCATTCTGCAGCATGCGGAGTTCCGGACGGGTGTTCATCGCTGAATCCTGTGCGGCTACTCTCTGCTGCTCGGTGTCAACAGGAGTTCCTGATAAAGCCAGGGTTTCCTTATCTTCATCGGCAAGTGTGATTTCCTGGTTCATCGGAATGCCGCAGAGCTGACAGAGCAGCATCTTCGACAGGGCGAGCCCGTCTTCTGCCTGAGTAATCTGCATCTCAGCCTCGTTCACTTTCACGTCTACCTTCAGTCCGTCTGCCTTGGTGGCTACTCCCTGCTGAATCATCTTATGAACATCCTCGTTCAGTTTCTTTACGAGGTCGCGGTAACTGATGGCGAGTTTCTGCTTCTGCTTCAGCGAAACGGCGAGCCAGTAAGCCTGGTCTATGCTGTAAAGCGTGCTCTGGGTCTGCTGGTCGAGATCATTCTCTGCAATCTGCTCTCCGATGTCGGCAATCTTGTTGGCTGCAATGATGGCTCCACCCATATAGATAGGTTGGCGAACCATCACGCTTCCTGCCCAGATATTGCGGGTGTCGGTGCGGAAAGCATCTACCAGTTTCTCTCCCAGCGCATTGCCTTGCTGCTGCAGGGGTCCCAGTTTCTCATTCATCAGTCCGCCTATCTGCTGCGCTATCTCCGGGGTAATCATTCCCTGACTTACAAGTTGGCTCATCAGATTGCTGGCTCCTCCCGATATTCCTCCGGTAACGGTAGAGCCGATATTGCTGAATGTTGATTTCTGACCGTCGTTCAGCAGCGAAATCTCCCTGCTGAACCATTCGTAACCGCCTAAAGCATCTACTTTAGGAATATATTTGGTACGTGCCGATTTCTTCATGTTGTACGCCACGTCTTTCTTGAGCTTCGAGGCATTGAGCTGCTTGTTGTTGCGCAGCGCCATGGCACGGCAACTGTCAAGGCTCAGCGTTTGTGCCTGAGCCCCGGCAGGAATCAATGCTCCCATCAGCATGATAAGAGTTATATATTTTTTCATCCTTTGTTTATAATATTATATAATATTGGATGCAAAATTATGGAATTATTCTTAAATGACAAAGAAATTTTGTTTATCAAATCTTTAAGAATCAAAAAATATATTGCATTGTGGAAAAATAGAACATACCTTCTGGTTTTCCGTAATCCCTTAATCGTCTGTTTCTTAGAAATTCACCCGTTCTGTCTCGCCCCAGGTAGGGTCTACGGTAATGCCTATTCCACCACCCGTACTGTCGTCTCCGCCACCGAATCCGTCAGCAATGGAAATCTCGGTATAGGCTGTTTTGTTCTGATGGATTTTTAAATCGGCTTTTTCAAAACTCTTTACTACCTTTGCATCGGCATCCAGAAAGCTGATACTCATCTTGATGTTCTTCTCTTCTTCATGTGGGAAGGTATAGACGGTAAAGTCTCTGCCGCCATCTTTCATACTGAAATTCTCGGTCTGACGGCTGTTCACGCAGCCGAATCCGGTGGTTGCATCCAGGGTGCTGCTGCCGCCGGTATAATAGAACTTGATGCTCCTGATTTCTTCGGGAATGGTTTCGTCGGTAATATGTACCTTGAAGGCGCCAACTGCTCGCCTCAGGTTGATGTCGGAGGTGGCTCCGTCTGCCGTTACGCTCAACCTGCCGTAATAATAGAAGGTGTCGGTAAGCTTGTTGCTCGCAAACTTCACCTTCTCGGGTGCGCTGATAGAGCAGTTTCCCTTTCCGTTATGGGCAATTACCACGAGGCGGTATTCTCCTTCGTCCAGACTCACATGGGCAGTTCCGAACCCGTTGTCGGTAGAAAGCTGGTTCGCCGACTCCAGTTTCTCCTCTCCGTCAAAGATGGCAAACGTCAGTCTGGTGCACACATCGCTCAGAGCCATCTGCTTGTCGGCTGCTTTGGTTGTAAGCAGTCTTGTTCCTTCTACTTTCTGCACATGAATAGTTACATTGGCGTTTGCCTCACGTGATTTTCCGGTTGTTTCGTCAATCGAAAATTTCTCGCATGAAGTAAGCGTAGCTACGAGCATCAGCAACAGGGATGCCAGTAACCGATAGGGTTTCTTACTCATAACCGTTCTTATTTACTAGTTGCTCTATGCGTTATCTCGGAGTTTCCTCGGGCATAAAGATGTGGCAAATATACGTTTTTTCTCTTTTCGATGCAAGTAAAATCTAATAAATCTTTATATTTTTTGTCATTTATCTGTTTTTTCGTAATTTTGCATCGGTTTTTCTGTACTTACAGAGCCGATTTTGCATTATATATATAATAAGGTATAGAAGATATTGGTATGGATAAGAAGATAAAAGCATTGTTTTTCGATATTGACGGCACCCTGGTGAGTTTCAAGACCCACAAGATTCCGCAGAGTACGGTAGATGCCTTGGAGCAGGCTAAGAAGAATGGGGTAGAGGTGTATATTTCTACCGGTCGTCCGCAACTCATCATCAACAACCTCGGTCAGATAGAACATCTCATCGACGGTTACATTACCACCAATGGAGCCCGCTGTTTTGTAGGCGATAAGGTAGTGAGCCAGCACGCCATCCTTCCTGAAGATGTAAAGAAGATTATCAAGGCAGCCGACCGTGATGATTATCCGGCAATCGTCGTAGGAGAGCATCATCTCGCTATCCATCATTATACTGACGAGGTTTATGAAATCTTTGCCAAGGGACTGGGGGTGGATTGTGAAATCTTCCTGACCGATGTGAATGAACTGGGAGATGAGCAGGTTCTGCAGGTTACTCCTTTCTGTTCGGTAGAGCAGGAGGCGCTCCTGATGCCTACGCTTAGCAACTGCACTTCGGGCAGATGGCATCCTGCCTTTACGGATATTACGGCAGCCGATGCGGATAAGGGCAAGGGCTTGCATGCAATGGCTGATTATCTGGGTTTGAACATAGAAGAAACCATGGCTTTCGGCGATGGCGGCAATGATATTTCCATTGTCCGGGAGGCAGGCACCGGTGTTGCAATGGGCAATGCGGGAGATAATCTCAAGCAGGTAGCCGATTACATTACGACTCATGTGGATGAAGATGGTGTTAAGAATGCGCTCCTCCATTTCGGTGTGATTTAAATTCCCGGCGTTATTGACTCTTTTTTTTCATAACTCCCTATATATAATAAGGTGTAATCCTGATGAAGCCTTTTTGATAGGCGAGTTTCATTTTAATAAAATAATAAGGGCAAACATGTTATTTATTGTGGTAAATGGCGTGTTTGCCTTTCTGTTTTCAAAACTTCCCTTTTGTATCCAGTTTCTTCTCGTTATTTACTTTTTGAGGGAATAAATACCAAAAATGCTTACGAAAAGTAATAAAATATGCGAAAAATATACATAAAGTACCATAAAGTTGATATTTTGTATCAAATTGTTTGCTAAAAATTTGTTTAATTAGCAAAAAGTATGTATCTTTGCACCCGATATTTGTAAGTTGTTTAATTTTTAAGAGAGAGAATTATGGTAAAAAGACTGACCATGCTCATGGGGGGGCTTATTCTTTCAACAGGAATAGCCCTCGCTCAAACTACTGTTACAGGTAAGGTTGTTTCTCAGGAAGACGGTGAACCGGTTATTGGTGCATCAGTTAGAATTGTAGGAACTAAGACTGGAACGGCGACTGATGTCGATGGTAATTTTACGCTTCCTAATGCCAGCAAGGATGCTGTCTTGGAAATCAGTTACCTCGGCATGCAGACTAAAACAATGAAAGCATCTGCTAAGATGAAGATCATTTTGGCTTCTGATGCAAGAAATCTTGACGAGGTAGTTGTTACTGCCTTGGGTATGAAACGTTCAGAGAAAACTTTGGGTTATGCTGCCAGTACAGCCAACGCTTCTGAGTTGACTGTTGCTAAGTCTGGTTCCCTGATGAGTGGTCTTCAGGGTAAGATGGCTGGTGTGCAGATTTCTGGTGGTGGTGTTACAGGTACCTCTCAGAAAGTCGTAATTCGTGGTATTTCTTCTGTTTCCAGCAACAACCCATTGTATATTGTTGATGGTGTGCCTATCAACAATGACCGTTTGGGTGATAACTCTGTTGACTTTGGTAGTGGTGCAGGCGACATCAACCCAGAGGATATTGAATCGGTAACTGTATTGAAGGGTGCTTCTGCTACTGCTCTTTATGGTTCTCGTGCAGCCAATGGTGTTATCATGATTACAACAAAGAAACCACAGGGTGACAAGAAGGCTTCTATCACTTACGATGGTTCTTTGACATTTACTGATGTGCTTCGTGTGCCAATGACCCAGAATCTCTTTGGTCAAGGTTGGGGCTCCTGGTCTAATGAGGAGAATGGTTCTTGGGGACCTCGCCTCGATGGTCGTGAGCACTGGTATGGTTCTACCGGTCTTTCTAACGGCGAGACTTTAACCAAGCCTTTTTCTTATGCTAAGAACAATATCCGTGACTTCTATCAGGTAGGTAAGGAGTGGAACAATAACGTATCTCTCCGCTATGGTGATGAGAAAGTAGGTGTTGTCGCATCTTACGGTAATGTAAGTTCTAATGGTATTACTCCTAACAATGGTGATACTTACTATCGTAATACCTTCTCACTCCGTGGCTATGCCAATATCGACAGATTCCATCTGGACATGTCCCTGAACTATGTTCGCAAGGATATGCGCCGTTCTCGTGATATGTATATGGAGTTGCTTCAGGGCGCTTCTGATGTGCGTTTCACAGATATGAAGGATTACAACCTTGAGCGTAACAATGTAGATAACTACTATACATTGTATGCTACCAACCCATATTATATGGTAGATAACTACTATTCTACTTACCAGGACGACCGTATTTATGGTAAGCTGGAGTTGTCATACGATATTACCAAGGATATCAAGGTAATTGGCCGTTTCGGTGGTGATTATACCAATTATAAGACCGAGCGCATCGAACCACGTATTATTTATACAGAGGGTTCTTATCAGGCAAATGGTAATGGTACAACAGTAGGTAACCAGGGTTACTATTCTAAGTATCGTTCTCAGCGCGGACAGATTGACGCCAGCCTCTTGCTGACCGGCAATCATACTTTCGGTGATTTCTCGGTAGGTGCAACCTTAGGTTGGAACTTGAACCAGAGAAACTATGATACTGTAGGTGGTTATAATGAGCAGTTGGAAATTCCTGGATGGAATTCCTTGGATAATACAATTTCCAATTCTCTTACTGATGCAACTTCATGGAAAAGAAGATTGATTGGACTTTTGGGACAGGTAGAACTTGGTTATAAGGATTGGGCCTTCTTGAACCTTTCTGCCCGTAACGACTGGTCTTCTACACTTCCTGTTGGTAATAACAGTTTCTTCTATGGCGGTGCCAATGTATCTGTACTTCTGAACCAGGCTATTCCTGCATTGAAGAATATCAAGCAGATCGATTTGTTGAAGGTTCGTGCAGCTATAGGTCAGACTGGTAATGATGCTGATGTATATATGACTAATTCATATTATCGTCCATTCCAGTCATATTATACATATTTGCCAATTTCAGGTGTGTTAGGTCTGACAGAGTATAACCGTTTGCCAAATACAAACTTGAAACCAGAGATTACAACTGAGTATGAACTTGGTTTGAGCGGTACATTCTTCGGTAACCGTTTGAGTTTCGATGTTGCTTACTATGATCGTACAACCAAGAATCAGATTATCTCTGCTACTTTAGCGCCTGAGACAGGTTATACTACGAACACCCGTAATGTGGGTAAGCTTCAGAACAAGGGTATTGAGGCGATGGTTAATTTTACTCCTATCCGTACCAAGGATTGGGAATGGAGCGTAGGGGCTACATACTCAAAGAACTGGAGTAAGGTGAAGGAACTTTGGGATGGTCTTGATGAATATACCATTCCTGTAGGTACTACAAGTACTGGTTTGTATTCTTCTATGCGTGGTGTATCTTACGTATTGAAGGTTGGTGAGCCTATCGGTATCTTCAAGTTGCCTGCAACAGAGAAGGTGACAGATAAGAATAGTCAGTATTATGGCTATAAGGTGGTAGACAACAATGGTTTCTTAAAATCAAGTTCTACGGAATATGATTATCTCGGTTCTTCTCAGCCTGATTTCGTAATGGGCTTCACCACACACTTAAAGTGGAAAAACTTGACCCTTGCAGCTACTGGCGACTGGCATAAGGGTGGATTAATGTATTCTGAGACATCTTATATCACTCACTTCAATGGTAACTCTACAGAGACAGTATTCAATGAGCGTGATGCGTTTATCTATCCTCATTCTGTAAAGGTTGTTGGTGGACAGTATGTTGAGAATAATATCCCTGTTAGTTCAGAGAAGATGAATTATGCTCAGGGTAACTATAGTTACAACCCGGAGGTGCGTCGTGATTTCGTTGTAAGCCGTTCTTACTTCAAACTCCGTGAGTTGGCTTTGACATACGATTTCCCTAAGACAATCACAAGCGCATTGAAGATGCAGAAGTTGTCTTTGAGTCTCGTTGGCCACAACTTGTTGCTTATCACTCCTAAGCATCAGAATTATATCGATCCTGAGTCTTCTAACTTTGGTAATGATATCAGCTCTGAGTTTGGTGAGACAATGGGTTCTGTTTCAACTCGCAACTATGGTATTAACTTGAAGGTTGTATTTTAATTAAAGGAGATTTCTTATATGAAAAGATATAAATTTTTAAGCGCAGCATTGCTGGGAGCCCTCTTGACAATGGGTACTGTTACTTCTTGTAGCGATTCCGGTTATTTGGATATCAACTACAATCCTGATTACCCAACAACAGCTACTTATAAGCAGCTGTTCCCTTCTGCAGAGGCTTCAACAGTTGCAGTTTTAGGACTTTACGGACAATTAACTGGAAATTTCTGGTGTCAGTATGCCACACAGGGTAATAGTACAAACCAGTATAATACATTGGCTAACTATGCGGTAACGACAAGCAGCTCTTATCCTCCAGTTAAGGCTTTGTGGGATAATACTTATGCCAATGCTTTGAAGGATTTGAAATTGTCTGTAGCTTCAGCAGAAGGTGCAAAGGTATGGAATTATTGGATGGTTTCCAAAATATTGATGGCCTATAACTATTTGGTGTTGACCGATTCTTATGGAGACATTCCGTTTAGCGAGTCTTTGGATATTGATAACAATCCAAATCCTATATTTGAGGATAGTAAGACTGTTGTGTATCCTGGTATTATTAACATGCTTGATGAGGCTATTGCTAAATATAATGATGCATTAGAGTCAGAGAAGTCTTATCCTATAGGTGGTACTTTAGACTGTTTCTTGGGTGGAAGTATGGCTAAATGGGTCAGCTTTGCCAAGAGCTTGAAACTGAAAATGTATCTGAAGGATTTCGATGCTCATAAAGAGGATATTAAAAACTTGTTGGCTGAGGGGGGCTTGCTGGAAGAGGATTGTGCTTGGACAGCATGGGTTGATGCTACAAACAAGGCTAACCCATTATATGAATTTAATATTCGTCAGTTGAATACCACTGAGAATATGCGTGCTTGTCATACTTTTGTTGAGTATCTTCTCGCAAAGAAAGATCCACGCATAGTTTATCTTTATAATCAGACTGCTGCATCTAAAAAAGCGCATCCGGACTATAATACACCAGAGTTGTTGATAGCACATATGGATGAGTGCTATGAGGGCCTTCCTTGTGGAACGAAGCCTAGTACTCAGTCTGTAATTACTATCTCTCAGTCTTCACGTGTTAAGCAGGCTTATGATGATCCTGTATACTTGATGAATGAGGCAGAATGTGAATTGATGATTGCTGAGGCTTATGCTCGTTTAGGTAATACAGATAAAGCAGAGGAGTATTATAATAAAGGTGTGCTTGCTGGTTTTAGCCGTTGGGGACTTGATGGCTCAAGTTTTGTAAATGGTGTATATGCATTTGATAAAACAGATATGCTCAAGAGTATAGCACGTCAATATTGGCTCACTTATGCTGGCGCTAATTCTTATGATGGCTGGATTACTCGTAATCGTTTAGGATATCCTGAAGTTCAGGGTGCTGTTACTGTACGAGTTAGTAACAAGCCAATGGAGCGTACTTTGTCTGATGGTTATCAACTAGGTAACTTGGTAGATCCAGGTGCTTCAAACTTGGCGACAGGTGCTTATCCTATGCGCTTAATTTATCCTACTTCGACTTCTTTGTATAATACCGCTGCTATGAAGTATATCAAGGAGAATGGTAACGACATCACCAAAAAGTTGTGGTGGGAAAAGTAAATTCTAGTTTTTATTAAATAGACTGAAATATGAAAAAAATATTCTTTTTATTAGCTCTTGTTGTTATGATGTTCTCGGCTTGTTCCGAAGGTACGGATTTCGACATAGATTATACACCGATAGCTCCAATAGGAGGTCAGTATGCTTTGAATATTGAGAAAGGTTACGATCCTAGTAAGACTGATGCGGAATATTGGGACTCTAACCCTTCCGATGTTGAAGAGATATGCAAGGTTTCTGATGGAGTTTTTGGTTTCTTGAGTAATACAACAGATTACGATAAGGATAAAGCTTGGATTCGCATTGGTAATTATAGCACAGCTACTGATTGGGCAATAAATGCCAAGGTTTCTATCAATATGAGTGATTATATTTTTAGTGGTACAGATGTGGATAATTTTATTGGAAACTCTGCAACTTCTAAAGGTAAGATTACTGTGTCTGGTAAGTGTGGACATAATACTTACAAGACTGCGACTGGTACTATTACCGATGAAATTACTATTGTTTATTCTCGTGCAGATCAGCCTGGTTATCATTATAGGGCTAAAGGCTTTAAGTATACAGGTTGGGATGAGGATTTAGAATAAATACGTAGAATAAAGATATAAGGCAAAGTGATTTGCCTCGTTGTTGACAAAGTCAACACTTATATCTCTCTCGTCTAGGGGACTGGCGGTGGCCAGTCCCCTTTTTATGTTTATAAGATAGAGATTTCTTGGTTAATGAGGGTGTGTCATAAGTCTGGATAATAGTTGGTGTATAACAGTTGACTACCGCATGCACAACAGGTGTTGTGCATGCGCATATCAGCTGTTATGCAAGCGCACAACAGCTGTTGTGCGACCGAAGATACTGACTGTCTCAGGGCAAACGCATTAAACTTTTTACCTTTTAACAT
>ERZ1026884.1129-NODE-1129-length-15202-cov-5.429590_pt1 | contig 15202 bp, 9 predicted proteins | sample MGYA00380172_ERZ1026884 | MGnify/ENA primary metagenome ERZ1026884 (study PRJEB33269, sample SAMEA4719808) | human gut metagenome | biome: human-associated habitat; feature: organic feature; material: feces | place: Cameroon | collected 2013-10 ... | reverse complement strand
GCGCAGCTGACCGGCTATGTGCGCATGGCGCAGCTAAACACAGAAAGGTGAGTTTTCATGCGAAAATGCTTACTTTGGGCGGTTATTCTCTTTCTTGCCATGCATCCTTTACGGCTTGCGCTGGCGGATTCTCCCTTCTACCAAGACGGCGCTTTTTCCTATACGCTAACCGATGAGGGCGCTGTGCTGCGGGATTGGCAGGGTTGGCCAGCCGGAGAGGAGCAGGTCAATTTGCTCCTGCCAGATACGCTGGGCAGTCATCCGCTCATTGGCATTGGGGCATATGCGATGGGCATTTCCTATCAGTTTGATCATCGAAACCGATTTTGCATCACCGTGCCCGAGGGCGTGCGATATTTGGAGGGAAACGCTTTCGATAGCTGCTGTAACGCAACGATGCTCGTTCTTCCCTCCACGCTTCAGCAGATTGGCGAAGGGTTCTTGAATGTATTTGCTGAAGTCTCTTTTCCAAACGGCAGCGCGTATTTTTCATGTGAAAACGGCTTTTTGCTTGATTTGCGTTCCAACACGCTGCTATACGCCGCCCCATCCAGCCACGATTATCCCCTGCCAAGCGTAACGAGGCTGGGCAATAGCTGCCTGGATAACTGGCTGGCAGAGCGCACTGACGTCGTTTTGCCCCCAACGCTCACTTCGATCGGCGCAGTTTTTTATGATCTGCCGGAGCTAAAGCAGGTAACTCTGCCAGACAGCGTGATTACTCTGGATTCGCATTGCTTTTTTGCCACAGGGTTAAACAGCATCCAACTGCCGCCCGGCATTACCGAGATTCCCGCCTATTGCTTTGCCGGCTGCGACCTCACATCCATTGAAATTCCAGAAGGCGTAACGCGCATCGGCGAGTACGCATTCCTATACAATTGGAATCTCACCACAGATGTTATTCTTCCCAAATCCGTGCAGTTTGTCGGCTATGGCGCTTTCCCAGAAGAAGCACGCGTAGTCGCAGCCAGCGGAACCACCCATTTTGAAACGCCGGAAGAATATGCTTTGCGGTGTCCATAAAAGCATCATACGCAAAAAGGGCTCCCATCGGGTAACTGTTCATAAAACAGGTTTTACGAAATAAGAATTATGGCAGTTGCCATGCAAGGGTTGCTGACAAAAAGGGTATGCACATCAAAGTGCATACCCTTTTGCCGTTTATGGGCGAGTTGCGGGTTTCTTCTTGCGTGTAGACTAATTAAGGGCAAAATCGAAAGAAATAGGGGTTGCATATTACCTATACTCTGATTCTTGCTTAGAACGCAGAAAAGCTGCCGTTTTCGACCTTTATCGCGACATAATCTTAAGGCATAGCCGCGCAATCTTCTACGACATACATCTCACAGCGTCCATCAGCACAACAGAAGAAATGCTTATGGTCGCTGCACCATCCGATGCGACTGTGATTTGCTTCGATAACAGTCTTACCATCATAAGTGATAAGACCTTCTTTGTAGCTGTCCTTTTCACCAACTCTGACAGTGAGATATGGATCCTTGCGCCCATGGATTTCATGGTAGATAGCAGGAATGATGATGTTGCCATCGTAGTCTTTCATGCCTTGTTTGCCGTTTTCTACGAAGCAAATTCTCTGCTGTTCATGGTAGAAGCCATTCCAAGGGACATCATAGATGCAGGGGAGGATCTCGTTGCCCTCCTTATCAATCAAACCATGTCTGGCGCCATCCTTATCGCGTATAACCACTTCATACAGATCATGCCAGGTATAGATCGAGGAATATATGGATTTGAAACGCTCTTTGCCAGATGGGTCAATGATCTTTTCAATCGTCCGGCCGAGTTCTTCATCGAAGGCCTCGACTTCCATATCGCCGTTGTCGCGGAAGGTGACATCAAGGAATTGGGGCTCAAACAGGACTTTCTTTTGTGCCAGATCATAGATGCCCATGGGGAGACCATCGCCCGTTGCATCCGGATCTTCAGCGTAAAACAGGATTCTGTCCTTCCAGGTTTCATAAGAGAAGCCTTCAAAGGTTGGTTCTGCGAGCCAGTTACCCTTGCAATCAACGACACCCCAGTGACCGTCTTTCCAGCCACCATAATGGACCATGAACATATCGGAGCGATCGAAGAAGTGCTTGATTTCATCGAAGATGAAGGGGATAACCTCGTTACCGTCCTTGTCGATGGCACCCCAGAGCTCCTCTTCCGTCCAGTAACGACCCTGATTATACTTGTTGTCCCATTTAGGGTCGATAGTCCATTTGCCCTTTGCAACGATAGCAATACCATTTTCAAAGTCAGTAGCATAGATATACTGGGGCGGAATAACCTCCTCGCCAGATTCATTTACAAAACCCCAAGTACCCGCAATTTGATCATAATCCGAATGATAAGCCAAATCCATGAAGCGCAGCTTGAGCGTAGATACGCGGCACATTCCTTCGGAATAATCGCCGATTTCTTGATAATTATCCTGTCGAATTCTGCCACCAATCTCAAGCTCACAGCCATTTGGATCAACACAAAGCCACTTATCTCCAAGCTGTACTTTTGCTTTGCCTTCTCTGAAATCATCTGCTTGATCATACTTCATAGGAACGACAAACTTCATGTCCTTGTCAACGAAGCCATATCCATGGCCGTTGATAGCAACGCGAGCAAGATCTTCTTGGAAACTGTCGATGATATCGAAGGTCAGGCTGGTCAGTCGTTTTCCCTCAATAGAAGCAAACACGGACTTGCCGTACCAGTTGAATGCCTGGCCGCTGATTAAGACCTTCAATAGACCGGTTTCTCTGTCTTCGTACAGAGAGTTTACATTCCACTTCCAGATTTTCCGGATCTGGTGCTTTTCATCGGCATACACGATCTCATCTGTCAACTCCGGCTCGGAGTACGGCACACTCTCCATGTAGCATCGAGTTCCCGCGATTAGAAACTCATTTTTGAACACAATTGCCGGGCCACATTCGGGATAGCCTTTATATCTGCTTTCGTGCCGAGGAATTACAGAGACGGATGCCCAGATGTTATCGGTAAACACATGACCGCGATAGGAAAGAACCTCCTCGTGCTCAGACTCCGTCGGAATAGGAAGTACATACTTTTTGCACTCGCCGTTGTCGAAAAAGAGCTTTACGGCGAATCGTTCTGTGGGAACAGGGGCAAGCGGGACGGCGTTTATGAGTTTGGGAATATATGCGAACAGATCATCTGGTTCTCGTTGCTCGGTTTTAATAAACTCTGCTACCTTCCGATCACCACCGTCAAAGGGGTGACGGACCATGCTATGCATGCGGTCGGTGGCATGGAAGGAGCTCCAACTGAAGAAGCCAAGACCTTCAATGTAGGGGACAGAGCTGTAAACTACATCGTTATAACGGACATAGCCCAACTTCATATCACCGTATTCCCGATGCATCGTCCGCAGCGTCCCATAGAAGGCGCTGTTCATAAATGCACCGGAGTATTTGGGATCTCCTTCAATGGACGGATTATCATCTGTGATAATGCAGTCATAGATGTCCGTATCTTCACGGTTGAAGGCGTACATGAACTGCCAGGTTTGATCCATCATCTCTTTGCGAGGATAGTATTCAAACAGATACGAGCCGTTGACTTCTTTAAGATGCCAAAACTCCGGGCTGTGAGTATCACTTCCGCAGTAGTTTCTTACACGATATTTGATCTCAGCTCCGGCCATGTAGCGATCGACATTGAGGTAGAGGATCAGGATGATGCTGTTTTCGGCGAAGGGTTCTTTGGCAAGCTTGCTGCAGAAATCACCGTCCAGCTGAGAAGTTTTCTTTTGGCCGTAGGCATACATGAAAATCGTGTAAATATAGCCTTTTCTATTGCACCGGTAACCGATGCAATCATCAAAGATCTGCGACTCCAGTACGCTATAGCCCTGCTCGGGCAGCCACTGTTTGGCATATTCATCTGCTTTGCGCCAAATATAAATCCCATCAGCCGTATTTACAGTCTTATCCCACTTTTGACCTGCAAATGAGCTTCTCATTTCGTTGACATGCCGATCATGTGTGGTCAGTGGCACTACTGTAGAAGGAAGGTCATCGGGAGAATCGGGTCCCAATTCTTCGCCATAAAAGGTTTCATTGAACTTGCTTGTGTCTCGAGACAGCCATATACTTCTGAACTTCTCGTAGAGGTCTATCATACAGGCAACAACAGCAACAGGATAATCAGAGCCATACTGATACAAGAGCAGACCGTACCGGCAGGGATGCATTCCGGCTTGATTGTCCAAATCAGCAAGGGTTAGGCCATTTGCCAGGACAGATTCCAGTTCTATGACCTTGTAAGTATAAGCACAGGTTTCATCAATGTTCTTATGGACGGACTCCATATTTGACAGGATTTCAGATGCCCCCGAAAAGGACTTGTTTGCATACTGGGAAGCATAGTCACAGTCCGCCGCCATCAAAGGACGCAGTGCATCGATTTCGCCATCAGCGAATGCTTTTCCCAGTATGTCCATCATAGTATACTGATCCATACTTACACCTCCTAAAATCCGTAGATATCCATCATGTCGTTGGGGCCAAGCACCAAATCAGACCACTCTCGGATATCTTTGATCTGTGTTCTGTATTTATCCCGCTCTTTCCAGAAAGATGCGCCTCGGCTATTGAACTTCCACATCATGTAATTGCCCTTTCCTTGCCGATCGATTAGCTCATCAAACAATTCATCAAAACTATCCGCAGCAAGGATTCGCCATGCCTCATCAAGGAGATCATTCCACTCTTTATGGCTGAAATGATACTCACCGTACTCATCGAACCAGCTCCCAATGGCAAGCGAAATGCTCCAATCAAGTATAAGAAAATCTTCAACATAGACATGAAGGCAAGAATCGCCTTTGCCGCTTGAAGATAGTGTCATATATGGGGTATCGGTATATGCGGCTCCTTTTCTCCCGAAGAACAACATATGACTTTCCGCCTCAAACCCGGTAACCTCATCAGCGTGAAGGTCCTCCCAGTTGAACAAAGCGTCTTTTAGTTCAGAAAAGCTGATTTTAACCCACTCGTTGCTTACATCAACACACGCAACCTCGCAGTAATCAATGTCCGGGCTGATCTGCAGACCCAATCCATTTCTCAAACGAAGTGTTACATTTGAAACAAGCTCTCTCTGATAAGGAGGCTCATTAAAAGCGCAGAAAAACATCGGATCCTTGTCTGTTATCCGTGTGTTGACTTCGACTGAAACAATCTCCTGGCCGACACAAGGGGAGAAAAGAATATCTGCTTCCACATTAGGTTGATTTGTTCCGGCCTTGATCCACCAAGGAATACAGTTCATGCTCATCCGGAATTCCGGATCCTGCGGAGTATCGACTTCAAAGATATCTCCATCCTCGAACTCAATCAGAAAGGGTTCGTCAATTTGAGCATATCGGCTAAACTGCATGGTGGGATCAATCGTTGAATAATTGGATTTGCGCTGGCGCTCTTCTTCTGGCAGGCGCTCGACCTGTCGATAAGCTGCTTCTTCAACCCAGTCACGGGTATGGAAATAGCTCAAGCCAATCAAACGCATGCGCTTAATTTTACGGCCGCACAGAGCAAAGCTGTCGATCCGTTCACGGATTTCTTTTGGTGACACCATGGTAGGAGCAGATCACTCTCTTGCAGAAAAGGTGTAATCCTTAAAGTTGTCCCTGCCTTTGCTGTAAATTGTGTTTGAGATCATACGAGCACCTCCTCATGATAGAATTATATCGCCGTTATTGTACCATAAAACGGACTGCAGATTATATATTACCCCTCTGAGGACATTCGCCTTCAGAGGGGTAATGCACTAGAACATTTTCATCTGCTTAGAATCGTCCTCGTCTTCAGATGCACTGGGTGATTTCTTCGTAGCGGATGTCTTCTTAGGTGCTGTAGCTTTCTTTTTTGCAAAGAAATACTTATTTACTTGGCTACGAGCGGCCTTTGTAGGAATTAGAGCAGCCATCTTTTCCAGCCTAAGATCGCTCTCGCGCATCTTCTGATAATGCCGTGAATCCTCGGAACACACCCAACGAGGCTCGTTTTTCATTGCGAACACATAGGGTGCCCCACACTTGCAACGAAGAATGCCATCCAGTGGATATTGCTGAGCAACATTTCTGGAATAATCGCCGGCAACGCACTGCCAGTAGATACCGCCTTCATCGCTTTCTTTCACGATCATTTCATCGCCGCAGATGGGGCACTTCTGTTCGTATGTGTTTTCTATTGCGTTGCAGATGTGCTCGATATCGAAAAGCTTTTCATATTCGGCAGTCAGCTCACGATCAGCATGCCGCTGCATAATCTCGCCGGTTAAACCGGTAAAACTTAGTGCATTCAACGAGCCGATCCAAACCGCATTGCTGTCAACAAAAATCAGTTTTTCGTGCATGCCCTTCTTGTGAAGAACACTCACGCCGATATCGCGTAATTCTTTCTCACACTTTTGGTACTGCGCAAGTTCGGATTTGCCACGATCAGATAGAGCCTTTGTAACAACAATGATCTGCTTTCCGGCGCGGACGGCATCAGAGAAGGCCGGCAGAAGTGTGCTTAGGCGTGCTTCCGTCATAAAAGCTGAGTACACAATCAGGCGCTTTTTGAAGGAATGGATATCAGCCATGAAGTAGTCATTGAAGACATCTTCTCGGCAAACGATGTGTTTCCCTGTAAGGTTTCCATCAAAAGCAAAATCGGATTGCCGTGCGAACACAATTTCAGGAAGCAAAGTCTTGGCATCCACTTTGACAAGCCTATCCTTTTTGATGAGCTTGTCCAGCAGCTCCGACAGAGCGTTATTCTTGGCTCGTTTTTGGCAATATGCAAAATTGCCGACGATATACAGCTTGAACTTAGCTCTCGTGACAGCCACATTGAACATCTTGCGCAGATCTTCATTGACTTCCTTATCCGTCATAAACAGATTTGCCTTCCAATGCGGTTCATCGATCACTAGGTCAAATATTACGATATCGGCCTCGCTGCCTTGGAAACTGTGAATCGTTCCGGCTCTAATGAAATTGAGGTTTTCCTTAAAACCTCGATTGTGATACTCCAGTTCTACAAGTTGATTGATCCTTGCAACATGGGGTTTATACGGAGCGACGATCAGCACAGAGTCATCTTTTTCCGGTTCGGCAGTAGCAGGATCGAGTTCCTTGAGTTTGTTTTCCAAGAACTTGAATGCAAGATCCACAGAAACGGCTGCTGAGAAACAATTCAGCCGGCTATGGCTCTTTCCTTGAGGCACACCGGTAACCCAAGCATGGAGACTCTCTGTGTCTATCAGGTGAACATTTCTCTTGGTTCTTTTGCCAGAATACCAACTATAGAATCTCTCGCGATCCTTGACTCTGAAATCGTTGTTATCATCCGAAAGAAGGCCACCGTATGCTCCGTAATACATGTTTGCGATGTCTGCAATATCAGACTCCATGCGGAACTGATTATTGAGCATAACGAAATTTTCAGGACAGGTTTCCTTGTTCCGAGCCCGCTCCTGCATCCCGCTATGGTAGAAGATATCCTTACCCAACCATTTTTGAGCCATAGGGGTATCTGCCATAACAATATGCGGTAACTGCAGGAAGTCACCGACAATTACAATGCTGCTTTCAGCGAGGTAGCTGGCACACCAAAGTGCAGGAATAGAAGCCATGGAGGCCTCGTCCAAGATTACTGTGTCAAACTTTCTCTCTCGCAGAGTTTCGCTCAAATAAGACTTCGCAAGTGTGGCACCAACAATCTTGGCGCTCATAATTGCCTGCTTTTCGAGCTCCTGCATTTTCTCTTTCAGCTCATTGAGCTGCCGGAAGATTTCGACCAACTGCTGATCCGCATCTTCTTTTTCTTTTATGATGGCATCCATATCAGCAGAAGCCATCTCAGCTTTTACAGATGCAAACAGCTTGGAAAGCTCATTAAAGAGGGGAGAGATTCCTTCAGAAGTCGGCTTGTACCGGAAGGTAATACAAAAAGAGATCTCTTTTTCAAGTTGCTCAGAACAAGCGTTATTCTCCTTATCCCGCAGCTTCGTAACCTCAGCCAGTTTGTCCTGCTCCAGGCGGACTTTTCTACCCAACTCGCTAAGAACATCAAACGAAGACTTCGCCTGGCTCTGTTGTCGTTCCAGTTCGCGAACTTCTTCATGCAGTACGTTTTTTCTGGTGGTCAGCTCCGGAAGAGCCTTTTGTGCGGCAGAAAGTTCGGCCTGCAGCTTATTTACCTCAGCATTCCAGTATTCCAGAGTTTTCGAGGGAGTGACTGCACGGATCTGCTCCTGCAAAAGCAACAGGCTTTCCAGTTGCTGAGAATACTCTTGTTTCAGGTCTTGTTGACGGCGCAAGTCGCCATTAGCGATTGGAATCTCTCGACGGACGCGCTCCAAAGTAGTCTGTGCCTGAGTAACAGCACTCTTGCCGGCAAAAAGTTTTGCGACAGAGCTCTTTTTCTCATAATCCGAGATTGTTTGCTGTGCCGCAGTCTGCTGCCGAGTCAAATCACTGATTGAGCTTTGGAGGCGGTTGATCTGCGCATCAACTTTGCTGATTTCACCTCTAAGGAAGGAAACGGACATATGCTTTGCTTCTTGAGCGCGAAGCTCCGTATATCGAGCGTGTTTTCTGACCTCATCCTGCGCCCTTTGGATCTGATCCGGAAGCACAGAAATAGCCTGTTCAATTCTATAAAATTGACCGCATACGGTATCGTAATCGCTCTTTTTTGCTTTAAGCGTTTTCGATAGGATCAGATAGTTCGCGTATTCAGGATGAGCCACCTTTTCCCTCTCTACGGAGACATTGATGGCGTCGCTCCTGCGCTGAATCTCGGTGATTTCCTTCTCATGTGCAGCAATACTCTGAAGTGCTTTCCGAATGACATCCAGATTGCTTTCTTTCAACCAAACATCCTTGGCGAGCAAGGGACGGATCTCGTTGATATGGTGCTGTAACTCAGCCTGCTGTTTTTCAAGAGCCGCCTTTTGCTCGTAAAGCTCTTTCCCTAAGGCGGCAACATGCTGTGCCAACAAAACCCGATCCGGCAAGGGCCTTGCAGGAGTACCAATTCTCAAAATCGGGTAATTGGTGTCATTATCCTGATTGGATTTGGAGTATGTTTTGTCGGCTTTTTCGATGGCACCGTCAACTGCCGTATTGGTATGAGACACAACCAATACGGATCTATCATGCTTATATAATTCATCGATAATCTGCCCAATTACGGTGGTTTTACCAGTACCAGGAGGTCCCCAGATGTATGTAATGTCGCTTGAAAGCGCAGATACGATAGCATTGTTTTGGCTTTGGGTGTTGCCGGTATTCAGTGCCAAGTCGTCATACTCGAATATCTTCTTTACAGGATAAACGCCGCAGTCAGAAGACAGCATACGTTTTCCTGCAGGATTTTCTTTTTCGGCATTCTCTTCGATACACTTGATCAGCCGCTCCATCAGAACTGTAGCGCCATTTTCAAGTCTGGCCTTGCCGATTGTGTCAGGCAGAGTCGTTTTTGTAGAGATGACAATGGAGTTCTCTTCGTAGCTTATAACGGTAACATCAAATTGATCCTTACCGATTACCAGCTTACAGGGCGTATCTGCCGGAAGAGAGGGGACATATTCAACATTAAAGCGATACCAGAGGTCGGCACCATGGCTTTCGATTTGGCGCCCACCAAAGAGTAGCGTGGAAGACTGACCGCTTTTTTTGATCTTATCAATTTCTTCTTCAAGCGCATCCCGGAACTCTGATAGAATTCCTTTTAATTCCACCCGGTCAGGAACATGTTGCTTATCCTGAGCATACATCATGTCTTTCACTTCCTTGCTACATAAACTGCTTTAAAAGTTGATGCAGAAATCATCCTGTACAAAAATCATTCCTCAACTTCTATTGGATTCCGATATTTCTTCGGTGTGTACTTTTCTTTGTTCCGTTCTTTTGCCATCCAGTAGGCATCCTGCAAAGCGCGCATTACGGCATCCTTATCATTCTCGGACAATTCACCACCGGCAAAGAGCGCAGACACATCGGCAACCAATTCTTCGGCATTTTTTGCACCTTTGTAGCCGTAGCTCTGTTGTGCCTGAAGAACAAATTCTTCGTCTTCGGAAAGCAGGAAGTTTATCTCGCATCCAAGTGCAGTGGCAAGTTTGGCGTAAACCTCGCGCTGTTTGGGATAGCGTCCGTCCACCTCATAATTGCGGATCGTCCGCAGGGACAGACCACACATTTTACCCAGTTCCGTCTGGGACAGCTTCTTTTCATTTCGCAGCAGTCTTACCTTTTCTCCAAACTTCATATTGAAAACCTCACCCGGAAAATAATTTGCCTATCATTTGTCAAATTCTATTGACAGAGGAATATTACTTGCTTATAATGTAATTAGGCAAATATCTTACCTATATTATAGGCAGTTTTGAGCCTTTTGTCAACGAGTCTTGGGAAATTAGCAGAATAGCAAGCACAGCCAGTGTATGTACACTTGCAAAAATCCTCGTGCCGGCATTCCGAATGGCTTGCTATATAGCAAGCACATCCGGTGTTGCCACACTCGAAGATTTTTCCTCATTGGGATATCCCAAACCCTTAGTCTTTCAAGCGAAAAGGAAGGTGGAAATGGAAGAAAAGAAACGCAACATCCGCATCGACCAAGACGGCACTCGCCATGCTCCTGTTCCTATGTGGCAGGAGTTGCCGCAGATTACGGTACGCCTTGAAGAAGGGCATACCACCTACCGCTTTATCGGCAGCTTTGACGGGAAACACACACTTCCCGAAAAAGCGGTGAAGCTGGCAGATGAGCAAAAGGGTGTGTGATTTTATGACCCACAGCAACCTTGTATTGGCAGACTGCCCACCGAATATGGAGGAAAATATTATGAAGCAGTCTGATAAAATTACAGCATTGTATTGCCGCCTCTCCCGTGACGATGACCAACAGGGTGACAGCAATTCCATCATTAATCAAAGGGCATTTCTGACGAAGTTTGCTAAGGAAAAAGGCTTTCGGAACCTTGAGTATTTTGTGGATGACGGGTACTCCGGCGCAAACTTTCAAAGACCGGATTGGCAGCGCATGATGGCCATGGTTGACGAAGGCAAGATCGGTATCGTCATAGCCAAAGACATGAGTCGGATCGGGCGTAACTATCTGGAAGTAGGAATGTACACCGAGCTTACATTTCCGCAGAACAATGTCCGCTTCATTGCAGTCAACAGTGGTGTGGATAGTGCCAACCAGAGCGACAACGAATTTGCTCCCTTTTTGAATATCATAAACGAGTTCTATGTTAAGGACGGCAGCAAAAAGGTACGGGCATCCTTAAAGCTGAAAGGCGAGTCCGGTGAGCATCTGACCACCATACCGCCCTACGGCTATGTGAAAGACGCAGAAAACTCCGAGCAGTGGATTGTCGATGATGAAGCCGCACAGGTTGTCAAACGCATCTTTGCTTTATGCATGGATGGTAATGGTCCGACGCAAATCGCCCGTATACTCAAAGAGGAACAAGTGCTGACACCTACTGTCTATCAGGACAAGCAGAAACAGAAAGTGCGCTGTGCTTTGCCCGACAATCCCTATGGATGGAACGACAGCACAGTATCGGGCATTCTGGAACGGATGGAGTATTGCGGACATACCGTAAACTTCAAAACGCACCGACAGTCTTACAAGATCAAAAAGACCATCGAGAATCCGCCGGATCAATGGAAGATCTTCCGCAACACGCACGAAGCCATTGTGGATGAGGAAACCTTTGATCGGGTGCAGGAGCTTCGCCGAAACAAGCGCAGACCGGCTAAGACGGGCAAGAGCAATTTATTTTCCGGTGTTGCCTACTGTGCCGATTGCGGAGAAAAGCTGTACTACTGCACCACGCAAAACTTTGAGGAGCGGCAAGATCACTTTGTTTGTTCTACCTCTCGGAAGAAAGGCAAAGATGTGTGTGGAACACACTTTATCCGTGCAATGGTATTGGAAAAGGGTGTACTGAAATTCCTGCAAATCCTTCTTTGGTACATATCCGATTGTGAGGACTTGTTCCGTGAAAAACTCGGCGCCAAGCGTAAAGAAGAATTCAAAAAAGAGCTGGCTTCAAAACGCAGACAGCTCACACAGGCACAGCGCAGGATCGAGGAACTTGACCGACTGTTCAAGCGGATTTATGAGGACAATATTTCGGGCAAGATCAATGACAGCCGCTTTCAAAAGTTGTCTGCTGATTACGAGAAGGAGCAAGCAGAACTGACGGAAAAGATGCAGCTTTGGGAACAAGAGATTACCAAGCAGGAAGAAGAAGCAGACAGCATCGAGCAGTTCATCCGCAGAGCAAAGAAATACCCAGAACTGACACCGGCAGTCCTGCATGATCTTGTGAATAAGGTATATGTTTGTGCTCCCGACAAAAGCAGCGGACATAGGGTGCAGGATGTACGGATCAGCCTCGCCTGTATCGGATTCCTGCCCGAAAGCATTATTACAGAAATGGTCAATCACGCAGTAAAAAGCAGAACAGCGTGACTTCACGCCACGCTGTTCTTACTAAACGCTATTAACCTGTCTTATTACGAGCTGCCTTCGGGATCCTTTCTTATGCCGCAAGGTCTACATGATCACCTCGCGAATATAATTGTAGCTTACGCAGCCATCAATATAACCCAAATAAACAAAGTAAATGGCCAGGCACACAAGCATCAACGATATCATCATCAGCGGCTTATTGCGGATATAATCGCATACCCAGAGGATTGCAAGCCATATCATATACCACATGCTCAATGAAAAGAAGAAGGGAACATACTTCTGCGCCCATTCGTCATCGCCCCATAGCTTCAAGCCCGCGGTGGTTACATAGTTCCCCGATTCGTCTACTGCTTCATAGGGCACTGTATTAAGCGATTTAAACAGCGTAAACTTGCCTGTGACAGCAAACATGATGATATCGTATCCTACAATGCCAATGGCAATGATGCTCAGCGCTGTAGAAAGGATGCATTGCCCCAATACAATACGCTTTAACCAATTGTGCTTTTTCTTTTTCAACTAACGCTGCTCCTTATGTTCAGAAGTTGCCTGCAATTGCATTTTAGCATGCGGGCAAATCGTCTGTGAAGGTACAGGCAAATCAAAAGAGCGCCTGATTACTCAGACGCTCTTCTGATGGTGGGCAGGGATGGATTCGAACCATCGAAGTCTGTGACGGCAGATTTACAGTCTGCTCCCTTTGGCCACTCGGGAACCTACCCATGATGGAGCTGGCGATGGGACTTGAACCCGCAACCTGCTGATTACAAATCAGCTGCTCTGCCAATTGAGCTACACCAGCAAAATGGCCCAACCGGCGAGAAAAGAAAAGTGGCGACCCGAATGGGGCTCGAACCCATGACCTCCAGCGTGACAGGCTGGCGTTCTAACCAACTGAACTACCGGGCCACATGTGGTGGGCCTTCAGGGACTTGAACCCCGGACCAACCGGTTATGAGCCGGCCGCTCTGACCAACTGAGCTAAAGGCCCGTTACCCCGAAGGGAAGAAAAAATGGTGACCCCGTCGGGACTCGAACCCGAGTTACCGCCGTGAAAGGGCGATGTCTTAGACCGCTTGACCACGGGGCCATGTTGTGCACAAGCAAATTGGTCGGGGTGAAGGGATTCGAACCCCCGGCCCCATGCTCCCAAAGCACGTGCGCTACCGGACTGCGCTACACCCCGATTGAGCTTATGCACAGCGTTCGGTGACAAGGGATATAATACATGATTCATGGACGTTTGTCAATAGGTATTTTTCAAAAAAATGGAGAAATTCTGTGCTTTTAAATTTTGCTGTTTCGCACGAATTGCGTCCAGGCAGCATTGACACACGGCTAAATCTGTGCTATCATAATTTTGCTTTCCATCGAAACGTTTGCGCAATCGTTTTTTTGAAAGGTTTGATATCATGAAAGAACGCATATCCATCACAGATATCGCTCGCCTCGCCGGTGTATCCTCCAGCACCGTATCGCACGTGCTCAATCAAACGCGCTATGTCAGCCCCGCAATCACCGAAAGGGTGATGAAAATCGTCGCCGATACCGGCTACCACAAAAATCGTCTGGCCTGTTCGCTGCGGCAGAAGCGCACCAACACCATCGGTATCATCCTGCCCAGCCTGAATGCAGGCACCTACTATGGCAAATCCCTGGAAGCGATTGAAAAGGAGCTTTCCGCCCACGGATATAACCTGATTATGAAGGCGTCGTCCAACAATCCGCAGGCCGAAAAGGACGCGATTGAGTACCTGCTCAGCTGGAAGGTGGATGGTATCATCATCGTACTCAGCGACAATGGCTATGATTATTCGCAGGTGCCCTGCCCTGTGGTGCTCATCGATCGTGCGCCTGAAAAGCAAACGGTGAGCGGTTTTTACATCGACAACTACACCATTACCTGCCAGGTGATGGAGCAAATGCTGCAAAAAGGCTACCGCAAGATTGCGCTAATCAGCCCCACGCCGCAGTTTGCCCCCACCATGCACCGCATCCAGGGCTATCAGGATACGCTGGCCAAGCACGGGCTGCCCCTCCGGCAGGAGCACATTTGCTACGGCGTAGCCACAATCGATGACGGCCGCCAGTTTGCCCAGCGCATCGCGCACAATACCGACGCAGACGCGGTGCTGATTCTTTCCAGCCCCATGACGGTGGGCGCAATGTCCTACTGGAATGAAAACGGCGTTCGCATCCCTCAGGATTTGGGCGTGATGACCTTCGCCGATTATGATTGGATTCGCCTATCCAATCCGCAGCTGTGCGGCGTGATTCAACCCAACCGATTGATCGGTGAATGCGCCGCCCGGCAGATCTATCGCCAGCTTCAGGGCCATAAGGAGATCGTCACGCAGTTTTTGCCCTGCCAGTACTTCGAGGGGAAATCGCTTTAACTCACTTTAATTAGGTAAGAACAGCAGAGGGTTGCTGTTTAAAATCAATCAGGAGGTACCCCCATGAAAAAGCTCGTCGCCCTTGCCCTGTCGCTGGTCATGCTCATCAGCGCCGCCAGCACCGCCCTGGCATACTCGCCCGAAGACCCTATCACCATTCCCTTCTGGCATACGCGCGGAAGCGGCGCCAATTACGAGGTGCTCAAGGCCTCCGTTGACGCGTTCAACGAAACGGTCGGCAAAGAAAAAGGCATCATCGTGGAAGAAATCTATCAGGGCAACTAC
>ERZ1026884.1128-NODE-1128-length-15210-cov-3.401716_pt1 | contig 15210 bp, 16 predicted proteins | sample MGYA00380172_ERZ1026884 | MGnify/ENA primary metagenome ERZ1026884 (study PRJEB33269, sample SAMEA4719808) | human gut metagenome | biome: human-associated habitat; feature: organic feature; material: feces | place: Cameroon | collected 2013-10 ... | reverse complement strand
GCCGTAAACAGCGCAACCTTTATCGGTTACCGGATCGCCGGTATTCCGGGTGCGGCCGTATCGACCTTTGCAGTCTGCCTCCCATCCTTTGTCATCATTTATGCGATCTCCCTGTTCTTCGACCGTTTTCTGAGTCTTCGGATCGTTTCTCTGGCTTTTCGCGGGATTCAGGTCTGTGTCGTCTATCTGATCCTTACGGCCGGATTCAAGATGCTGAGGAGCCTGCAGAAATCTCTTTTTAACAGGACGATTGTTCTGCTTGTCCTCGCAGCTATGATTTTCTGTTCTGTCTCTTCGGTATCCTTTTCCTCCGTGTTTTATATCCTGATCTGCGGAATGGCAGGACTTTTTGTGTCTCTTCTGAAAAAGCATGAAACTGACAGGAACTGAGGCGTTTATGATTTACTGGAAGCTTTTTTACAATTTTCTTCTGATCGGCTGTCTCTCCTTCGGAGGCGGATACGGAATGATTTCTCTGGTCCGTGAAACCGTGTTGGAAAATGGCTGGCTGACCGAAACAGAATTTATCAATTTCATTGCCGTCTCGGAATCAACACCGGGACCGCTCGCCGTCAATATGGCAACCTTCATCGGATCCTCGCAGGGCGGAATTCCAGGCGCCATCCTTGCAACATTCGGCGTCGTTCTTCCTTCCTTTCTCATCATTCTCCTGATTGCCTCGGTGCTGACGAATCTGATGAAATACAAAGGGGTGAACGCCTTTCTGTCCGGCGTCCGCCCCTGCGTAGTTGCCATGATTCTCGCGACCGGAATCACCATGGCGCTGTCTTCGCTTTTTTCTTATACCGGTACCGGCACGACGCCTTCTCCCGACATCAGAGCCATTCTTGTTTTTGCTCTTCTGCTCCTGATTCACCTGGCCTGCAGAATGCTTCGGAAAGCCGCCCCTTCTCCCATCCTGATGATTGTTCTCTCTGCTCTGCTCGGCATTTTATTCTGGAGATAACCGGCACGCCAATGTCCTTTAGGGTCAATCCTAAAAGTTGCGGGATTTGAAATCTCACCCGAAGGTAATTCCGAGAACGCGATCCCCTCGGCGATGCTGATTTCATCCCTGCGAATAAGAATTCTCTTCCGGGGATGATTCTCCCTCGCTAATTTCATCCCTGCCGGATAAAAAATCTCTCTCAGGGATGATTCTTCCTTGCTGATTGCATCCCTGCCGGCAAAAATTCTCTCACAAGGATGATTCTTCCTCGCTGATTGCATCCCTGCCGGCAAAAATTCTCTCACAAGGATGATTCTGCTCCGCTGATTTCATCCCTGCGGATAAAAAATCTCTCTCAGGGATGCTACTCCTCCTCTCCGTACTCGTCCTCCCAATCCTCGTAGGCTTCATCCATGTCATCATACATGTCATAATTATCATCCCAATACGAGTCAAAATCGTCCTTATAGTAATCGTCCTTGTAATCAGAAGAACTGCTCGCCGTCTTCTTCCCGGCCTTCTTTTTGGCATTCTGCTTTTGGATGCGCTCCCACTCGGCAGCCTGCCTTCTGTCTTCTTCTTCCTTTGCGGCTTCCTCCTGCTCCCTCTGCTTCCTTGCCTTTTCCTTCTCTCTTTCGAGTCTGTCGAATTCGCGCTGCCATTTCTCCTCTTTTTCGTAATGCTCTTTCCACGTCTGGCCGATGTGCTTCTTCCCGGTATCATTGGCATCAAAATCAGCCCACAGCGAGCTTTGATTCTTCGGTGTCACTTTTTCGGATTTCCTGATCTGCTGATCCGTAGTCAGGCTGCGCGCAGAGGCACTCAGCTCTTCCCTCATCGAAGTCCAGAGCTTCCTCTCTTCCTCCGAAAGATCCTCCGGCTCTTTGGCATAGCGTATGACAATGAAAGCCTTCATGTACTTTCTGTCAATAAAATTTTTCGTAGGCAGCAAAACAGACAGACTCCCGGAATACTCCCAGTCCTTCAGATTCTGGCAGTCCTCCAGATACTGGTACATTCTTACGGAAGCAAGGTGCACGCGATTCTGGCCATCGCCGCGTTTCATGAAGACAATCACCTGATAGAATTCCTCCGGAATGGAAGATTGTCCATTCGCGTCTCGGCCGCCGTACGTCTCATGCATTGGCCGGAAGAAGACCTCCGCATCGCTCGTCCAATGCCTCGGAAGTTCCAGACTGTAGTATTCGGTGCTGATCTCTGCCCCGCCGTCACGCGTTTTATGCAGTCGCTTCAGTTCTTCCATTTCCCACATCAGCTCGTAGCCGCTGATGACAAAAACCACAATCACGAGCATCAGACACACAGGAAGCAGGGGAAACTTTTTATCGTTCGTTGTCTTCGCTCCATTTGGATTCTTTGCTTCGCTCAGCTCTGTTTCGTTCATCTTCGTTTCGTTCGTCTTTGCTGATTTGATCTCTTCAGGTTCTGGCTGTTCCAACGCCGCCTCTCCTTCTTGTTAAAGACATTTCATCAAGCCTCATATGCTGCCTGACGCCATCTGACTTTGGACATCCTTCATGATCCCCTGCAGGCGGTTAATTTCGCTTTCATATAAAGCAATAGCTTCCATGATTTTCTCTTGTACCAGACGAATTTTCTCCGGATCGTCCAGGAGCTTCTTATACAGATACGGAACGCGGTTCTTTATTTTCCTGATCTCTTCCTGAACTGCGCGGATCTGCTCCTTCAGCTTCCGCACAATCTCCTGCAGACGCTCCGGCGTAAGATCATCTGCCTCCATCTCTTCAGATGCCCCTGTAAAAATCTCATCATAGATTTCCTGAAGCGTCACAAGGTCTCCCTCCTGATAAGCCTTTGTTGCTTTCCGGAAGAGCTCCTTCTCGCGCTCGGTTGCATTGGGATTCACATCCGGATGGAGTCTCTTTACAATCTTCCGGTACAGATCCTTGAGATTTGGAGTCTTATCCTCACCCGCTTTCCGGCTATCTCCTGACTCCTCCCCATCGGCTTTGTCTCCGAAAGGATCGCCACTTTTGTCCGAAGCATCCTGCTCTTTCTGTCCTCCCTGGTCTGCATCTTCAGAAGGAACTCCGGACTTGCTCTTTCCGTATTTCTCTTCCCATGCCTTCCGGAATTCCTGCTCCTTCGCTTCCTTCTCCCGCTGAGACTTCTGATCCTGCTCCGCTTTTTTCCGTTCCTCTTCCACCTTATCGTGAAAGGCCTGGTATTCCTTTCTGATCTGATCCTCCATCTGTTCCATGGAAATTGTCTTTGCGCGGTTGATCGCAGCCTGCATCATTTCAATTCGGCGTTTCAGCTCCAGAATCTGAAGCTCCAGGTAATGTGCACGATTCTCATACACGCCAATCACCGACGCATAGCGTGACTCCAGCTTCGGACAAACGTGGTAAATCAGATCTTCCTTTTCCTGAAGGAGAACAGAAAGCTGTTCCCGAAGAGACTGGATTTCACGCCGAAGCTTCTCCAGATAATCGGAAAGTACAATCTCCTCACTCATCCTCAATCCCTCATATATACATCAATATAGATGGGGACCCAGGCGCCGTCTGCTTCGGTCAGCTCCCCGATTTTTCCTCCCACGATGACACCAAACAGCTTTTTCCCCGCATTCATCAGATGGAAAAGGACCTCATTTCTTTTCATGGGAATATAGCCAAGTTTCTCGCCTTTCATAGTCCTGACCAGAATGGCGCAGGGATCCACCGGATTATCCGGCTCCAGAAGCAGCTGAACAAGGTCTCCCTCTTTTACGGAAGCTGCCAGCTCATGAATATTCTCAATATACGAGGTCCCGTTCGCTCTGGTTGTCATCAGAAGAATATCCCTTGAAAACGGCCGCTCGATCTCGGTTCCGTTCCTCTGCAGGAAGCTGAAGGAAAGGACATCCTGCGCTGCAACTGTCAGTTCCTGCGGCTCCGGATTCGATTCCTGACGTTGTTTCTTTTTACTCATAATCTTCCTTCGCGTCCAATTTCAGCAATAATCTTTTGATTCATTTCTTCATAAGATTGCCATTGCTCTTCACGAACATTAATTCCCGCATAGTAAAATGCTTTTCGTACCTTCATCATAATCTGATTTGCAGAAAAACCCGTTAATTTGTATATTGTGTCATCTGTTATGCATTCCACCTCATGCGCCGCCAGATTGCGAACCTCCTTTTCGACGGTTCGAAGATCCTGCACCAGTTTACATAACACTGTATTATCGCTGCAGTAATTTACAATCAATGGCACAAAAGTGCTGCTGTATACTGTTCCATAATGAAAATCCGGAAATTCACGAATCAGCACATTTAAAATAGCTTGTCCCTGTCCACTTCCATTGAGTTTTTCTCTAGACCATCTTCGAATTCCATCTTTTCCTTTATAGCAGAAGTTGTCTATTTTTATCGTTGTCTGTGTTTTTATAATCCGGTCAAATAACCATGACAGAATCGGACTCAACGCCCGCACAAAATCAGCATATTCCTCTTTCATCATTCTGACTTGCAGCGTTAAGGCATATTCAAAATATATGCAAAGTTCTGCATCCCGAATTGGAAGCACAAAGTCCAATGACCCTGTCCCAAGGATCTTACTCACCTGTTTCAGATCCAACTGATATCGATCATAAGCCAGATTCAGCCAAGCCAGATAATTAGAAGTGTCTTCCTGCGGCATTGTCTGTGCAATTGTCAATGCTCCGGCATAGTCATACTTAGCAATCAGATTTTTCAGCATTGTTTCCTGATGGATCATGGATAAGGTCGGACACTCTGCTTCGGAGCATCGATTGACGAAATTCTCCTGATTGTCATAGTCAAGTGACCAAAGAGTTTCTATATCATTTTCCCTATGTGTGTGCTCGTTCATTTCATGCATCGGTGTAGTTACCTGAACGGCCGTACAGTTAAATTCCCCAAGCGTTTTCAGAACTAGCAGTCCGCTCTTCATGGCAGGAGTCCCAGATGAAATATTCAGATACAGCGAATCATCCTTGGACATTCCGCTTGTGATCTTCTGTATCTCCGATCGAAAATCCCGATAAAATACATCAAACTCCTGAACATTTTCTATTTCCGGTCTTTCGATCACATGATATTCCGTTGATCTCCCCTGCAAATCATCCAATTTCTTCAGGCAATACAAATATCGATCATCTTGCTTATGATGATTTAATATTTCTTTTGACATGTACAGATAAACCACATCCGGCTTATAACAACGACAAATATGAAGAAGCGATCCGTCATGCAGATTATTTTCAGAAATAGGATCTGTGCCTCCAACCGGGGAAAATAATACTTTGCTCATACGATGATTAAATCCTCCACTTCAATTTTTGTATTTACACCAAATAGCTTGACCTCACCATAACCGGTCATTCGATAGATTCGAACGCTGTCTTCTTCACTGTCTATGAGCTTTGGAATTTCAACCTGCAGCTTCAGAAACAGTCTTTCATCAATCAATGCTTCAAAAGCAGATTTCTGTACTCGAAAGCCATATCCATTCATCTCCCTGGCAAACTTTGCTCTTCTCTTATTGCTGACAATATCATAAATAATCAAGACAAAAAGCTTTTTAGAATTTTCCTTTTCTTCTGTGTTCCAGAAATAGTTTTCCATCTTCTGCCTCTTATCGGATGATGACCGGTTTGTATAAGGATGGATCATTTTCTTCTATGGCATTACAGAACTGATTGACCTGTAAATCCAGGGCTCTGCGAAAACTGACGCTATATTCGACATAACTCAAATATCGATTATCTATGCGCATCTTATGTTCCAGTTTGCCTATGTATGTCTTAAATCCATCTTTGGTCAGAAGAATTCCTCCGCTTTCGACGTCACGGTAAAAATCTTCCTGCCGCATTTCATGTCCATTCAGCATTCCCATTGCCAAAGTGTCAATCAAAGTTGCTCTCCATTCTTCCATTAAATCGCTAGCAAGCGTTGGATGTTTCTCGCGATCCTTGTGAAGAACTCCAAAGTAAGGATTTAATCCTTTTGCTTCTATTTTCCCATAGATCTCATTTAAAATCACTGAATATCCCAGGCTCAACAGTGAATTAAACGGGTCCATAGGAGGTCTGCGGTTTCTGCCGGAAAATTGAAATTCCGGATCAATCAGCTTTCCCAAGGTTTCAAAGTAAATTCTTGCGGCTGAACCTTCATATCCCATTATTTGCTCGGTACTTTTACAAAACTCTAATTTCTTGGCAAGATACAGCATATCCTGAATCTGTTTGTCAACCGAGAAACAAGAATTTCTTGCATAACGACGTAATACAACAGACTGATTTTGTATTTTCGCCCGCACAATATTCTTTGCCATCTCAAAGCAAAAACTTTCCGTCAGTGCAGCCTGTTTACGCTGTCGTTCAACATTGACATGATTGGTAGAAATCAGCCTCCCAAAGTAAGCGCCATTCGTTGAATAAAAAACGACATTGATTCCTCTTTTCAAGCAGGTTTCCATGCATTGCGTAGTCAATTGGACTTTTCCAAAAATTTCGATCATTTCCAGTGTTTCAGACGGTATGCTGCGAATCAATCCATCTTTGCATGTGACTCGAAACCGATTATCTTCCATGCCGATTGTGGAACCTTGTTCGCAGACATATAAATAGCTCATTTCACGGCTCCTTTCTATCTTCCGAATTCAACATTCTCATATATAGGACTCGATCATTTCGAGATCAGTCCATGGCATTAGATCAATAATTCCGTCCCCTCCGGGGGCTATCTATTCCTCAATCGTTTTATCTCTAAGGGTCAACGGTACGCTGTCCGTATGGCGTTTCCGTCCCCTTCGGGGACTATCTATTCCTCAATATGGTTGGACTACGGAAAGTTCAACGGGTTAGGACAGTTTCCGTCCCCTTCGGGGACTATCTATTCCTCAATGGTCGGGAAATCCGCGTTGATGGGTTCTTTTTCACGTTTCCGTCCCCTTCGGGGACTATCTATTCCTCAATTGTTATGAATGCCCACTGCATATAAAGTCTGGTGACAGTTTCCGTCCCCTTCGGGGACTATCTATTCCTCAATGAAGACGGCAAGGAAGTTGTCAAGCTGTACAAACCGTTTCCGTCCCCTTCGGGGACTATCTATTCCTCAATAAGAGAATTGCGGAGGCAAAGAGGAGAAAGCCTACGTTTCCGTCCCCTTCGGGGACTATCTATTCCTCAATTTGATTCATAGAACACAAAGATATAGCTACATGTTTCCGTCCTCTTCGGGGACTATCTATTTCTCAATCAGATGCTGAAAAGTCTTACCGTGTTGCTTCGAGCAGAGTTTCCGTCCCCTTCGGGGACTCTCTATTTCTCAATGAAAAGAATTGACTGAATGGTGGAAGCAGCGCGAAGGTTTCCGTCCCCTTCGGGGACTCTCTATTTCTCAATGGTGATAATGAAAAGTGATGAGGAGCTTTACAAGGGTTTCCGTCCCCTTCGGGGACTCTCTATTTCTCAATTGACGTTGATAATTGGTGTATCTTCACCGATCTTGTTTCCGTCCCCTTCGGGGACTCTCTATTTCTCAATATTGAGAAAGGATCATGGATCGAGTTTGACGTAGTGTTTCCGTCCCCTTCGGGGACTCTCTATTTCTCAATCCTGACCGTGGAATCTCTCTGATTTCCTTGGTCTATAAGCCGTTTTGCGGCGCAAAACGTTTTTCCCTTTCGGGGATAGCATAATTGTGTGAGCTAAGCTTGAAAAGGCCTGCAAAATCAAGCAACGGCGCAAAATCATGAAACAACTTCTATCTTTCCCATACCCATATCGTACAGTTTTCCATGATACCTGGTGCATTTACACACATGCGGTGCCAGCCGTACTCCAAGGTCTCTGTCATGCTTATGTTTATAATAATTGTTTCCCAACGTCGTTTTGAAAATCGAATCTGTAACTCTTACACCACGTTCCTCAAATGCAGAATAGATAATTGTCTTGGAAAGAAATCCTGTTCCTCCACCAAGCCACACAATTCCATCGTTTTTGGTTCCTCTTCCGAATCGCACATGGAAGTACTTGTAACAATCCATTTGAAAGTCATCCAAAGCCTCAAGAATATCTTCTATCGTATACTTGCATAGGTCGGTATCAATCGTAATGGAAAAAGAAATCTTTGTACCCGGAGCCAGTGCTTCTCTCAATATCGGAATCGGGTTTTCCTTTCGGTCCAGCGAATAATCGATTTTTTGTGTCAGAATCAAATTCTCAGGGGCAATAGGCTGACTGTCACTCACGATCAATCCTGACATAATCGAATTGATTGCATTGCTCTTCCTCTTTACATCACGGGTAAGAGAATGAAATGCTTCTGTTTCAAGGTTTCTGGTTTCTTTCTGTAAAAAGAAGTTTCTCCGTCCTTCACCTCTTGCAGACAGAAACACTTCATCCAACAGGGAATCAAAACTATCCGGATTATCTCTGATTTCTTTCGCTAACAGAGCCGTACGAATCATTCCTTTCATTCCGGATCCAGGTACATATGGATTTCCATAGGCGTCCTTAACAAAGCACCTGATATCCTTTGGCGTACCATTTTTCCCATTATTGACCTTGATAAACGCATCACCTGAATCCATCCGATATTGTGTCCAGGATTCAATTCTATTTTTGTCAATTTTCTGCTGGATCAACCACTGCCCAAGACCATCCTTGCTGTTTCCCAGCATGAATGAAGAATACGCAGAATCTTTATGCATCATTGATAAATACCGGAACATCTTTTGCAGATCCGGAACCAGAACCGGTCCCTGCGGACGCAGCTGGATATATTCTTTTTTCCCCATTTGCTTTCCATCTCCAACATGAATAGGAGATATCGCCGTTATCTGCATTTGATAATTCTTTAAGTAGTTACGCATAGTTTCCTACCCTTTTTATATTCCAAGGAACATTGCTTTTGCGTATCGGTAAACCGGATGTGTTCCGCCTTCCCCAACGTCATATACAGCGCCTCGAAAAGTTCTTCTGAAACAGGATCCTGCCTGCATCGTGAACATATCTCTTTTCCTAATCTGTTCTTCCGCAAAGGTTTCTGAATAAACAAATCCGGATCTTTTCTGTAAAAGGTATGAAGCCCCCTCCAGTACATCTTTCATCTCCTCTTCCTGAGGAAGCGCTGTAGACAAAAGCATATATCGATCCGATTTTCTATCCATACGCTCCAGTAAGCAATCAGTACCGCGGGCTGTTTTAAAATCAAATTTTCCTTTCCCGCAGGATCTCTTTCCGCCAATTCCTGTATAGGATAGACTTTCAAGAAGTTCTTCAAGAAGCTCTATTTGACGTTTTTCCTTATAGCCTGCAATCAAGTACAGCCCACAGTTCTCGTTAAACTTATAATCTCCTACAACAAAAGGAAGCGTATCACTCTCTGTCCGGACAGCAGCCATCACCTGACTGCTTGATATGCCAAATTCATCCATGACACATATCTCCGCAGGAAACCGTCCCTGCAGGAAATCATTCAGAGATTCTATTGGCAGATATCGAAGCTTTTTCAATTTCTTCTTATCCGAAGATTCTCCTCGATTTCCCGTTTCAACATAAAGCATAGGTTTAGGGATATAGTACCTGTTTTCACAATAAGGAAATGCATCTGACAGAAGAAGATTTCCATTCTGTACTTCCTGGTACAGAAGATCTGATTTCCCTGTCTTTAATGCCTCAAGGTATATGGCGGAAAACAGAGTATCCGCGCAGAATACAAAATCACCTTCACTCAGCATTCCCGAGCCAAAATGTACTCCCGTGTGAAAATCCAGTTTGTATACTGTATAGTTCATGACCGATCCTCACACCTCTGCCAGTAAATCATTGCATTGATCAATAATATTCTGTTCTACTTCACCTACAACTGCTTCTGCATAAAGATCCTGAAAATCAACTTTTCCATATCCGCGTGAGCCGCTTCCTCCAAGATAGTCATATTTCAGCAGCTTCAGTCCTTCGCAAATAATACGAAAATCTTCTTCAACATCGCTGTTATCGTCAACCTCATAAATTAAGTTCATATCAAACTGTGTGCCTCGGATGACTCGTTCAATCTGTCTCGGGTTGGCCACTGCTGTCGTTCTGGAAATGGAATTTTCAAACTTCACTTCAACTGGATGAATGATGTTTATATCCCGAAGTTCTTCTTTATTCTCTTTGTTCAAATACATATCGGAAAAGAGCAGACGACCGGCCTTTGGTCTTCCGTTTCGCGCAGTACCAAACAAATTACTAATGCACTCCGCATCTTCATCAGGTTTTGAAGCAGGTTTTTCATTGTATTTCTTTGCGAGCAGAGTTCTCATTTTACCTTTCAGACTGCTGCCCGGAATCATCGGATCCGAAGATCGAACATCTTTTATAACCGGCGAATCAACTGCCCCGATTGCTGCAAAAGCACTGTTTCCGCCAATGTGAAGACCAGTGACTACTTCCAGAATTCCAGAGATTTCTATTTTTGCATACATGATAAATGCCCTCCATCAATCATCGTTCTTTCCATAGAATTTACGAAACGCCACCAGTGCTTCCATATATTGACTGAACAGAAGAAAATTCTTCCGGCTGTTTCCGATCTGGTCAATGATATCGAGCACTTTTGCTTTAAGCAGAAATTCTTTTACCAACGGTTCACGTCCTGCTTCATAATAAAAACGAATTTTCATATAATTAATGCGGCCAATAAACGCAGATGACAATGTCTGGTTCTTCTCATTCAGAACATCATTGTAAATATCTGAGACCATGGAGAGAAGATTTCGAATCTTTGAAGTCGTTACCACTGGTGCAGCTTTTCCGTTTTTTCCAATTGCCGAACACAACTCTTTCATTGCTTTTTCAGCCATATCAACGTAATTCTCTTCATTGATGATCATTGTCCTTTGCTCCTTCCTTTTCTCTGGTCAGATAGACATAAAGATAAATTGCTGTTACCAGTTTTCTTCGATCCTCAGGATCCATCGACCATTGGTACATTTTCTGAGAAAACTTCTGAAATGCCTCATTTTCTGCCGGATCATCTCTTCTATCCGGCTCCATACGTGACAAATAATAGACAAAGCGTGCACGGTTAAATCGATATTTGCGATTTTCCTCTGTCGGATTCTCCGCTTCACGAAGTAATTCCATCAAATGATATAAAAATGCTTTCCCACGCTGCTGCGTTAAATTCATGTATTCCGAAACACATTGATATTTAGACTGAATCACATCCTGAATAAATACAGGCCACGCATAACGTCCGCTTCGATCAAACAATGTCACCGAATTCTTTTCCGGATTCTTCTTCGAATAGTCTTCCAGCTCAGCAGTTTCCAATGCCATTCGATTAATCGGGTAAGAGGCGCTGTAAAGACCTGCACCTCCGGAAATCGTTAAGGTTCCTTCTGTAAATTTCTCCAGTGCATTCCGGATATCCAGAAAGGCGTCCAGCACCTCATTCCATGCTCCGACCAGAAAGATATCATCTCCACCGGAATAAACGATGCAAACCTGCCTTGCTGAAGGCTGACTGAGTACAGACGAAGTCCCATTTTCCAGAAGCTTATTCAGATAGAATTTAAAGAACAGGGATAGCTGTCTCGATAACGCTGCTGTTCTGGACAGGGTCTCATAGCGTCCATCTCCGTTTTCTCTTCGAAAGCCTCGAACAAATGCAGTTCCAAGATTATCGACATCTCCTCGCAGAACCGCTATTCTTTCGATTCCCTCTGACTTGTTCGCCAGCTGTTCAAATGTTTCTCCTGTCGTATAATCTCCAACCCACAACTTGGTTGTCACATGTTTACCGGTACATAAGTTATTCTTGGTATAACTTCGAACGTAAGTGTCCTGATCCATCAGATAGCGAAGTTTTTTCTCATCACCAGCCAGCAGATATTTCCCATTTGGCAGCGGCAATGCCGCTGATGAAAGGTTATCCAGCATGATTATGAAATAGTCTTGATACAGAATGTCGGCCGACAGTTTTTCAAGTGATGCACATACCGAGCACCGATCTTCTGCGTCCACCTTGTCTACACGCCGGCAGATCTTGCATTCCTTCTTTCCTTCCAGATGTCTGCGATTCATGGCAAGTATCTGCTCAGCGGAATATCTGTAACTTTTCTGCAGCGAAATCTGTTTGGAAATATCCAAATACAGTGCACTGTAGCTTCCTTCCGGTTCGTTTTTCAAAGAGTTGGCACTGCACGGTGCCGCACCAAAAGCCACATACAGTTCAATCCCAAAGTATTCCATGAACCATGCATTTACCCTGGCATTCTGCTCCCTGATTTTTTTCTTTGTCTCTTCTGTATTCGGAAGCAACATGTAGCAATGTCCTCCACCGGAATAAATCAGACAAGAACGGGATAATTGCAGAGCATCAAGAAGTTCATCTATGATATGCTCCATCAGTATTTCCAGATAAAAGCTTCTGGCCCGGAGCCCTTTCAACGCCCCTTTGCTGCTAATGGTATAAATGAACTTCTGTATCCCGGAAATATCCATTGAATATAAGAGAAAGAACTGCTCCTTCCATTCTTGTTCCGTCTTCGCAGAAAACAGACATTCCCGATAATCCGTGATGTTCTCTTGCTTAAAGTATTGATACAGACATTCCGATATTGCTGCTGTCAGCTTGACATGATCATATAACGAAATGTCAGCTTGTTCTCTTTTACTGGTAGATGAAGGGATATAGGAAAGATTTGCCTCCATCACGGACAACAGGGAATTAATATATTCCTCTGAAATCACGATTCCGCGCAGATTATCTCGAATGTTATCCAGAATAAGGCTGTAAAAGGACTCATCCAGTTTGACTTCTTTCCCGGTTGGATAATTAATCGGCCCGTTGGGATCCAGAACCTGATGGGCATAATGCTGGTGATCATGATTTCCATTCAGAAGATTGAACACGCTGGAAAGCGGCACCGTTTTGTCAAAGCCATCTTCCGATTCCAGGCCTTCTCTTCGATCCATTGCCGCCGCAACATTATCCGCAAAATAGGTTAAATAAGCGATCGAGTTCTTATCAAGATCTGCATTCTTCAGATGAATGCCATGATGATATCGAACACAGTTCAGAATCTCAGTATCGAAACCGTTATCCAATTCTTTTAAAAAATCATAGCCTGCCTGACTATGATTTCTTCCATCTCCTGACCGATAAGCCACCTTCCCGATATCGTGCAGAAGACTTCCAATAATTACCTTGATCTGACGGTCATCCATTGTTTTCTCTCCGATTTGTTTCCAACCTGACTGCGCCCATGCCCAAAGCGGTCTTGATTCCTATTCCTGAATACTCACCAAATTGAAACAGCATGTTTGCAAAATTTCTCATTGTCTGTGTCCCCTGAATTTTTAAAGTCATGGTTCCGATGAATGCCGGAATTCTGATTCCCTCCAGGGAAAAGGTAATACTGTGAAGATCATACTTACTGATCGATGAATTCTCGATAAGCTGCTCCAGAGTGTCTTCATCTCTCATGGATTCATCCGCATGAGCAGACTCATATTTATTCATCAGATTGCCATATAGATAGCGAATGTCCGGATAATTGATGTACTTACCTTGATACTTAAATGCTGTTGGCGTCAGAAAGCGAATTATAATATAGGGATTTTGGCAAGTTTGATAAAAAGAGAACGCCAATTCGCGATCAGAGAGCTCTGTATATCTTCTATCAGAAATCTGCAGATTTATCTCATGTTTATCCAACCTGAATTTCTGAAGTTTCAATAATTTTTTCTCAATAATTTCCTGATAAGCTTTTTCATTTAATGTTGTAACTACCCAATGCCACTCATTTTCGCGTTTCTCCAAATGTTGTGTATAGGGATGCAGCTGTGAGCTGTGTAGTTCTGACGCATACTCTGATTCGATTTGCTCCATCAGCGCGCCATGAAAAGAGGAGGCCATCTGATAAGATAAATCCTTGTCGGCACAAATGGTCATATCAAGACGAACGTACATTGAAACTCCTTTACATATTGCTGTTTTCATTACTTCTTATAGCTTTGCAATTGTGACATCAAGCTTCTTTATTATATTCCGCATTCATGCATGTTGCACTATTTTTTCATCATGCATTCTTCTTTTTGTGGTGATATTTTCTTTTTTTCTTTTTCTGCCACTCCCACCCCTACGGTGGCAGTATTCCTGATAACAGAAAAAGAGTCAGGCATGTGCCCGACTCTCATAATCCTGTGATTTCTTTATTAAGAAGTAAATTGTACCATTCCTGCTCTTTTCTGTCCGGTCCGTTCTTCAGATTCCCTGAATCTGGCAGGAACGCATGGTTTCCAGTGCTGCCTCATGCTTCTCCGGTGTCACACCAGCGCAGCACTTCGGATCCACAGAGATCGTTACCTCCGGCAGCCAGGCCTTCAGAAGCAGTGCGTTGGAGACGACACAGATGTCTGTACAAAGTCCGACGAGTTCAATCTCCAACTCTTCCTTCTCCGTCATCTCTGCAATCTTGGATACCAGCTCCACAGATCCGAAGGTCGGTTTATCTACGATATGACTCTCCGGAATCAGCTCAGCAATCTCTTTGCAAAGCTGCCATCCATCGGTTCCCTGAATGCAATGCCTTACCGGAAGATACTTCCCCTCCTGCGTTTCCAGATAGTTCTCCGGATGCGTATCTCTGGTCGCGTAGATATTCTCGGCCGGATAGGATTTGATTTTCTCAATAACGTTCGGCACGATTGTCACTGCCTCGCTGGTTCCCAGGGCTCCGTCAATAAAATCATTCTGCATGTCTATGACGATCAAAATCTTACGCATTCGTTCTTCCCTTCTCTGCAAGTTGTCCTCCTCGGAAATTGCCTTGTCCTTCTCAATTCGGCGAAGCATTGATGTAAAGTTGCACATCTATGGTAACATATTCATGTCTCTTGTATCGTCCACAGGTTGCACTAAAAATCAAGCCGGATTTTTGGTAGAAAATTCCGGCAGAAAAGAGGAAAACATGAGCTACGCAATCGTATTCAGCAGTCAGACCGGAAACACGAAATTACTGGCAGAAGCCTTAAAGAACAGCCTTCCTCAGGAGGAGTGTCTCTATATTGGCACTCCGGATCCGAAAGCGTTAAATGCAGATACTCTTTATGTAGGATTCTGGACCGACAAGGGAAACGCAGATGCTGCATCGCTGAGCTTTCTGAAGATTTTGCAGGATAAAAAAGTCTTTCTCTTCGGAACGGCAGGCTTTGGCGGCAGCGAGGAGTATTTTCACAGGATTCTGAAAAACGTACAGAAATCTCTGGGACGC
>ERZ1026884.1124-NODE-1124-length-15232-cov-16.057917_pt1 | contig 15232 bp, 12 predicted proteins | sample MGYA00380172_ERZ1026884 | MGnify/ENA primary metagenome ERZ1026884 (study PRJEB33269, sample SAMEA4719808) | human gut metagenome | biome: human-associated habitat; feature: organic feature; material: feces | place: Cameroon | collected 2013-10 ... | reverse complement strand
GGTCTTCGAAAATCGACTTGCTGTCATAAAGCAATCTTCCTATCAAAGTACTCTTCCCATCGTCCACGCTGCCCGCAGTAGAGAAGCGGAGCAGCTCCATATCTAAATAGCCTCTTGTAGATTCCATCTTGTTCTCTTTTAAATGTTCAAAATAAATGTTGAATAGACTTTTGTCTCAGAAGGTGTAGAATTCTTCACTCTTCACTTTTCGTTCTTCACTTCCTCTAGAAGTATCCCGCCTTCTTGCGGTCTTCCATTGCCGTTTCGCTTCGCTTGTCATCGGCTCTTCCTCCACGTTCAGTAACGCGTGTAGAAGCAATCTCGTCGATGATATCTGCTACGGTTGTCGCCTTCGATTCCGTGAGTCCGGTGCAGGTGATGTCACCGATGGTGCGGCAGCGAACCAGCTTCTTTACCACTTCCTCTGTAGGCTTGCGCTTGATGCAAGGCAGGGCTGCGAGCCATTGTCCGTCGCGGTTGAATACCTCTCTTTCGTGGGTGAAGTAGAGCGAAGGCATCGGGATGTTTTCCAGGAAGATATACTGCCATACATCCATCTCCGTCCAGTTGGAGATAGGGAACACACGGAAGTGCTCGCCCATGTTCTTTCTGCCGTTGAAGATATTCCAGAGCTCAGGGCGCTGGTTCTTCGGGTTCCACTGTCCGAATTCGTCACGATGACTGAAGAAGCGTTCCTTGGCACGAGCCTTCTCCTCATCTCTTCGGGCGCCACCGATGGCTGCATCGAATTTATATTCTTCCAGGGTATCGAGCAGGGTAGTGGTCTGCAGTTTGTTTCGGGAAGCATAATAGCCCGTTTCCTCCTTCACTCTTCCCTTGTCGATGCTTTCCTGCACGCTGCCCACGATGAGTTCGGCTCCGAGTTTCTTCGCCAGTTCATCACGATACTGGATGGTTTCCTCGAAGTTATGTCCCGTGTCGATGTGCAACAGCGGGAATGGAATCTTTGCCGGATAGAAAGCCTTGTAGGCAAGATATGTAATCACGATAGAATCCTTGCCACCCGAGAAGAGGATGACTGGACGCTCGAACTGGGCAGCTACTTCGCGGAGCACGTAGATAGATTCTGCCTCCAGTTCCTTGAGATGTTTGATAGTCTTATTGTCCATAATCTATGTCTTTTTTTATTATTATTTTCTGGGTGCAAAGGTACTGCGATTTCCTCACTTGGGCAATACCACATGGGGTGTAAAAAGACTACCATACAGGGAGTAAAGAACATACCATACATTTGGTATAAGGCTGCCAAACGTATGGTATGTATGATGGACAAGGATGTTTGTCCTATATATAATAAGGTGTAATTACGGATAGATCTCGATATGGCTGCTGCCGGAGTTGCCATTCTTGATAATCCTTATCTGGGTGGTGATGCGCTCGCTCATCGTGTCGGTATGACTGATGACGCCCACCTTCTTGCCTTGCGAACTTTGCAGCATGGCGAGGGAGTCGATGACGGTGGCTAGGGTATCGGGGTCGAGGGTTCCGAAGCCTTCGTCGATGAACAGGTTCTCGAAGGAGATGTTGCGGGAGGACAATGCTGACAAGCCCAGGGCTAAGCCCAGACTTACGATAAAGGTTTCGCCACCTGATAGGGAGGTGGTGTCTCGGATATCGTCGGCACGGTCATGGTCGATAACTCGGATGCCCAGCGAATGCTTTACCTGCTGCAGTTCGTAACGGCTGTTGAACTTTCTGATTTCCTGGTTGGCATGAGCAATCAGGAAACTGAGCGTATAGCATTGGGCTATCTTGCGCAGCGTCTTGCCGTCTGCTCCGATGGCATCCGTGATGGCTGTCCAGTCGTCCTTTTCCTGGGTTACGAGTTGCAGAGCCTCAGCCTTGTCGCCCAACTGTTTTAGGGCTTCCTGATGGTTCTGCATCCTGGCGTTGGCAGCAATCAGTTCGTTGCGCTGGCTTCTTTCCTGATACTCCTGCTGAATGGTCAAGAGAGCATCACGGGTTTGGGCAGGCTGATGTTCCAAGTGCTGCTGATGCGCCTTTTCTGCACTCTGGTAAAGAGCAGTTGTTGAAGCCACGGCTTTCTCCTTTTCGTCTTTTTCCCGACGGATGGCATTCCAGTCCTCGGCGGAGTGAAGCATCTCTCGGATGATATTTCGGTCGATAAGGCTTGGCTCGATACTTCTTTTCTCGATGCCTTCCTCTTCGGAGTCTTTTCCTTCGATGCTCTTTTCTTCAAACTGCTTGTTATATTCCTCAATCCAAAGGTCGAGTTCCTTTTCCTTCTCTTGCAGATTCTCTTTCATCGTCTTGTTCTGAGACAGCATGGTTTGATGCGAACCTTTACTGTTGGCGAGTTCTGCCTTCAGTTTGTTGATGTTCTCGTTCTGAGTATCTGCTGCTTTCGTAGCCTCATCCTTTGCTGCTGTCAGTCTTTGTTCTGCCGCATCTGGTTCTTCTCCATTCAGAATCTGCTTGTATTTCTCCTGCCATTCCTCCATTTCCTTCTTGGCGCTATTCCATGTCTGAAGGGCTTTCCCGTAAGCCTCCTCCTTGCTCTTTTGCTGTGAGATGAGATTGATGGTAAGTACTTTCTGCTCAGCTAGTTTTGTGGTGCAGGTTGAAGTGCTTTCTTGAGCTTTGTTCAGTATAGTAGAAGCCTTGCTTTCATACGCAGCTTCATCCTTTACAGCCTTATCCTTGAGTTGGGTCAGCCGTTCTATCTCTTTCTGAATCTTGTTAAAGAGGCTCAGTTTGCTGCTCGCATCTTTCGCCTTGTTTTCATAGATAGGCAAGAGCAATTTAAGTTTTGCCTCTGCCTTTGGAATCTTTGGATACTGGGCGATGAGCGCCTTCCATTCCTCTTCGTAAGTTGCGATTTCTCCCGACAGCTTTTCTTGTTGTTTCTGGAGCGTCTGTACTTCGCCGTCGTTCTGTTTTCTCTCGCCGGCAAGATTCTTCTCCTCTTTCTGCTGCAGTTTCAGCAGATTCTCCTTGACTTTCAGAAGTTGCGAGAGTTCTGTAGTGGCTTCCTCAAACTGTCTGTTGTCGGTATGATAAGGATGGGTCGTGCTGCCGCAGAGCGGACAAGGTTTGCCTTCGGTCAGGTTGGCACGATGAATCTCCCATTTCTCACTCACCATGAGGGTATAGGCATTTCTCAGCGTCAGGGACTCTTGGGCCAGAGTCTCGATGGTCAACTTGCCCAGGGCTTCATCTATCTCCGCATTTCTCTTGCCCAAGACCTGGATTCGCTCCTCATTCTTCTGCTTTTCTGCTGTGGCGGCATCGAGATGAGCCACTACCTTGATGGCTTGCTGGACATCCTGCAGTTTCCTGTCGGCTACAGTCTTGCTGTTCTGCAGTTCCTCTATGTTCTGTCCGGCAGTCTTATTTCTTTCCGTCTCCCAAGCCTGTTCAGCGGTTTGCGTCGCTTCGTGCAGAACCTGTTTCTGCTTGGCAATCTCTTCCTTTGTCGTTTTGAGGGCAAGGTTCGCTTTCTCCGTTTCAGCTTCCCATTTTTGGATGTTTCGGGCGTTTTCCTCCACGTCTTTCTGAGCAGTTTGATTCTCTTTCTGAGCCAACTCCAATGCCTCTTTCTTTTCTTTCAGATTCGGCATTGCCGCTTCCATTTTTGTTTTCAGCGCTCTTGCTTCAGCGATGACCGGCAGGGCCTTTTCTAGCTGTTCCTGTGCCTTGCTTACTGCTTCCTTCAGACTGGCGAGAGTTTTCTCGCTTTCGTCGATGGCAGACTCTTGACATTTGATGTTTCCTTCCGCTTTCAGGATGTTTTCTTCCTGCTCGTGGATGCTTTGCGTCTGTCGCTCTACTTCCTGCAGCAGGTTGACGGCAGGCTGTACTTCATCGTGCAACTGCAGACGGAGAATCTGGGTCTGCATCTCTTTAATGGCATCTGCTGCTTGCTTCATATTTGACTGGCAGATAGTGATTTGCTTGATTTGTTTATCGTTTTCCTCAAACCATTGCAGGTCTTTCGAAATGGCTTTCAACTGGCTGTCGAGTTCCTTCTCAGCTTTTTCCAACCGGGCGATTTTCTCCTTCAGTTGGGCGAGTTCTTCATCGTTCAGCAGGTTCTGTTTAACGGCTTCCACCGATGCTGTCATCTGGTTGTAGGCATCCGTCGCCTGGTCTTTCGCCTTCTTGATTTCTGTAGCGATGTTCGTATAAGTTTCCTCGCATCCGATGAGTTTTTCCAGGAGTTCATACCGCTCGTTTTCCTTTGCCGTCAGGAAGTTGGCAAACGAGCCTTGGGCGATGAGCACGGTGCGGAGAAACTGGTCGTAGTCGAGTCCGATGATGTTCGGCAGCTCGTTCCAGTCGGCAGCTTCCTCTGTTATCTCTTCTCCGTTTCTCGTGATTTTATAGAGCGCAGTCTTGGCGTTCTCGTAGCGCACTCTCTGGAATCTGACGTGCCATTCTGCGCGGTAGATGCTGCCGTTGTTGGCAAGGAAGGTGAGTTTGCTGTAACCTTCTTTCTTGCCACGGGTCAGGATGTTTCGGCTGTCGGTAGGAGCCAGACGGTTACTTTCGCTGGCATCGGCAGCACCGAAAATCTCGATGTTCTGGTTCTTGTCGCCTTTCTTCCTGGGGTAGCGAGGGGCGCGGTTGTAGAGAGCCAGACAGATAGCATCGAGTAGGGTAGACTTGCCACTTCCCGTCGGACCTACGATGCTGAAGATGGTGCTCTCGCCTAAGGCGCCTTCTTCAAAGTTGATGACCTCGCCACCCTGTTTGTCAAGCGAAGCGAGGTTGAGTATTTCGAGTTGTAGGAATTTCATAATGATGATGTCGTTAATAAATCGGATAACATTTTTTCCTGTCTTTCGTTCATCGGAGCGTTGTGCCTGATGGCGAAAGCTTCCTTCAGCGTGTCGAGTGGAGGACGGTTGATGATGTCTTCTATGCTGGTAATGTGCTGGGAACCTTGGATGGTGGAGAGGTCCAGTTGTGGGATGATGCGCTGGATTTTGCAGAGCACGGCATCCTTTTCGTTGACGAGTTTCTCCAGTTCCTTGATGTCATCGCTGGTCAGTTTCTCCTGTTTCACCTTCAGCATCACGTAGTCGAAGTGGTCGCTCAGTTCGCCGTTAGTTCTCTCTGAAAGTTCAGAATTGATGAGCTTCTTCCATTTCTTGAAGGTCAGCTCTTCTTCATCTTCGGGCAGGATGCGGAGGGAATGCTGAGGCTTGTATTCCAGAAAATCTACTTTCCATTCCTTGCTCTTGCCTTTGCTGTTTTCCTTTTCTTTCTCTTCTTCTTTCTTCATTCCCTCTTCTTCTTCCTCCTTCGCTTCCATTTCCTCCTTTTCTCCCTTGTCACATCCGATGGTGATGAGGTCGATTCCGTGGGTGTAGTCTTTTTCAGCAAACGACATAGGGAGGATACTTCCCGTATATCTTGCCCAGTCGGTGTTCCAGATATGTTGCCGCTTGTGGATGTGTCCGCAAGTCATATAGTCAGGATGGTCGTTCCATCCTTCCAGGTCCACTTCCTCCTGTCCACCGATGATGATTTTCTCGCTCGCATCCTTTTTGGCGATATCCGAACCCTTGGCGTACATGTGTGCCATCATGATGCACTTCCTGCCCGGGTGTTTCTTTCGAGCCTCAGCCGTCAGTTCTCTCAGAAAGTCGTTGACTCCCTGCGAGTAACTGGCGTTCTGCACCACATCGCTTCTTAGGAAAGGTACGGCGAGGATGATGACTTCTTCTCCTTCCTCGTTGGTTACGGGGATGATGAGGTCATCGAAGGAATAGAGCCAATGTCCGCCGGTTTTATCATCGTCCTCGTTTTCTCCCTGCAGCCAGATTTTCCTTACGTTTCCTCTTATTTCCACGTGGTATCGGGTGAGCAGCGGACGGGGAGCCTCCAGTCGGCTGGCTGAATCGTGGTTGCCGGCGGTAATGATGACCTGCATGTTAGGGCACAGTTGGGTAGCATCGGCAAGAAACTCGTAATAAACGGTCTGTGCCGCTGCCGATGGATTTCCGTTATCGAAGATGTCTCCTGCGATGAGGAGAGCATCGGGTTTTTGTTCAGCGATTTGTTCCAGGAGCCATTTCAGGAAATGCTTGTGTTCCGGCAGACGGTCGTTGCCGTGAAACAGGTTGCCCAGATGCCAGTCGCTGGTTGCTAATATCTTCATACTCATAAGAATGTCTAATCTTAGTCTTTTTCTTTGTCTTTGTCTTGCAATCCTTTAGCCTTTTGTTTGCAATCCTTTAGTCTTTGGTTTGCAATCCTTTGACCTTTGGCTTGCAATCTGACTACAAAGTTAACACAATTATTTGGGATACGCAAAGAAATAAGCTCAAAAAACGAAGAATTATGGCCGGAAAAGTAAAGATATTCAGGAAAAGTCTTGTTTTATATCTGATAAAGTTGTATCTTTGTAAGGTAGAAATCTTCGTTCACCGACGTTGAACAGACATTCACCGACGCTGAACCGCCGTTCACCGACGTTGAACGGACATTCAGCGTCGGTGAACGGAGATTTCTCCTAGGATAAAATACTTTTCTTCCTAGGTTTGAGGTCTTTTCTTCTTAGGTATGATCATAAATACTGTAGGATGCAAAGGCTGCTGCAATAAGGAGTGATAACAATCTTAATAAGAAAGGAAACTGATATGGCTAAGTACAAGTTGCAAGAGTTGAATGATATGCGTGATGAAGGCAAGCGCAGAGTTTATCCCAAGATGGTGACCAACCGGACACTATCCCGAAAAGAGTTCGTCAAGATGATGCAGCATTACCATCGCGGTATTTCGGAAAGTACCACGGAGGCTGTATTGACCGATGTGGTTGATATGCTGGCAGACATGCTCTCCATGGGGTACAACGTGAATCTAGAAGGTTTCGGCACCTTCTCCCTCTCCCTCGCTTTCGAGGATGAGAAGCCTAGGGAAATGCAGAGTGCAGATGATAAGATGACGTATCGCAAGGTGGGCGTGAAGGACATCAACTTCAAGGCGTCTCCTGAGTTTGTCAAGGATGTGAAGCGTGAAACCGACCGTGACCTGGAGCGTGATATGGGTGGTGTAAAGGTTATCCGTAAGCAGCTGTATTCCAAGGAAGAGCGCATCGCCCGTGCCCTGGAGGTGATAGAGAAGAACGGAGTCCTCACCCTAGGCGATTATGCCTCCATCAACAACCTGAGCCGTACTGCTGCCTCTATGGAACTGAAGGAGCTGACAAATGACAAGACTTCGCCGATAGATTCACTAGGCCGCGGCAGCCATAAGGTTTGGGTGAAGAGGAAAGAATAAATTAAAATGATAGTGTTATGGATGCAACATTACAAACAATAATTTTGCAACTTCCTAGTTCCGATATGCAATTTTTGAAAGAATTGGCTAAAAGAATGGGATGGGTTACTAGCAAAGTGAAGTCTAACTCTAAAATGTCAGAGTTAGATAAGGCTATTCTCAATGTAAAGGAGGGGAATGTCAAGAACTTCGATACATTGGAGGATATGATGAACTATCTGGAAGCTTAGACATGAGTATAAAATGCCTGGTTAAGAAGTAAATCATTGAACTTTTGCATGTGGTTCAGCCCGTTTCAACCATACAGTTAGAGCTCTTTCCTTTATAGTTTTCTTTTGAATTGTCTAATCAGATATCTAGGGCTTCTTCTCATATCCCATAAATCTACGAAAATGACTAGGTCGTTGGCTTCATCGTAGCGATAGATAATCTTCCAATTCTCCTTGATGATTGCACTATGGTAAGGGCGGTGGAATCGCTTAAGCAATGGCTCTCTGGGTGAAGAAAGAGGATGAAGCATCAGGCGATGCTTGATGTCATCAAGCTCTTTATTAAACCGTTTTACTGAAGTAGCTCCAAATTCGGCTAGTGTGTAAACCACCATATCTCGAAGTTCCTTCTTGAAAGGGTCTAGTAATTTTATATGAGCCATAATCCTTCAGATTTAAGTTCTGCTATAAAATCATCAAAATCTGTAGCCTTGCCTGTCCTTTCATACTCCGCCTCAATAGCTTCAATCCTAGCCACGGCTTCTTCTTCATTAGCCGGATGCCAGCCAACAGGAATCTTATTCCAGTCAATATCTTCTTCTGCACATTCATCCTCGGGAAGTGTCATGGCGGCATTTCCGTGATAGGCTGGTGCAGGCTCTGCTGCGAAAGCTGCATCTTTCTGCTCTTCTGGCAATGTATATCTTTTCTCTTTCATAAGCTTGCGTATTTTATCTGCTGCAAATTTACGATTATTATCTGAATCATGCAAGAAAAATGGGAGAAAAGTTTTTAAAGTATCTTATAATCAAGGTTTTTGCTCTTTGTTGGGCTTTGAGGTGTTTCTGAAAATAAAAGTCACAATACCTAGCTGATAGAGCTGTGTATTGTGACTTCGCTTTTTGTTATATGTGTTTATTCGATACTCTCTTCTATCGATTTCAATACGTAGTCGAGAATCTCATCGGTGTGGCAGAGGGAGATGAAGTTGCCCTCAAACTGCGATGGACTTACGTAGATGCCACGATCCAGCATGTTGCGGAAATAGCGGGCGAAACGTTCCTGGTCGCTCTTCTTCGTGTCCTGGAAGTTACGGACAGGCTGGTCGTTGAAGAACATCGTGAACATCGTGCCCACGTGGTTCACCTGGATGCCCTTGCCTTCTACTATCTTCTCAAGACGGGAGAGGAATCGGTTGCTGCGCTCTTCCAGGAGTTCGTAAACGCCCGGTTCGCCCAACTGCTTCAGGGTTTCGTAGCCTGCTGCCATCGCTACAGGGTTGCCGCTCAGGGTGCCTGCTTGATAAACTGGACCTTCTGGTGCCAGAACACTCATGATGTCGGTTCTACCTCCGAAGGCTGCGGCAGGGAATCCGCCACCAACTATCTTTCCAACGGTAGTCATATCCGGCGTGATGTCGAATCGCTTCTGGGCACCGCCATAAGAGAGACGGAAACCGGTGATGACTTCATCGAAGATCAGGATGGCGCCATGCTCCTCGGTTACCTTGCGGGTTGCCTCGATAAACTCACGGGTTGGAGGAACCACACCCATGTTGCAGGCTACCGGTTCGATGATGAGTGCAGCTACCTTGTCGCCATTCTCGGCGAAATACTTCTCCAAAGCCTCGGTATCATTGTAGGGCAGTACCACGGTATATTGGGTGAAACCGGCTGGTACTCCGGCAGATGATGCATTGTTGAGTTTGGCTACGGCAGAACCGGCGCTTACCAGAAGATGGTCGGCATGACCATGATAGCAGCCCTCGAACTTGACGAGGATGTCGCGACCGGTGAAGCCACGAGCCACACGGATTGCTGACATGGTAGCCTCGGTTCCGCTGTTCACGAAGCGAAGGCGCTCCATCGATGGGAAGGATTCTCTTACCTTCTCGGCAAGGGTGGTTTCGGCAAGGGTAGGGATGCCGAAGCTGCTTCCGTGGAAGATGGCATCGGATGCTGCCTTGCTCACCTTGTCGTTGTTATGACCTAAAATAAAGACGCCCCATGACATGCAGAAATCGATAAACTTGTTGTCATCGATATCGTAGATGTATGGACCCTTGGCGTCACGGACGAAGAGCGGGGTGGTTCCTACGCTCTTCAGGGCTCTTACTGGCGAATTTACTCCGCCAGGTATTATCTGTTTTGCCTGCTCGAAAGCGGCGGCTGAGTTTTTTCTTTCTTTCATATTGCTTCTTTTTTTGGGGGGGACCAGCGATGGAATCGCTGGGAACGGAGGTTAGAGGGGGACTTGGTTCTTTCTTCCTCTTTTCTTCCTTTCTCCTTCTTCTTCCTTTTTCGCTTTTCTTCCTTATCCTATTTGGAGGTTCCACTCTTCTGCCTTCTCGATAATCTCCTTGGCATAATAGGTGATGATGTACTGGGCACCGGCACGCTTGATGGCGATGAGGCTCTCGAATGCTACACGGCTCTCATCGAGATAACCGAGCTTGGCGGCTGCCTTCAGCATCGAGTATTCACCGCTCACCTGATAGGCTACCATCGGGATGTTAGGGAATTTCTCTACGCCGCGGGCTATCATGTCGAGATATGGCATCGCTGGCTTCACCATTGTCCAGTCGGCTCCTTCTTCAATATCGGCTGCAATCTCATCAAGACCCTGGTCGTGGGTGCGGAAGTCCATCTGGTAGCTCTTTCTGTCTCCGAAACTTGGAGCAGAATCGGCTGCATCTCGGAATGGGCCGTAGAAGGCAGAGGCGTACTTGGCAGAATATGCCAATACCTTGCATTGCTTGTCGAGACCACCTTCGCGAAGACGGTTCTTGATGGCTTCTACCTGTCCGTCCATCATGGCTGATGGTGCTACGAAGTCGGCGCCTGCCTTGGCATGAACGTAGGCTTCTTCGGCGAGCAATGGTAGGGTGGAATCGTTATCTACATCGTGATGATGCAGGAGTCCGCAATGACCATGACTGGTGTATTCGCAGAGGCAGACATCGGTGAAGACGATGATGTCCTTGCCAAACTCAGCCTTGATGGCTTTCACGGCACGGGCGATGAGGGCATCATCGGCATAGGCTGCGCTGCCTCGTTCATCTTTCTGCTCATCAGGAATCACTCCGAAGAGGAGCACCTTGTTGATGCCAAGGTTCTTGATTTCCTCGATGTCCTTCAGAAGGGTATCGATGCTGAAGCGATAGATGCCTGGCATGGTGGAAATCTCCTCCTTCAGGTTTTCGCCCTCTACTACGAAGTAAGGGTAGATGAAGTCTGCGGCACTCAATGATACATCGGCATACTTGTCGCGAGTAGCCTGGTCTTTACGTAATTCTCTAAATCTTTTCATATCTATGTCGGGTTTATATTATTTATTCAATACTTCTTCCAGATGCGCCTGGGTGATAGGACCACGGGTGATGAACTCGGTGTTCTCAGGCAACTTGCCATACAGCTTGATAAAGTTGTCGATGGTAGAAGGCGATGTGAAGACAATGCGCTTGAAATGGTTGAGATTCACACGGCGAGGATTCTTCGGGAGCACATTGTTGTAAACTGTCCATTTTGTGACGTTGTATCTCAGGGCAAATAATGCTTCCGGAATGTCGTCTGGAGATAAGGAAGAACAAGGGTAAAGTACGGCTGGTATTTCCTCATATTCTTCTCCATGCTCAATTTCGATAGGGTGTTGCTCTAGGAATTTTGGACGTTCTTTCTTGAACCATTCAATAATTCCGTATCTGTTGTCTTCATCTACTTGGATAACATCCTTAAAGCCAGCTTTGTGAAGCGCTTCGGTGGTTGTCTTACCGATAGAAATAACTTTCAAATCCTCATTTGTATATTCCTCATAATTTGTATCTTTTATGACTCTCATAAATCCTTTCACAGCGTATTGGCTCGTGAATAGAAGGTATGAAATGTCACTGTAATCCTCAAGTCCGTCAGCCCATACTCCATCGTACCATTCTTTAGATACTGGACATTTTTCTATATCTTCTAACCCATCTTCGTAATCTATTTCGTAGTTGATCTCTATCAGCGGCGTATAGGTGTAATCTGCCTTGCGCTTCTCTATGGCAGGAAGAGTACCAGTATAGAGCGTTGGCTTGATGTCTGATGCCTGATGATGCTTCAATCCTGCCACGTTGCCGATGAGGGTAATCAATGGAGTAGGGAGATTCTGCATCTCGCCGTTTCTCAGATTCCAGAGGGTGGTCTCGAAGGTCTGCTCATCGGGGCGGCTCACGTTGTAGGTGAGGAGAACAGGAGTATAGAATGCCCAACCTTCCTTGTCGATGAGCTGGGTTGCGATGGTCTGCAGCTGTTTGGCACCCATGTAATACACCAATGTTTCTGCATCGGGAGTTACGGGTTGCGGAGTATGACCGCTGACCAGGGCAACGCTTGATGAGAAGTCACGATGGGTGAGACTGATTTTCTGGGATGCGGCAAGGGCTGAGGCTGTGGTGATGCCAGGGATGACATTCACTTTGATGAGATTGCTCTCCAGATATTCGATTTCCTCGCTGCCGTGGGCGAAAATCATCGGGTCGCCACCTTTCAGACGAACCACGTTCTTTCCCTCTCGAGCCGCTTCGAGCAGAAGACGGTTGATGTCAGCCTGCTCCTTGTGGTGATAGCCGGCACGCTTGCCCACGTAGATCTTCTCGGCTTTCTTATCTGCCAGATAGGAATCGTCGATGAGGTCATCGTAGAAGATGATGTCGGCGGCATCGATGGCTTTCGCTGCCTTGATGGTAAGGAGGTCCGGGTCGCCAGGACCGAAGCCGACGAGGGATACGGTGCCTTGCTTATCGAGGATGCTCTTAGAAGCGAATGCCTGCTTCAAGTCTTGGCTTCCTTTCTTAGCTGTGACGGCAAGGAATCCTTGAAGAGGATGGGTTGGGAAAGGGAGCACTTCGGCGATTTCATCCTCCATGCCGAGTCGCTTCAGGGCACAGGTGGCAACGATGGCAGCATCGTATTTGCCATCTTTCACCTGCTGAACCCTTTCTTCAATACAGCCACGTATTCCTTTGATTGTCAGGTCTGGACGCAATTCGTTTAAACCTTTCTTACGGAGCGGACTGCTTGTTCCGATGATACTTCCGGCAGGGAGTTCTGCCAGTTTCTTGTGGTCTCTGCTTACGAGCGAATCGGTGGTGTCGAAAGCAGGGAAGAGGGCGATGACTTCGATATCCTCAGGCAGAGGATAAGGCAGGTCTTTCGCCGAATGGATGGCGATGTCGGCATCTCCCTGACGGATGGCATCGTCGAGTTCTCTCGTAAAGATATCAGCAGGAGCTTCGCCGTTCAGGAGCGAAATCTGCTGGTTCTTGTCGCCGTAAGATTCCAAGTATTTGATCTCGTAGGCGAGTTCCGGGAAGTTCTTGAAAACCTCCTCTACTTGCAGTCGGGAGAGACGGCTGCCTCTTGCAATAACTCTAATCTTTTTATTCATTTTTAAAAATGTCGGTTAAGTTTATGAATAAAATTATTATGAAATATATTTCTTTCTCCTTTCTAAAGCCTCCTGCATCTCCTGAATCTCTTCTTCGATGATGGCTTCGGCTTTCTCCACTTCGGCTCCTCTCACTTCGATGTTCTCCCGCACCTTCTTCTCCACGTCTCTGATGTTGTAGAGCTGCACGTGGGGGAGTTCGCTGAGTTGGGAATCGATGTCGCGAGGGAAGGCGAGGTCGATGGCGAGCAACTGCTTCTGCTCCGGGATGTCTTCCTTGCGGATGATGAGATGAGGGGCTGAGGTGGCACTGATGAGGATATCGGTCTGTGCCAGGAACTCCTGCTTCTCATCCAGCGTATATACCTTGATGCCGAGCGGATCGGCAAGGTAATGTGCCTTGATCTGACTTCGGTTGGCGAGGAATACCATTCTGGCTCCCTTGTTCTGGAGGAACTTCAGAATATCGCTGGTCAGTTTGTTGACACCGATGATGGTGATTCTCGCGTTCCTTAAATCTACATTCCCCAAAGATTCGATAATCTCGAGGGCTGCAAGACTATGGGATACGGCACCATGAGAAATCTCGGTTTCGTTGCGAACCCGTTTGCCAACCTGCAATGCGCTTTGGAAAAGGCGATGGAGTTCGGCGGTCAACGGGCGCTGAGCCTTGGCGGTATAGTATGCTTCCTTTACCTGTCCCTGAACGGCTCTTTCGCCAACGATGGCTGATTCCAGGCCCGATACCACACGGAAGAGATGGCGAGCCACCTCATCGGGAACTTCGCCTTCGCCGTAGTATATCTCGCTGCGGTTGCACGTCTTCAGGAAGATATAAGGAACTTCCTCATCGGACTGGCTGCTGATATGAACATTATGGGGAATTCTGTTTGTCTTATTGATATGACTTCCTTGTATTTCCAAGAGTGTATCTTGTAGAAAATCATCGAAGACTCTTTCCTGCTCCTTGATGTCGGTTCCTTCAGCGAACTGGCTTTGGTCAATCGATTTGTAATGTATCATTTTCTATCAACTCTTTTATTCTGTTTCTTACTCGGATGCTTCTTTTCACATCCCTCGAATCGCTTCCCACGGCAATGGTGAGATTGTCGTTGCGATAGATGGCGGGCGAGATGAAATCACACTGTGCCGGATCATCGCAGACACTGGTCAGGATATGCCGTTCGGCTGCGAGCTGTTTAATCTGATGGTTCAACTCATGGTCGCCTGTGCAGACGAAAAGGAGTTGCACGCCATCCAGGTCGCTCGGCTCGAAAGCCTTCTCTTTCGTTTGGAAGGGTAGTGCCTTGAGCTCATCTGTAATCTCTGGTGCCACCACCGTAGCTTGGTCGGTGAAGCGTGCGAGAATCTGAGCCTTGTGGGTCGCTACCTTCCCTCCGCCAACGATAAGAATGTTGGCGGAGACGATTTTAATCGTTATTGGAAGATAGTCCATATAGACATAGATTGAATTTTATTTCTTTTTGATGAGAACCTTCCAGTAGTTCTCTACTTTCTCGGTAGAGAGGATGGTATGGCCCTCGTTCTTCACACTTCCCGGTACGTTCTCGATAGGAGCACCGTCGTCGAGGAGAATCTCCAGAATCTGTCCGCTCTGCATTGGGGTGAGAGCAATCTTCGTCTTCACGAAGTTCATCGGACACATCACGCCTCGGAAATCCTTCTTTACATCAGGGGAGATTGCTTCTGGTTCTCCCGCAGATGATTTTTGTTCATTCTCGTTTGTGCTCTTTTGTCCCACAGATTTCACAGATGACACAGATTTTTCTTCATTCTCGCTTCTGTTTCTTTGTCCCACAGATTTCACAGATGACACAGATTTATCTTCATCCTCGCTTCTGTTCTTTTGTCCCGCAGATTTTTCCTTTGAATCTGTGTTATCTGTGAAATCTGTGGGACTTTGAACAGCAGGGAGCTTGAACTGAAGCGAATCGTCCATGTTCTGATAGAGATCGTTGAGCAAATCAGCGAGTTCATCGATCAATGGCTTTTGCTCAATCAATGATTCGTTGTTTCTTGCCTTATCGGTCAATACCTTGAACTTCTGAGGGATGATGCCGGCAGCGATGAATTCCTTCTCAAATCCATTATATACATCTTCATCGGTTCGAGGGTCTAGACCACGGGTAACGAGAAGCATTCGGTTCTCGGAGAAAACGATATCGTGGAGAAGTTTCTCTATCTTGCTTGTTTCTTGCTTGCCGTCTGATTGCAAATCCGCCGTAACGCCTTGCGGGGTATTTCCCATCAATAGCTCCACTTCCTTCCGCTTCTCTCTGATGGTATCCTGGTCGATTTCGATGATATCGA
>ERZ1026884.1122-NODE-1122-length-15262-cov-5.523443_pt1 | contig 15262 bp, 16 predicted proteins | sample MGYA00380172_ERZ1026884 | MGnify/ENA primary metagenome ERZ1026884 (study PRJEB33269, sample SAMEA4719808) | human gut metagenome | biome: human-associated habitat; feature: organic feature; material: feces | place: Cameroon | collected 2013-10 ... | reverse complement strand
CTATTATATGGAAAGAAACCTGAAAACTCAAACAGATTTAGTAAACGATTTAGGATTTAATAAATCCGCAGTCTCTACATGGTGTAATGGAACACGCCTTCCAAGAATGGATAAAGTAGATACTCTTGCTAAATATTTTAGAATTAATCGTTCAGACCTTATTGAAGAAAAAACAAACAAGTCTGATGACGAACCTTACTACCTTAACGAAGAGACCCGTGAGATTGCCCAGGAAGTATTTGAAAACCCTGAACTGCGATCACTCTTCCACATTGCCAGGGACATTCCACCGGAACGTTTGAAAGCACATATAGAATTTATGAAGAATTTAAAAGATCAGGAAAAAGGTAATTCTGACGAACCTTGCTAATTATTTGTATGTACATTGACAATAATATACTTACCCAGGGAGCTGAAGGGGCGATTATGTCAGCCGCCGGACGATATACAGAAGGAGGCTGGTGCTTATGGTTACATACTCTGATTTATTTCAGTTTGTGATTATGCTTTGTGCTGTAATAACCCTCGTTACTTATTTTACACACAAAAAATAGCGCCCTCGTCCTGGTAAGATAAGGCGCTATTTTTTAGGCTAATGCTTGCCGGCGGCTAGGTGTACTCTAGCTTTCAGCTCTCTCGTTAAGTATATTATAGGTCAAACCATTTTATTTGTCAAATACACAAAGGAGAATGCTTTTGAATAATCCACTACTATCCGAAGCGATCGGTGTTTACTATCTGGATATGGATACCGCTGTAGAAGAGCAGATCAGCTTTAACTCTGACGGTAGCTTTTCTATTTTTATCAATGCTAAGTTAAACTATGAGCGCCAAATGCTGGCCTACCAACATGCCATACGACATATTATGCAAAATGATTTTTCCAAAGCCGATGCCGATGAAATTGAACAGGCTATGTAATATCGTCTGCATGGGAAAAGTAATTGGGAAAGTTAAATAATTTGAATATCAGAAAGAACTTATTGAATTAAGGTTAAAATAGCCTATGGCATTTTAATAAAACAAAAGAAAAGAGGAAAAGAGTATGAAGAAAGTAAAGTTATTTTTCGCTGTCAGCGTTGCATCTGCTGTCCTTTCTATGACCTCCTTTGCAGGAGAATGGAAGCAGGATAATACCGGCTGGTGGTATCAGAATGATGATGGCAGTTATCCTGTAAATAGTTGGAAGGAAATTGACGGAAAACAGTATTATTTTGGCAATGACGGCTATATGTTGCACGATACTGCGACACCAGATGGCAAAAATGTAGGAAACGATGGTGCTCTCGTTTCCGCGCCGCTTTTTGATTATGATATCCAAAATTGCCACATTACATATACCAAGCATGAATTTGCTAAGGACTATAATGGTAACGACTGCTTAATTATTTATTACAACTATACAAACAAGCGTTCAGACGAATGCAGTGCTATGGGGAATTCAGCTTATATCAGCCTTTATCAAAATGGCGTACAGAAAGATCACGCAACGTTGCCGTTTGACTCTAAAAATGAAGCTGTCAGCAACCACTATAAAAACGTTATGCCCGGAGTAACGATTGAAGTGGCAGAAGCATTTAAAATTGATGATCGAAGCGAAGTAACTCTTGTTATAAATGATATTTTTGATTTTACTAGAAAATCGCCAAAGATTCATGTGTCTTTGAGCCTGTAATATTTGCAAAAGCAAAAGACCGCCCCTGCGCCAACAGGAACGGTCTCTTACATAGATTTTCTCTTGTCAGGAATACCCTGAAAAAAGTATAATCCACATCCAATCCAGATTATACCATTTCAGCGGCATCTCGGCAAGAGGTGTATTTTTTATACCCAAAATTGCACCTTGACAACTTCATAAGTGCAAAAGCCTTGTAAAATAAGGGATTTTCACTCTCTTGCTCATAAATCTTTTCCTTAATTATACCTACCTGATACCTACTGGTAAAAAAACAAAAACCGTAACCATCAAGGATACGGTAACTAGCATTTTATAATAAAGCTTGTTGAGGTCCTTCACCATTTTCATCCAGTCCCTCTAATCTACGGCAGAGTTCTTCAGATATACCAAGTTTATCCGCCATCTCCTTAATGGATAAATTCTCGTTCAGCTGCCACGTAATTAAGTAACTGGACAGTAAGTATAATTTTTTTCTAATTACTGCAGAATCAATAATTTCACTGGCATCGTCTGATCGCCCCAATAGGTAATCAGTTGTCACACCTAAATAATCCGCAAGCTGTGTTAATACCTCTAAATCGGGCTCTCGTTTTCCCATTTCATAATTTTGGTACCCTCTTTCGGATATACCTAAATATGCTGCAAGGTCCCTCTGTGTTTTCCCTTTAGCCTTTCGACTTGCTTTTAATCTTTCCGAAAACATATGGCACCTCCTTAAAAATAATAAAACATATGTTGACATGTACAATTTGTTCATGTATAATAAGGATAACACGAACAAATTGTACGTGCTTGTTAAAGCACATATGTACGAATAATTCAATGATAACACACTTTGTTCGTGTTGTAAATAATACAAAATTATAGGAGGAAGCATTATGGCAAAGACGTATGAGTTAGTCAACACAAGACCAAAGGAAATCGAGGAGTACCCTCCCATTCTGCAGGCGAGACATATCCAGGAACTGCTGAATGTCTGCGAAGCCGTTGCTTACCAGATCATGCATGTTCAGGGATGCCCAACTATCAAAATGGGAAAACGTATGGTCGTACCGAGAGATGACTTCTGGGCGTTCCTGCTGGCTCATAAAGGCGTTAAGCTGTGGTAAGTGAGGAAAGATGCGTATGGGCGAAGACAAGCGCTTAAACGAGATTATACGGGTGCAGAAACGCCATAGTAACTTTGTATTGCTCGATAAATCTTTTTTGGAAGATACGAGGTTATCATACAAGGCCAAAGGCATACTTGCCTATCTTCTGAGCAAACCAGACAACTGGAAAGTAATCGTCGGCAATCTGGTTAATTATTCGGCTGATGGCAAAGCATCCGTATACGCAGGACTGAAAGAATTGAGGGAATGCGGTTATTACCAAAAAGTTCCCATTCGTAATGATAAAGGACACTTTATCAGGTGGGAATCCACCGTTTATGAGTGCCCCGAACCACTTACCGATTTTCGAGAAATGGAAAATCCAGATATGGGTTACCCAGATATGGAAAATCGGGAACGTAATAATAATTATAATACTAATAAATTAAATCCCAGTAAAAATCATGTCCAGTCTTGTCAGCAAGGACAGAGACTGACCGGACAGCCATTGGATGATTACCTGATGATTTTAAAAGAGAATGTGAATTACCGTGATCTGGAATTTACGCACCACGATGATATAGAGCTCATCGATGAATTCATTTCCATCGCTCTTGATGCCATCTTGTCAGAGTGCAAAACAATTCGGATCGATGGTCAAAACAAACCCAAAGAACTTGTTAAGAGCAATCTTTTAAAACTTCGCTATGAAAATATAATTCACGTGCTTGAACAGTTTAAAGCATACAACGGTCGAATCCAGAAAAAGTCAGCATACATACTTTCCATGCTGTACCACTCTCCGATGGAACTAAATGCGCACTATACGAACTGGGTACAAGCAGACTGGGGAGAAGGAGGTAAATAATGAACAGAGATCACCTGGAATACAATCTCAAGGAGATCCGGAGACATAAGGGCATTCCGTTTGATTTAGCCAATGAAACACTGGCCGATGAACAGTTCCCATATATCAAACAGGATTTTCCTGGCGCTCAGATGATTAAATATGACATTTGCCAGTATATCATTGTCACAGATCGCGCGCGCAGGGTCCTGATCAAGCGTTTAGATGCATTAAAAACCAAGTACGAAACGCAGATCCAGAAACTTGATGAAGTTATCAAACAGTTAAAGGAGAATCCAATAACGTGAGAAAATTTAATTTTTTAAGTTTCCGTGATATTCCGAACTGGGTAACTCCTTATTTAAGCCTTTACTATGACACCGCAATTATTCCGTACCAAGGCAAATTGGCCAGAAAGAAATTAGTGCAGAAGCAGGATGTAATCAATACTCTTATAGCAGAATATCATGCAAAAACACCTGTTACCAGACAGGGATTAGAACTTTTGTATACGAGAGCAGAAAATCGTGGTTATATGCCAATGATGATCTATGTAGGGCTCAAAACTATGATTTGTAAAAATTATGTTCGTAGTAAATATATACCGCCCAACAATGATCCAATGCTTGAAGTTATACATGAGCGCGTCTACATGGAAGACTGGGAATTTTGCAGTTTATTTGGAAAAGCGAGGTAACTATTTATGAAAATCAACAGCAACGAATATCCGGTAATCGACATGGTTAAATCGAGATTACTCGGAAAAGATATCCCATTGTTAGATATCCCGATGATGTCGGATGAAAGATGGAATGAAATTGCAGCCAAACAGAAAAAGAAAAGCCCCCAATCATCCATCGAGTAGATAATTAAAGGCTTTCCAGACTATAATAGTCCCTAGACAAGATATATTATAGCCTGGGAGCCTTCTTAAAGTCAAGAGGAGGAAAATCACATGGCAAAGCGTGGACAGGGTGAAGGGAGCATTTCCAGAAGACCTGACGGCACCTGGTGGGCGCGGATCACGATTGGCAAAACACCAGACGGTAAACAGAAACGGAAGGCATTCTATGGTAAAACCAGAAAAGAGGTCCAGGAAAAACTTACTGCAGCCCTTAATGATATCAACAATAATTCCTACATAGAACCCAGTAAAATGACGGTCAAGCAGTGGATGTATATTTGGTTAAAGGACTATAAAAAGCCATCTGTAAAACCCAAAACTTATGCCGCATATGAAGCTCATGTTAGGAACCACATTGCTCCAGAACTCGGTAACTACACATTATCTTCTCTCCGGAACGATATGGTCCAGCGTTTCATCAATGGCCTGGCAGAAAAAGGATTAAAGTCATTGACCATAGAAAGAATCGTTGGAACATTAAGAGCTGCCTTGATCCAGGCCGTTGATAATGGTTTACTTGCCAAAAGCCCGGCAGCACGCATTAAAATACCTCTCCCGCAAGAGCGCACACCACGAGTACTTACTGTTCATGAGCAAGAACTTTTCATGGAAGCAGCCAAAACTCATCGAAATGGTGAAATCTTTTTATTGATTTTAGGTACCGGATTGCGGATTGGCGAGGCTTTGGCACTTACGTGGAATGACATCGATTTTGATAACTGCATTTTAAGCGTTAATAGAACGCAAATTGAATACTGTGAACATGTTAATGGCGAAACTATTTACCATCGAACCTATAGCAGCCCTAAAACTAAAACCAGTAAAAGGAAAATACCTTTGATTCCGGTATTAATCACGATGTTATTGGATTTAAAAGCGCAGCGTGAAGCAGAAAAAGAGAAGTTTAAAGATGTCTATCAAGATAATGACTTAATCTTCTGTAATTATTATGGCGTATCATTAAATTACACCACTATCGCCAAAAAAATACGTTCTATTTGCAAAACAACAGGCTTAGAAGGCGTTCATCCGCATACTCTTCGCCATACGTTCGCAACCAGAGGACTTGAAAATGGCATTGAACTGAAGGTTATGCAGGAATTACTTGGTCACTCCAGTATTAAGATGACTGCAGATATATACACTCATGTTCTTATTGAAACAAAGCAGAATTCTATTATGAAACTGGCTGATACCATCAAGTTATAAAAAATAGGACATTCCACGAAAAGGAGTGTCCTATTTTCACCCTTAGGTATATACCTACCTTTATACCTAAGAGAACGAAAAACAATAAAAATCATCAAAAATAACATGGAAAGCATGAAATTAAGTGCTTTAAAACCCAGTAAATACGTACATTTGAAAACAAATAAAAATAATACGGTATGGGGTATATAATATACCCTTTTTCAGGAGGTGCAATATGAAAAAAGTTGCAATTTATATCCGCGTGTCCAGCCAGGAGCAGGCAAACGAAGGTTATTCTATCCAGGAACAGACAGAACGTCTCACCAAATACTGCGAAGCCCACGGCTGGATCCTGGTCAAAACCTACACAGATCCGGGCTTTACCGGTGCCAATCGTAACCGGCCGGCTCTGCAGATTCTGTGTGCAGATGTTACAAAGTCACTCTTTGATACTGTTTTAGTCTATAAGTTGGACCGCCTTTCCAGATCACAGAAAGACACTCTTTATATCATCGAAGATATTTTCCTTAAGAACGGAATTTCCTTTGTCTCCATGAATGAAAACTTTGATACCGGCACGCCCTTTGGCCGGGCTATGATCGGTATTCTTTCTGTCTTTGCGCAGCTAGAACGTGACCAGATCCGGGAACGTGTACAAATGGGTCTTGATGCCAGAGCAAAGGAAGGGTACTTTCACGGAGGCGGTTATGCTCCGATCGGGTACGATTATAATAATGGAGTCCTTACGGTCAATGAATATGAGGCTTCCCTTGTCAGAAAAGCATATTCTCTTTTTCTGGATGGTCTGCCCATTAACTCTATTTATGTGATCCTGGAAAAAGAATATCCTGCAGGCACTCGTTTTGGCGCTGTTACATACTCTTCTGTAAAGTCCATGCTCACTACCATTTTATATGCCGGATACATTAGATGGAAGGATGTTCTTTATCCCGGAAAACACGAAGCTATCATTCCGTATGAACAATTTCAGGAAGTGCAGCGTCTGATCAAGCGCCGCCAGATTGATGAGCCGCAGCGCCTTACCGCCTTCCATCATACTACTATTTTAGGCGGTATCATATTCTGTGGGTATTGTGGTGCAAGATACTACTGTAAAAACAATACCGCTTCCAGGGTATCACGTATTACCCAGAGGTACTATACCTGCTATTCCCGTGGTAAGACCTCTAAAAGAATGGTCCGGGATCCTAACTGCAAAAACAAATCCTGGAATGTACATAAACTGGATACAATCGTCCTCGATGAGATTGCAAAGCTGGAATTTTCCCGTGATTTTGCTTCTTATGACACAGCTCCGGATCAATCTGGACGCATCCAGTCCATCAAGGCAGCCTTAACTGCCGCTAATAAGAAATTGGAAAAATTGATTGATTTATACACAGATGATACGATCCCGGTACATATACTGTCAGAACGTATCTCACGTTTGAATGCAGAAAAAGAAACATTGGAGTCTGAGCTTTCTGAGTTGCAGGAAGCTCCGGAACCTGATCTGTCCTTTGACCAGGCAAATAAAATTTTGGATAGTTTTAAAGACATCATCACCACAGGTGATAATGATCTGATCCGGAACATGGTCCGCTCCCTGATCGACTCCATCATCATCCGTGGCGAAGATATAGAAATTCACTGGAAATTTACTTGTTTTTAGATAGGCAACTTATTGTCTCAACGTTAGCAGTTGCCGGGAACATGTCTACAGCTACTGCCCTTTCCAGCTTATAACCTCTCTCCTGTAAAATCACCAGATCTCTTACCAGGCTGGTTGGCTTACAGGAAATGTAGACCAGATGATCCACACCAAAATTAATGATACGGTCTAATGCCTTTGGATGGATGCCGTCTCTTGGCGGATCTAAGATGATCAGGTCTGGCTTTTCGGTTATCTCATCGATCACCTTTAATACATCTCCTGCAATAAATTCGCAGTTATGCAGACCATTTGCTTCTGCATTTTCCTTTGCTGCGCCTACTGCCTCTTCTACGATCTCCACCCCTACTACCTTCTTTGCTACCGGTGCAATGATCTGGGAAATGGTTCCGGTTCCGCTGTATAAGTCGAAAACTACTTTATCCTTTGTTTCTCCTACATAACCTCTGGCTGTCTCATAAAGCACCTCTGCTCCCAGAGAATTGGTCTGGAAGAAGGAAAATGGGGTGATCTGGAATTTCAGGCCCAACAATTCTTCATAGAAATAGCCTTTTCCATAAAGAACTGTAGTTTCATCGCTCTGTACCACATCTGCCAGAGTATCATTGCGGATATGAAGGATACCTGCAAAACTTCCCTCCATTTTAAGAGCTAACAGTGTTTTCTTCCACTCTTCCAATAACACTTTTTCTGTTTCTAAGGACTGTGGCATTCCTTCTTTGCCGGTCTGTCCGGAAGTAACCAAAGCTACCAGGATCTCACCTGTCTTAACAGCTCTACGCACCAGCAAATGTCTTAAATAGCCCTCATGCTGCAGCTTTCTGTAATAGCCCATGCCTTTTTCTGTAAAATACTCTAAGGTAGCTGTTAATATTTTACGGAAATCCTCATGGACAATATGACACTGCGGGGTATTTACAATGTCATAAAAACTGCCTCTGCGGTGCATTCCCAGTGCCAGGGGACCACCCTTATATTCATCACCAAAAGAGAATTCCATTTTATTTCTGTAGCCATCAGAAATGGGGCTTCCCTTGATACCTTCAAATTCATAGGACTTGCACACACTGTCTAAAAGTGATTTGATCTGTCCCTCTTTGATCTTTAACTGTTCTTCGTATGGAAGGCTCTGGTACAGACAGCCGCCGCATACGCCAAAATGAGGACATGCGCCTTCCTTTCGTTCCAGTTCAGAGGCTTCTAACACTTCTAAAAGCCGTCCTTCACATTTTCCATTTCTTTTTTTATTGATCACAAACTGTATTTTCTGTCCAGGAATGGCATTTTTCACGATCACTTTTTCCTCGCCTACATGAACAATACCTTTGTTTGGGAATTCTACCTTTTCTACAATCGCTTCGTAAATCTCGCCTTTTTTCACTTTTCTACTCCTTATTTTGTATTCTGTCACTTTAAATATTTCAGTCTATCACTTATTTATCACAAATATGCCCGAATAGCAACCTATACCTAAGAAAAGCGTGTCCCTTTTATATGAGACACGCTTTTAAAATTATAAGATTTTACACCTGTTATGGCTTCTTTCTTATTTTATTCAGCTTTTTCCTCAGCCCTCTCTTCTTTCTTTTCGCTTTTCTTCTCTTCTGCCTTTTCATCCTCGAAGAAGTCATCGTCGAAGTCATCATCGAAATCGTCTTCAAAATCTTCCAGATAATCAGGGGTAAAGAAACGGTAAACTGCGTATGCAATACCTGCTACTGCTGCTACTGCACCGATAATAGCCAGTACCCAGAGAATACAGTTCTTTTTCTTTTCATCTTCTTCTCTCTTGTGGATCAGTTCGTTGATACGGCTGGTATTCATCAGTTCTTCTACACGGCTTAAAGCCTCTTTTCCCATGGTATCCCATCTTTCTCTGTCAAATCTGTTCATAGCAGGTCCATCCTTTCTGCACTTATTTTCCTTGTTATTTAGTATACCATAAACTCTTACTTTTTACTACTGTTTTCAGACACGTTCCAGCTTTGCAAATCCCGCTAACATCTTCTTCTGGCCACCTTTGTCAAACTCTACCGTGATCTCATAATCCCTTGCCCCGTCTATGATCTCTTTTACAGTTCCTTCGCCAAATTTTGCATGTTTTACACGGTCCCCTTCTTTGTAGTCAAGGGATGCTGCTTTCTGGACTGTAAATGTCTTTCCAAAGCCCGGCTTTTTCTTTGGCTCTAAGCTTTGCATGCTGCTGCCAAAACCGCCCATTCCAGAACTTTTACTGCTTCCCGTTGGTGATGCTGTTTTAGAAGCATAGGCATTATATCCCATTCCAAACCGGCTGACACCGCTTTTAGTGCCCTGGTTCCATGGAAGTCCTGACTCGTCAAAGTCATCCTGCTTTCCTTTTCCAAGGACCGGCTGCAATTTATCCGTATCTAAAAGTTCCGGCGGGATCTCATTAATAAAGCGGCTTGGCTTGGACCATCTGGTCTCTCCGTTTACCATGCGCTGTCTGGCTGCTGTGAGCACCAGTTCCTTCTTTGCCCGGGTGATACCTACATAACAAAGCCTGCGCTCTTCTTCCATTTCTGTCTTATCACCAGACATAATGGACATCATTCCCGGGAAAAGCCCGTCCTCCATACCTACTAAATAGACCTTTGGAAATTCCAGGCCCTTGGCACTGTGAAGGGTCATTAAGGTTACCCTGTCTTCCGAGTCATCTACATTGTCAATGTCCGCAACCAGCGCCACCTGCTCCAAAAATCCATCCAGTGTAGGATGTTCACTGTCTTCTTCGTAGGCAGCTGCTTTGTTGATCAATTCCTCAATATTTTCCAGACGGGTCTGGGCCTCGATCTCGCCCTCTTCCTGAAATTCCTCTTCATAACCCGTATCTTCCAGAATATGATCGATCAGATCTTTAATAGAGTACTCTTCTGAATGTGCCATCGCCCGGAAGGCTTCCATCTGGGCAATAAAACGGCTGATCTTTTCTGCCGCCTTACCGATACCCGGGATCTGTTTTGCCTCTTTTAAAGTATCATAAAAGCTCATTCCATGTTCTGACGCAAAGGCAGTCACCCTTCCAATGGTAGTGGCGCCGATCCCCCGTTTCGGCACATTGATGATACGGATCACGGAAAGGTCATCCACTCCATTTGCAATAGTCTTTAAATACGCCAGTACATCCTTGATTTCTTTTCTCTGATAGAAGTTGACTCCACCTACCAGTCTGTAAGGGATATTATAGAAAATACACCGCTCTTCTATCAGTCGTGACTGTGCATTGGTCCTGTAAAGCACTGCCTGATCCTGATAGGAATATGAACTGTCACGGATCTGGCGGGCTACAAAATCCGCCTCATCCCTTGCTGTATCAAACTGCTTAAATAAGATCTTGTCTCCTTCACCGTTGGCTGTCCACAGAGTCTTATCCTTTCGCCCGAAGTTATGACGGATCACTCCATTTGCCGCATCCAGGATATTCTGGGTAGAACGGTAATTCTGCTCCAGTTTGATCACCTTTGTACCTGGAAATGTATGCTCAAAGCTTAAGATGTTCTGGATATCCGCACCTCTGAACCGGTAAATAGACTGGTCATCATCACCCACTACGCAGAGATTGCGGTACTTGGAAGCCAGGAGGCTTACCAGCTTAAACTGGGCCATATTGGTATCCTGATACTCATCTACCATGATATATTTAAAACGTTCCTGGTAATAGTCCAGTACCTGCGGGTTATTCTGGAACAGTTCTACGGTCTTAACGATCAGGTCATCAAAGTCCAGGGCATTATTTTTGCGCAGCTGCTTCTGGTATTCTTTATAGATCTCCCCTGTCTTCTTTTCCCTGAAATCCGCTCCTGCATTTAACAGAAACTCTTCCGGAGTGATCAGCTTGTCCTTTGCAGAAGAAATAGCTGCCAGGACAGACCGTTCTTTAAACTGTTTGGTATCAACATTCATTGCCTTAAACACCTGACGCATCAGGGTCTTCTGGTCATCACTGTCATAAATGGAAAAACTGGTGGTATAGCCCAGACTTTCAATATGACGGCGCAGGATGCGCACACAGGAAGAATGAAAGGTGCTGACCCATATACTCTCTGCTCCAAAGCCAACCAGGTCATCCACACGTTCCCGCATTTCCCCGGCTGCTTTATTGGTAAAAGTGATCGCCATGATGTTCCATGGATTTACCCCACATTCATCGATCAGATAAGCGATCCTGTGGGTCAGGACGCTTGTCTTTCCGGAACCGGCGCCTGCCAGTATAAGAAGAGGGCCGTCTGTATGTAAGACTGCCTCTTTTTGTTTTGGATTTAATGTATCATAAATGCTCATATTATTACCGCCTTTTTTTCTCTGGAGTCATTATAACATCCCTGTACCTATCCTGCAAGCAGGCACAAAAACAAATGTTCTCCCTAAACACAAAAATGCCATGTTCCAGGCGTTCTCCATACAGCCTGAAACACGGCATTCTGTTCTTATTTTCTCCGAACCCTTTAATAAAGATCGGTCATTTTCATTATTTAGCCCTTTACAGCACCTTCCATCATACCTGCTTTCTGGAAACGTTCCAGGATCAGATACAGTATAATGATAGGAATGATAACTAATGTGGTACCTGCAAGGATAACAGGCCATGGTGTAGACAAACCTTCACTGACTGGCAGTAAGGAAATGGTTACCATCAATGTGTATTTTGCCTGTTTTCTTAAGTAAAGTAATGGCCAGAAGAAGTCATTCCATCTTGCGATCAGTGTGATCGCACCCCAGGAAGCCATAGCCGGCTTGATAACCGGAAGGATGATCTTCATAAAGATACCAAAATCCGTACAGCCGTCAATTCTGGCTGCTTCTACCAGTTCATCCGGAACATCGGTGATATACTGGTTCATGTAGAAGATACCAACTGCTGTTGCAATTCTTGGGATAACTAAAGACCAGAGGCTGTTGATCAGTCCCACTTTTTTCATGATGATGAACAGTGGTACAGAACCAACTTCCGGCGGTACCAGCATGGTAGCAATTACAAAATAGAATAAAACTGTCTTTCCCGGGAATTTATACTTTGCAAAAGCAAAACCTGCCAGTGCACAGAAAAACAGGGAAGTTACAGTACCCATAATGGTGGTAAATACACTGTTAAATGTATTCTGGCCTACAGGGATCATCTCAAACAGACGTTTGAAATTGCCCAGTGTAGGATGAGTTACAAGAATTGAGTTAAAGCCGGTAATGCTTTCAGAAGTGTCTTTGATAGAGATCAGGCACATCCATACAATAGGGAACAGACATACAATAGTGATCAGCACCAGTACCCCATATGTGATCGCGGAAGACATTGCTTTTTTATGGTTCATGTCGGTTCTCCTTTCCTAAATTTCTCCCTGCTTATGACGCACGATAAACTGGATCACAGATATAACGATCAGGATCAGGATCAGTACTACGCCAATAGCAGATGCATATCCCATGTTAAATACATTGAAACCAGACTCATACATGTACTGGAACAGGGATGTATTGGATGTACCAGGACCTGGCAGGATATAGGACTCATTGAACAGTTTCCACATATCTACAGTCAGAGTCACGGAACAGAAGAATAAAATATTCTTTAAAGATGGCAGTGTGATGTACCAGAACTGCTGAAGTCCGGTTGCTCCATCTACAGTTGCTGCCTCATAGTAATCTTTTGAAATGTTCAAAAGACCGGATAACAGGATCATGGTAAACCATGGTGTATATCTCCACACATTCAGGATGATAACAGGGATCTTGGAATACGTGGTACTTGTAAGCCACGGGATCTTACTGCCACCAAATATGGTAAGCAGTTCATTAAACAGACCTACATTTTCATCAAACAGCATACGGAAAATAAGTCCCATAGCGATGGCTGCACAGATATTTGGCAGGAATGTAGCTGTTTTGAAAAATGCTCTTGCGCTGTTGCTCTTTAAAAAACGGCTGTTTAACAGACATGCGATCAACAGTGCACAGAATAAAATAAAGACGAGGCCTGTCAGCCAATAGACAACTGTATTTCCAAGTGACTCCCAGAACATGTTGTCAACCATCATTTTCTTGTAATTGCCCAGACCGGAAAATTCCGGATCCCCAATTCCCTTCCAGTCAGTAAAACTGATGTAGAATGTCCATATGGTAGGAACCAGCTGGAATACGAAAAACAGGATAAAAAAGGGCAGAATAAACAGATAGGGAGCTTTATACTTTTTCAGTGCCTTAAGCATGTTCTACCTCCTCCTTTAGTTACGCCAGGCGGTCTTCTGTCAGTAAACCGCCTGGCTGTTTATAAATAGATTATTTAACGATCTCGGCTTTTCCGATCTTAGCCTTTAAGTTCTTGTCCATGTTTGCAATTGCTTCATCCATGGTCTGGTTGCCTGCAACATAGTTCTCTAACTCTGCAGAAATGATCTCATCTGCTTCAGCATCCTGAGGAGTTACAACCAGGTTCTCTGCGCCATTCTCCAGGCACTTACCTTCCATTTCACGGAAGGACATTCCGCCGTAGAAATCGGATGGTTCTTTCCAGAAGTCAGACTGTAACAGTTCCTTGGAAACAGGGTTGGAATAAGGAGCATTCTGTTCTTCCATGGACTTAACCCACTCTTCTTTTGCAGCTCCGTCAAAGGTGAAATCATACCACATCATACGGAACAGTTCGGAATAAGGATTGTCACCTTTTTCAATGATACCCATGTACTGGGAAACAGGAGCACCTGCCTTGTTTACACCCTCAAATTCAGGTGCGGACATAACTCTCCAGTCACCCTTGGTAGCTTCACAGTTCTTACGCATGAACTCATCCCAGAAAGCGCCGATGCAGAAAGTAGCAACCTGCTTTTTGTTGATTGCATCATACAGAGCCGGCTCCATGATGGTGGTCTTTAACAGAAGTCCTTCTGTATTCATAGTATCAAGAGCGCCTAAAGCTTTCTTGGTTCCTTCGTCAGAACCGATCACAACTTCACCGTTCTCATCCCAGATCTTAGCACCTGCAGATGGCATTAAACCACGACGTCCCCAGTATCTCCAGGTCTTGCTGGTAGGATCGATATAAGATAAGTAAACTTCTCCGTTGCTCTTTTCCTTTAACTGACGTCCAGCTTCGATATAGCCGTCCATCGTCTTCATCATTTCTGGATCAATGCCATACTCATCGAAAATAGCTTTGTTGTAGAACAGAACCTGAGGTCTTACAGAGTCAGGCAGTGCATAGATGTGACCGCTGATGGTTGCATCTGTAGTTGCACCATCTACCATCTTGTCAATAAGTGGGGTCAGGTACTCTGTCTCATCCTTTAATAATCCTGCCTTTGCAAGGTCCTGGATGGTAACAGGGTCTAACATAGCTGCATCCGGAAGGTCATCGGTAGCACCGGAAAGTGCGGTCATTGTGATCTTCTCACGGATATCAGCAGTACCCTTGGTCTGTACAAACTCGATCTTAACATCCGGAGCGATGTCTCTGTGGTTGTCCAGCCAGGTCTCAAACCACTGCTGTCTGTACTGCGGGTTACCCATTGCATATACAGTTACTGTACCAGCCGGGAATACCTGCTTCTCACCAGATGCTTCTGCACCGGTCTCCTCGCTCTTTTCCTCTGCCTTGGTCTCTTCAGCGGCTTTTGTGTCAGCTGTACCTGCGGTATCCTTGGAACCGCCTCCGCATGCGGTCAGTGCTCCGGCTGCCATCATAGCTGCCACTGCCATCACCATTGCTCTCTTCTTCATATATCTTCCTCCTTTTTTAATATTATCTCTAATATTATTAATAATGTTGTTAAATGAATTATAGCATTGCCAATGATATATGTCAAATAGTTTTTGTGCAATTTATTTTATTAATCTTTATTTTTCTGTTTTTGTTTTATTTGTTTTTTAC
>ERZ1026884.1107-NODE-1107-length-15433-cov-8.538627_pt1 | contig 15433 bp, 27 predicted proteins | sample MGYA00380172_ERZ1026884 | MGnify/ENA primary metagenome ERZ1026884 (study PRJEB33269, sample SAMEA4719808) | human gut metagenome | biome: human-associated habitat; feature: organic feature; material: feces | place: Cameroon | collected 2013-10 ... | reverse complement strand
CTATTATAATAGCCGTACTTAATAGGGGATCGCCCTTGTTAGGCGATTATTATCAGGTTTGACCGTCTTATATAAAGTAGTCTTTATTCAATTACACGCTTACTTAACCTATGGAGCGTGATTAATTGAAAGGTTAGAGATTATTCAACGGTTGAAGAAATTTTTTCGTATTTCCAAAATACGAAAATCAGAAAAATAAAAATTGTACACGATTAAAAATCGTATTAAAAAAATACGAAAAATTAACAGATAGGAGAGAACAGAATGAACCTTACTAATTGCACAAAATATTTCAAACGACCTACAACAGGTATCATACCTAACAAAGACAAGTGGAAATACACGGTCGCCACCGTCATCCGTGATGTGGCAGAGACACTACTCTACCTACTGGTTATGGTGTCCGTATGTTGGTTAACCCTTTACTCTTTCTTCAACTTATATTAGGAGTGCAGTGTGGCGAACAACAAGATGAAAGTGTGGGTAGTGCAGGCGTCCACACGGTGCGGGCGGTATAGCTTCCCACCGATGATGTATAGCACAACAAACAAGCGTGATGCGATTGAGCAGTATCGTACGTTGCACAAAATTCGTGGTAAGCACGTGCGACTTACTTGTGAGCAGTGCGAGCGAAATGAAGATTTGATTAACGGTTAAACCGAGTAAACGAGTTTTTCGTACTTAAAAATACGAAATTTTAAGAAAAGGAAATTGAGATGTATACAACACTGACAAATAGATATACCAATGAGAAGTATATACAGTTCTTCGTGAAGAACATACCGAGCAAGGCGAACTTACCAAGTCTAGCACCTTATAAAAGAAAAGACGGCACGTTCTTGATTGAGGTGAGACGTATGCGTAACGGCAACATACATATTTACGTATGTAACAGAATACTAACAACGAACGCACAGCTAATCATACAAATTAGACCACTGCCACCTATAGGTGTAGACGATACTGATGGGATGTATAAACGTGCTATGCGTTGGTTGGAGGGCTAGTAATATGCAGAACATTTATGTAAACAAAAATAACGTCGCTTATCCACTAGAGATTGAGAAGTTCTTAAGACTTCACTGCCCAGGGTGCATGGGACCTGAGGGGTGTATCGTCTTCCACTTACAGAAAGGACGACTACAAGCCACACGTGCGGTAGATTTTCCGAAAAACAACTTCAGACCAGATGGTGCGTTGGTGCATCGTCCTATGCTTGATGCGTTTTGTAAGAGATGGGAGGGCGTTGGTGAGTTTACCTTTACCATAGCCATCATTGCCACCACCGTGCAAGATGAGACGGGGTACAGCCCCCGTTGGACGTATGAAGTAAAAGATATTTCTGAACAGGAGAAAACAGAATGACATTTGAAAATTATTTAGAGAACCTTGATTTTGACAGACTTGTTCGTTTGTGGAACGAGTATTGTTTTGGGTCGGACGGTAGTGCAGGCGATGCAATATATGAAAGCATTGAGGAACTTAACGACAACGGTATTTGCACAGGCATTGAGCTTACCAGAGCGGTGTTCTTTGGTGAAGTACGTGGTTGGTATGACAAGGTTAGTTTTAATGGGTACGGTAACTTGTACAGTGTGTATGACTTAAAGAGCAGTCCGATTGACATTTCTTATCTTGCTAAGTGGCTCAAAGACGAAGAACACGAAGTGTATCAGGAGTGGGTGGACGAAGTCGTCGGTGAATTTTCTGAACACCTTGCGGCTAATGTAGGCACTACCGAGCTTTACAAACTGTGGTTAGAGTATGAGGGCGAGCCTGATGGTGATGAGACAATGATCGACGTGTTCGACATTGAGGTATTGGCTGATGACTTAATAAAAGACAACCACGAGTATTTCCAAGACTGGTTAGAGGAGCAAGAAGATGAAAGTGTTGAAGACATTTAGCCAAGTGGCTGAAAAGTACAATCCTAAAAATGACAAAATTTTCGTTCGCACTTGTGAGATGCTAGACAAGCGTCTTGACGGTGCCGTTGGTGAGTACGGTAGTGAGCTACACGACTATGTGTTCAACGTCGAGGCTGCCTTTGAATACGCTAACCTTGCCGAAAATGCTGTGGACAGTGTAGGTGTGTGGAGTGCAATACGCCTAGTTCACGCATACGAGACAGGTATCTACGATAAATTTTTTACTGAAATAGATGCGATACCCGTGGCGAATATGCTCGTCTATATTTATGGTTGGTTTATTCTAGATCAGTCAGAACACTTACAGTATCGGTGGGACGATAAGCTCACGGCTGAAGATTTAGATAAGATCCGCAAAGAAATTATCGAGTGGTGTATGACTACGCTACCTGACGACAAGACCTCATTGGCACGTCCGTTTGACGGGTTAGTGTGGGATGAGTACGGTACGTATTAAAAAATCGTACTAAAAAATACGAAATTTGGGAGAAAATAAATGAACAGCTTAAAAGCTATAGAGCGTGTGATTGAGATGTATCAAGCCATCGTACACGAGATTACAGATGTGACTACGGGTAGTTCTGATGTAATTAACAAATATAAACTACGCATTGACAAGTTAATGCAGGAAGTTGAAATTCCTTTTATTGTCGTGCCAAGTGAGTTTGAGGCGTTCCCTAAATACTTGGAGTTGGTGGCCAAGGATATGAATAGCACATTACCTAAAGTATCGATGAACTTCACCACGCACGGTGTACCAGCAGGTGATATGGCGACGATCTTGCATAATCACCAAAAGGAAAGCGGTGAGATGGGTCGTACCTATTTAGAAGAAGTAGCCCTTAAAAAAGCAGGCTTGTTGACATCTTTATCAGAAGATGTACAAATCAAGTTCGGCAAGATCTTTAGTTATGTCGAGGGCAAGATGGACGATGATGAAGTCTTCATCTATATGCAGGACTTGGACAACTTGCGTGTGGCGGTTATCAAGTGGCTTGGTATTTTTAATTTCTTAAACACAGACCTATGGTGGGTACAAGACAATGACTAATTTACATTATTTACACGACTTAATGTACGTGTACAACAAACTGGCTAATGACTTAGTAAGAACACGTGAGCCAGTAGATGCGAGCGAGATACGCAACCAACTACAAAAAGACTTACTCAACTTAAGAAAAGACCTGCCTGAGATGTTCACCCTGCAGGTTAGCGACCTGGTTGGCAGTGGTGCGTTCTTAAAGAACGTTGAGTTGTTTATGAATGTGGATGATGACCCGATCAAAATCCGCTACAACGACAACACATACAAGGCTGGGTATGTGGCTAAACTTATCCACAATGACTATAAAAGCATTGAAAACTTCAATGAAGAAACGCCACTTGAAATTCGTGCCAAGGAGTATGCACAACCGTTGACTGTCGGTAAAAACTACGAGGCACTGGTAGAAAAAGTGAGTACATTAATGGCTACAGTTAGCCATATAGGACCACTACCGTCATTGAAATTAGTGATGATTGATTTAGAAGAAGTGCGTCAAGCGATCATCAAGTGGCAGTCACCATACAAAATCGTCGACACAACCTTATGGGAATTAGGAGAATAATTATGTCGGTAGTATATGAAAAAGAACCAAAATTATTACGTGAGTATCCGAAATTCGTGAAACTCGGCACCAGCTCGCATTTTGATGGCGACGTGTTTATCGTTCGCCCAACGTGGGATTGCGGGTGGTACTGGGGCTTCGGCTACCTTGAGAGATGGAACGCACACAAAGGCGACATTGACTTCCATACACACATCGACCACGAGTTCGGCACTAACAAAGACGGACGTCGTGTCAACTGGTACGAGGGTATGCAGGAAGTACTTGATCAAGGCGACGTGTTTGAGAACGACCGGCAACGTTGGCAGTTCTTGGAGATCGTGAAGACTATTTACAATCTGAAGATGACGGCAGAAGTGTTGGGTCGTGGCGGTTCACACTATGCGTCCAACCCATTGTCGGATGAAATTCAGCACCACAATGAGGTGCGACGAATCAACCAGTACTTAATTCCAAAACTCATTGATGAGATGTACAAAACATTAGGCGTAGTACCTGACGAGGAATAGGTATGAAATTCTTTAAGCATAAACTTATAGGAATAGGCTTCCGTGAGCCACCTATATGGGCAGTCTTTTGTGAAGATCGTGGGCGTGTTGTTTTATTTGCCAAGACACCGTGGGGCGAAGATGTGGCGGATCGTGTGGCATTACGCAACAACGAGGACTATCACGCCTGCCTAGAAAAGGACGAGGTCGTCTACAACATAATGCGGTTAGGCGAATTTAAGCAGGTTGAGCCTGTGTATGACAAGAACAAAGAGCTTGTCGGCTACCGCCTCAAGGGGAGAAATAATGGACAGAAGATACGATAAACCACAGGGTAGATTTGTCCGACTGTATGAGAGCCCTGACGAGTTCGATGTATTGAGCTACTGGGGTGCGATGGACAAGTGGGTACTGTGGGTCGATAAGATGCCGCATAAAAAATTCCGTCCTTTATTTGTGCGACCATTTTTGCGTCAGCACGAGCCGAAAGTTGCCTACAAAGCAACGTGGGAACGACGAGGCGACAAGACGGTGTTGTGTATCTACATTAAAGAGTGGGGGCATATCACCGACAATGAGTGGCAACTTATCGCAGTAGACGATAAGTATCAAGGACGCAGACAGGACTGGGAGAGCGTGCAGAAGTACGCACGGAGCATCGTTCGTGGTGCGGTACCCGTTGTGATGCTTGAGAAATAATTAACCGTCGAAAATCGTATTTCGCAAATATCAGACTTGTCTGATATTTTCGTACTAAAAAATACGATTTTTTACAAAGGAAATTGAGATGAAAGTTGTTGATTTAGGAACACGTCTTGAAATTCAGGACGAAGATGGTGTGGTGTATCAGCGTTATCACGCTAGTACAGATGATGAGGGGAACTTCGAGCTAAGTGGTCCGAACTTTAGTTTGAGTGCAGAAGAAACACAGGTAATGGTTGATTGGGCTCAAGAATGGATAAACGGTAGTAAGGACCGTATCGTCAGAACAAAAGATGATGACTACTATGGTGTAGACCGTAAAGAGTTGATTCAGTTTTTAGAGTGGCGTCAAGGCGGGTGCGATACAGTACGCCTGCAGATGACGAGACTAACTAATGGTGATACCTATCTTGAGGGACTTGTGTATAAGAATGACTTTGACGGGTATGCACATTCTGTGTTGTTTACCGAGAGTCATTTCTATGAGAGTAATGCAAATGTTGCGTTTGCTGCGTACTTAGAGGCGTTTGACCGTATATATGACAACTGTGGGAATGAAATTGGAGAAAAAAAATGATTAATTACGCACCACCACTTAAGGTATATGAAGAAATTTTAGGTGAGCATTTCGACTTTGATCACGCCATCGATCAGGCGTTGGTGCAGTTACGGAATGACCGCACTTTGTTTGATAACATCGCAGTGATGCCTGCGAAAGACTTGTTTATCCGTGCGTTGGCACTCGTTGTAGCCGCACGATTAAACTGGGTTTATGAAGAAGAATGGGTAGTGCGACCGATTGATGTGCATCGTGCGATCCAAAGTTTGGATGCCAAGTTAGCTGATATGTTTATTCAGCGTGGCAAAGAGATGATTTCAAAGGAACGTGAACGTTTAAAACGTGAGGGGGGTTTATGAGCAAAACTAATTTATCAAAACAACAAACAAACCAAGCAATAACGGATCTAGCATCACAATTCAATGATGTTGTAATACCGAAAATAAACTGGGGTGCCAGTGCAATTCCAGCAGAGGGGTTCGCAATATGGAACGAATTTGGGATAGCTTTGAATAGCCGAGACCGCGTGGTATTCAAAAACACAACGGGATTGATGTGTGACACAAATATGCAGGAGATTGTATACAACCTTATTACTTATAACATAGATGGGATAATGGTCGCTAATGATGAGGTTAATTTGAGTACTTCATATCACAAAGTGCAACTTTACTTGAACGTAATGCTACCTGATTCAGCCGAAAGACGTATAACAATTACATTACGGGATAACGGGTGCAACTCAAACTTGGTTATCGGAAGTGCTCACGTAAGTCAGGATAAACTTAAACAAATATGTGAAGACACACCAGTCTACTAAAAATAAAGAGGAAAATTGAAAAATGAGTTACGAAAAAACAACACGATTAAAAAACGGATTATCAGTATACATCGCATACTATGAAGATGTGTGTGACACCGCAGAAGATATTTTGGGCGGTGATGACATCGAGTACTACATCTATGGTGGACGTAACCATATCGACGTGTTCACAGGTGACAAATCAAGATCCGCACCAGCGTGGGAAGATTGGTATGAGTTACTAGACAACGTAGCAGACCACTATGGAAAAAACGCACGTGGCGAAGATGTGGTAAATGAAATGGGCATTGACTGGATGGCGATGTACGTATTGTTGTTCAATGACTACCCACCTTTCAACACAAGCCACGATGCGTGTCTACTAAATCCGTGGCATAAACGTCTACTCGACCGTGCAGAAAAATGGTTCAATGCGAACTATCACGTGTGCACGATCAGCCGCTACGAGCACGGCAACTCACTGTATACTCGTGGAGCCCCTACTTGTCGTTGGGACTCAGGGTACGTCGGTTTCGCCATTGTTGAGACGTCTAAGATGTCTAACGAGACATTCGAGCTGGTTGTAGACAATAATCTACAAACGTTCACAGACTGGGCGAATGGTAATGTGTACTCTGTGTATGTGGAAGACGCATCTGGAGACTTATTAGACTCTTGTTGTGGATATATTGGCTATGAGGCTGCAGAAGATGCGTTCAATGAGGCGTGTAAGCAGTTCGAGGATTATGTGGACTACTCACCACTGGATATGCTCAATATGGACTGCCGTGTGGAGGCACTGGCAGAGACCTGTGAAGATCTAGGCGAGCATACCGTGAATATTGCTCTTAACCAATTAAGTATGCACCGTTGTCTGAATATGACGAACGATGGCGAGCAGGAAGATGTGTTGTCTGATGTCGACCACCGTCGTCTTGCATACCTGTTCCAGGCGAAAGACAGCGACCTACAAGACGAAGCCGCTGCGTTGGTAAAAACCTATTGTCAGCATTACCTCAAACTCAGACTGGAGATGATGTAATGGTCAAGAACATCCTACTCACGTTGGCGTTCGGGTTCTCGATTGGCGTGGTGTCTGCACAGATGTGGACACCGTCACCTAGCATAGAAATGTTAGATACGATGAGCTTCCGTGACTTATTGGAGTCAAATGCGGACGCTGAATACAAGTGGTATGCGTTCCTCTTACAACGTGGTGAGTGGGGAATGTGTGCGGCTAATGAAGAAGTGCAGGTCGTGGAGAATAGACACGTCTGCGTAGCACAACCAGTAGATTTTATGGAGATAAAATGACTTATTTAGTACAAGCGATCTTAAACCCGAAAACAACGGTGAAACGATTAAAAGAAAAGGGCTGGTCAAGACCTGCTATTACACAGTTTTACCCATCGTTTAGTGAGTACTCGATCACACGTTATACGAACCTCTCTCGTGTACTACCTGCAGAGATTAAGCTCAATAACAAACAGCTTATTGACCTATTTAATGTGATTGATGCTGGCGGTGACATCGAGGCACTGGCGAACAAAGTGGGTATGAAGTTGGAAGATTGTGAAGATTTAGGCAATATGATCACGGTGCTGATGCGTTTGCGTACCCGCCACTTGAATAAGTCCAAGTTTAAAAAACTTATCGGCTTCATCGGGCTTGGTATGCCACTCAACCAAATCGCTAAACAGGTTGAGATGAGTTATGCAGACGTCAAGACATTCTATCGTGAGGTGTATTGTGCAAGACCAATCGAGCTTCGTGATTAATAATGGTGAAGATGACACGTGGATGAAAAAGCTCGTGCTGACGTACGCACAGGCTCATCCTGCAGACTTGTGGTCACTTCATACCACTGCGATGATCATCGAGACGGAAGTGCAGTATGACGGACATACGTGGCGTGCCGTACCTTATGCACACCCGACTGTGTACCCAAGACTAGAGCTTAGAAGTGCCACCACCACAACCGTTGTGGCTGTACCAGTAGACGTTTTCGTTAAAGTAATATCGGTTTTAAACAAGCGATGGGAAGCTGACCTGTGGGTGATGAAATCCCGTCTTATCGGACTGGCCAATGCGTCAGTTAAGGACAAAATATGAGTGCAGAAACAATAAACCTCACTCCGTTGTTGTTGCGACAACTGAAGATGAGAGAAGTGAATTTTTTAAAGTCCAGGGAAGTTCAGAAATTATATAAGGACGAGCCGTGGAAGATGATGGCGTACGGTGTAATGCTACGTCACACAAATATGGTGAAGTACCAACCTCAAAATAACCACCTAAATTATGGCATTGAGCTTGAGTACTCACTGAAACCGACTGATTATTTAACCAAACAAGAACTGAAGAAGTGCCTTGCTGCTGGACTGCGACAAATGTTTATTGAGCGTGGGTGGGGGACGAACTTCAGTATTGAAGAAGATGGTACAGTACCCGATGGCTTCGAGATTGTACTCGGACCTAATAATATCAACGAGGTGCTGTATGCACTAAGAGGCATAGGATTCGACAAACTATTTAATAAGTTCGTCGATCTTGATGCCACCAACGTGGGCGTACACATCACCGTGGACAAGTTCGCACATCAGTGGCAGAAGAATTTGTTTATTGATGTATGGCACGAGCCGTGGATACACACATTATACAGTAATGTCATCGGACGGGAGCCGAACCAGTTCTGTCAGTTGATGAACAAGCGTGCCAACGGGACGTATGAACCGAACGACTACGGGATTGTAAGCGAGCGGGAGAACGGCAGCCTAGAAGTGCGTGCGTTTAGAAATACAGGTCGCATCGGTCACACAGGTGTCCAACTACAGTTCGTGGCGAACATCGACAACTGGATACGACGTGGTGGCAACGACCTCGACAAGCTATATGAAGATATGAAAGAGTGGGTATTTTTACGTGGCTTCTAAAAAAGACGTTGACAACACCCCCGCTTATGGATATAGTATAGGCGAGGGTGTTAAAAAGAAAGTAACACCTGTTGCCAAAACGAAAGAGGGCAAGGTGAAACAACAAGTGCGAGCGATTTTAGACGAATACGGTGAGAAGTGTTGGTACTTTATGCCAGTGTCTAAAGGATACTCACGAGGCGGTATACCTGACTTCATCGGCTGTTTGAATGGGAGAATGATTGGGATTGAAACGAAGTCAGTCCTGTCATCACATAAATTAACTGCCCTGCAGGCGATGGAACTTCGTAAAATCAGTTACGCCAACGGTATCGCACTTGTTATTAATGAAGATAACATACACACTCTTAAAGGTATCTTAGATGGATGTATTAACGGTTGACTTTGAGACATATTATGAGAAAGGCGAATATGGCCACTCTATTAGTAATGTCTGTATGGGAGAATATCTCAACGGTACTAAGGCTCAACTTATCTTAATGTCTTACAAGTTGAACGACGGAGAGACGAAATGCGTAGTGGGCGAAGACGAGATGGCAGGCGTGTTAGCCACATTCGACTGGTCTCAAGTAGCACTCGCAAGTCACAACATTAAGTTCGATGCTCGTATCATTATTGATAAGTTCGGTCATACACCAGCGTTCTTCTTCGATACACTCGGTATGATGTCATCCACAGGCGGTAACGTTATCGTTAATGGGAACGACTTGGCGTCGGTTGCGAAGTTGCTACAAGGTGCAGGTATTCCGATTGAAGATAAAGGGGAAGAACGTAGCGAGGCATCTCGCAAACGCTTGTTCCGTTTCCCCGATGGTCGTTGGTATATGCACGAGGAGGAAATCAACGAGAAGTTTATCGCTGAATTTCGTAGTAAAAACTATACGAAAAAGGGCACACTGAAGAAAGGTAAGAAAGACCTGGTTGATGTAGCACGTGATGCGATTAAGTTCTTTGAAGACTACCGTGCATACTGTATCCACGATACTGAAATCTGTTATGCGGCACTGCAGTATTTCATTAAGCTTCTGCCGGTGAACGAGATTAAGTTCCAGGATATGATGTCACGATGCTATTTGTACCCACGTCTTGCACTTGATGCAGATGTACTACACAAAGAGAAACGTCGCCTTGATAAGCGTCGTCTTGAGAAAGTGCGACCTGTTGCGGACAAGTATTTCGATGGCAACATTGAGACTGCAAAAGAGTACTTACGCTCCAAGCGTTTGTTCGGTGTGTTGTTAAAATCTATGGGCGGGGTTACCGACCAAGATATTTTCGATGCGAACAGTCGTGACGAGGAGATTGAGTATGCGTTCATCATCCCAACGAAAGTGTCTGAGAAAACTGGCAAGGTAGACTATGCTTTCTCTTTAACAGACGAGAGTTTCCACAAGTTGGCAGACTTATCGCCTGAGTTGAGAGAGGTGTGCGATGCCCGTATGGAGATGGCAAGCTCGATTGAGCACTCACGTACGCAACGGTTCATCGACAGTACCGAGTGGGAGACGAAGTTCGGTCTGCCATATAAGATTAGCGGTGCAGCGACGCATCGCCTAAGTGGGGAGATGTCGCTTAATGTTCAAAATTTGAGCAGCGGAAGAAAAGAGGGACAAACGACCGCACTTCGTGACTCCATCTGTTCTCCGGATGATAATCATACGATTGTCGTATCGGACAGCTCTCAGATTGAGTTGCGTATCACAGGGTTTATGGCCAACGAGACGATATTACTTAATGCGTTTAAGCACAGTCAGGATGTTTACTCGGTTACGGCAGAGCTGATCTATGGCGTACCGTGGCAGGACATTAACGCAGGACGTAAAGCTGGTGACAAGCAGATGGCACACTACCGTACCATCGGTAAGGTTACATCTTTAGGCGGTATCTATGGCATCGGTTGGGCAGCGTTTATGGACTACGCCTCGGTGGTAGGTGGTGTTACCCTGACTAAAGATGAGGCGAGAGATATTATCAAAAAATTCCGTGATTCGTATCCAGCACTACCGCAATTTTGGCGGTTATGTGGTAAGGTACTCGACCATATGCTGGCAGGTGGCAGTGGCTATTTCGGTGGACCAACAGGTAAGTTGTTCTTCTACGATGGCAACTACCAAATTCACGGAAAGACAGTACCAAGTATTATTGGTCCTGATGGTATGCGGTTGAGTTATTACAAATTAAGCAAGCGTCGTCGTGAATATGATGACGGTAGCGTGCGTGAGAACTTCGCTTACTGGGGTCTTAAAGAGGGACGTTATCAATGGGTGTATATTCACTCATCGAAATTAACGGAAAACGTAGGTCAGTACCTTGCGTTCGCCCTGATGAAGTGGCAAGGCTTAAAAATTAATGAGCGTTACCCGACCAGTCTCAACACACACGATGAGTGGGGTCTGCTGGTAGAAGACAAAGAACTCTACCCAGCCATCTCTTATGTGATGGAGTCTATGCGTACCGTGCCTGAGTGGTTAGATGGTCTCGTGGTTGACTGTGAGTGTGAGATGGGACGTCAGTATGGTAAGTGTGAGGAAGTCACTAAGAGTAAATTACAGGAGCTGAAGAACGCTTATGAAGTCCAGTGATGAACAGATACTAAAGCTTAAACGGATGTATGAGGCAACGACGTATTCAACGAATGAACAGGAGGCGGCTAAGATATTTCTCAATCGTCTCCAACAGGCAGAACCTAAAACGCTTTTGGCGATAGGGTTCGTTATTATCGACCAACTGGCGAGTACTTTGAAAGATGAGATATCTTAAATTATGAGTAATGAAGAACGTCCGTACATTAAGGTACGCAACCATATTTTTTACTACGACAAAACATATGGTATGCACAATGGCGAAGTGGTTGATATGGTTATGAAATACAATGCCGATGGTAGTGTAACAATAATGACTATGAGAGACTTCGAGAAGTGGGCGAACAAACAAGCCGACTATTATGATTATTTAAAATGGAGACAACGTGGCAACTAAATACCCAGCCTTATCATACACGGCAATAAAGATGTATGAGACGTGTCCATACCGGTACTACCAAGAGAAGATCTTAAAGACCGTACCTTATGTACAAACTGAAGCTGCAGCATTAGGCGACCGCATCCACAAAGAGTTAGAGAACTTCGTACTCAACGAGGGAAACTACAAACTAAGCGACGAAGCCGCTAAGTATGAAAAGCTCGTGCGTGGCTTACTGGCTTTACCTGGTAAGAAGTATGTGGAGACCAAGATGGCGATGGACTGGAAAGTCAAAAAGGTTGAGTACTTCGGTAAGAACGTGTGGATACGTGGCCAGTTCGACTTTATGTCTCTTGATGGCGACGCAGCGAAGATGGTCGACTACAAAACAGGTAGCCACCGCTATCCTGATGTAGGGCAGCTTGAGTTAATGAGTGCTTTAGCGTTCTTGCACTTCCCTGAATTGAACAAGGTTGATGCGAGTTTGTTATTCATTAATCACAACGCAATAGCGAAAGCTTCGTTTGAACGTGCTAAAATGCCTGCGTACATAGACAAATGGATGAACCGATCTATTCCAATCGTCCAAGCAACTGAGCTGCGAGAGTGGCCAGCCAAGCGTAATAACCTATGTGCGTGGTGTCCGATTACGGACTGTCGTTTCCACCCTGGTGAAAGAAAAGGAGTTTAGTATGGCTAAGCAACGAGACTACGCTAAAGAGTATCGTGAATACCATAGTAAACCTGAGCAACGTCGCAACCGTTCTGAACGTAACAAGGCCCGTCGCCTTATGCGTAAAGAACTTGGTGATGCAGCGATTGCCGGTAAAGATGTGGACCACAAACGTCCATTATCGAAAGGCGGTAGCAACCGTCGTAGCAACCTGCAGGTTACATCGGTACATTACAACCGTAGTAAGAAAGCAGGTAAATAATAAACCGAACCCCTCGGAGTGTATACAATGGAAAATACCCCAAATGTCCACTTTATGTTGGACTTAGAAACGCTTGACACTAAACCGTCAGCACACATCTTAGAGTTAGCAATCGTGTGTTTTTGTCCATTCACAGGTCGTGTGAATGAGACACTATCACGCCACGTGCGATTTGGTCTTACACCGCAGACCGGTGCAACGATTTCACCATCCACACTTAAGTGGTGGTCGTACGAAAACCCAACATATATGATGGAGTTGTTTACTAACCAAGACAACTCGTTAAACGATGAACTGTTTAAAATTTATGATCTGCTTAGACAAGCTCGTGATCTAGGAGAAGTACGTGTGTGGAATACTGGTACATTTGACATAGATATTGTAAACAGTGCGTTCAGACGAGTACTAGCAATCAACGAACCTATTATTAACTTTTGGGAAGTGCGTGACGTACGATCTCTACGTCAGCTTAATGATGACTTTGGTTTAAACAATGACGAGTGGCCAACATCACACAATGCTAAAGATGACTGCTTACGCCAAATTTCTTACGTGCAAAGCGTATATGGAGCACTAAGTGAACGAAGAACAACGAGTGTTGGAAATCCGGGGGGACATTCTGATGTTCCTACTGCAGAAGAACAACCAACTGATGAAAGTGCACGCCAACAGACTGGCATCACTGGTAAATAATTTAAAAGGGATGAACATCCCACAAAAAACAAACGATGGTAAGGACACACAAGGTGCCTTACTTATCAAAGGTCTTGAGCTTCTTATGCGTGAGGCTCACGACTTACACGTCGAGAGTGACAAAGTGCTTGAGGAATTGAGTGCCTTGTCCGAACAGTATGACGTAGGTAATACACCGGACGACGCAATTAGTAAGGTTGTTGGAGCGATCCAAGCCACTAATGCGAAGTTCGGGAGTATGACGAAAGAGGAAGTTCTTAAAGAATTGGGGTTGAAGAATGGCACTGAGACCCATTGAGAACATACAAAACCAAGCTCTCTTAATTCGTACTAAGATGGCTAAGCTTGTGGCGATGTCCGTCCCACGCTCGGCTATCGCAGAGTACGATGAGAATGGCAATCCGAGTGCTGTACTGGTGCGGTGGGAGCTTGAGCAGATGCAGAAGTGTGCAGACATTGGAGTAACGGTACTGTCGCCTATGATCCGTGACTACCCGTTCCCTGGTCGATATAAGCCATATGTCCACCAGCTGAAAATCTGCTCATTCCTCACCACCAACAAGCGAGCGTTATGTTTCGCAGATATGGGTACAGGTAAGTCACTGGCAGTTGTACATTGTATTAAGTACTTACTTGAGCTCGGAGAGATTAAGCGAGCGTTGATTATCGCACCGCTGTCCACGCTGACACGTACGTGGGTTGACGAGTTCTTTAATGTGGACCCGTCCATCACCGTGACGAAGTTGCACGGACCGAAAGCCAAGCGTGTGGAGTTGGCAGCGAACGGTGCACAAGTACACGTGATTAACTATGAGGGTATCAGTGTTATTCACAACGAGATTAAGGCGAACAACTACGATTGTGTGGTTATCGACGAGGTGACATCCTACTCGAACCACGAGAGCAAGCGATGGAAAGAAGCCTACAATCTCTTTAAAGATACCAAGTATGTGTGGGGGCTGACGGGGACTCCGATCCTAAGAGGCGTAATTGCCGCATACGGACAGGCAGCACTGGTTGTACCACACAATGTGAAGTTCAGAAGTTTTTGGGAGTTCCGCAATTCAGTACAACGGAAAATCAACGACTTCTTATGGGTAGACAGACCTGAGGCACACGACATAGCGTTCAGTATGTTGAGACCGGCAATCTCGATTAAGAAGAAAGATTGTATCGACCTGCCATCCATGGTACACGTGTATCGTGAAGTGGAGCTCGATAAAGGTCAGAAAGCGTTCTATGTCAAACTCAAGGAGGAGTCACTGGTTAAAGATGAGATGATGCAGGTTACCGCAGTGAACGCTGCAGTACTTGCAGGCAAGCTCATCCAGGTGGCGACAGGTTGTATCTACGACGATGACGGACGTGCATTAGAGTTCGATGTGTCAGGTCGCATCAATGAGACGATTGACTTTATACAAAAGGCTCGCAACGAGGCGTCTACAGCAGATAAGGGCAAGACGATTGTATTCGCTCCGTTTAAACACACAGCCGCACTTATCCGTAAAAAATTATCTGAAGCCAAGATTGTGGTGGATGGTAAAGAGCGGAAGATCAAGGCTGAGATTATCGACGGAGACGTATCTGCGAAACGACGAGACGACATTTTCGGACGTTTTAAAGAAGACAATAGTCTTGACGTGATTGTGGCAATCCCGCAGACGATGTCACACGGGCTCACGCTTACCAACGCAAGTTGCATTGTGTGGTTTGGGCCTTGTACATCAGCGGAGACGTACGCTCAGGCGTGTAACCGCATCGACCGACCAGGTCAAACAGAAAGTATGACGATTGTTCATTTGTACTCAACACCGGCCGAGTGGAAGTT
>ERZ1026884.1105-NODE-1105-length-15446-cov-3.807095_pt1 | contig 15446 bp, 10 predicted proteins | sample MGYA00380172_ERZ1026884 | MGnify/ENA primary metagenome ERZ1026884 (study PRJEB33269, sample SAMEA4719808) | human gut metagenome | biome: human-associated habitat; feature: organic feature; material: feces | place: Cameroon | collected 2013-10 ... | reverse complement strand
GCCCCGCCTCCTCCAGCGTCTCCTTTTCAGCATTCTCGCCAATCGACAGGTTCACCTCGCACCAGCCGCCGGGCAAACTCCACGCGCCGTCGTTCTCGCGCACCAGCAGGATTCGCCCCTTCCGAAACACCGCCGCACGGGTATCCACCTTGGGAGTCTGATAGCCCGTCTCATTGCAGAACAGCGTTTTCACCTGCTCCAGCGGCAGGTCGGTCTGGCTGGCCAGCATCTCCGCCGCGATATCCCGCAGCCGCTGATAGCGCTCCAGATCGTATACATCGCGCCCATAGGTCAGCCCAGCCTGCGCCAGGCTTTGCAGCTCAATCGCCCAATCCAGCCACTGATCCTGTTTCATCCGCGTCCACGCTCCTTACGTTCTGAGCATAAAAAATTCGCGCCGGGCAGGAAAAACTCCTGCACACCGGCGCGAATTGCTTATTTTTCCTCGCGTTTGCGGATGTTGATGCCCATCTCGTCCGCCGTTTCCATCAGGGTATCCAGCGCACGGATGATCTGCTCGGGCTTGTGCTCGCTGATCACGCAGAAGCGCAGACGCGCGCTGTTGCGCGGCACAGCCGGGTACACCGCCGGGGGAACGAACACGCCCTTGTGCCCCAGCGCCACAGACAGCTCAAACGCATCCGAATCATTGCCGATCAGGATGGGAATGATGGCCGAATCGCCCGCCAGGCAGGTATCCAGCCCGCGCTTATGCGCCTCGAACACAAACAGCTTGATATTGCGCTGCAAGCGCTGCATGATGGTAGGATCGCTGCGCAGCAGGCGCACGGCTTCCAGCGCCGCGCCGGCCAGCGGCGGCGCCATGCCCACCGAGAATACAAAGCCCGGCAGCGTGTAGCGCAGATATTCAATCAGCGCCTTTTTGCCCGCCAGATAGCCGCCGCAGGTGCCCAGACCCTTGCTCAGCGTGCCCATCTTGATATCGATATCGTCGCCCGCCAGGCCGAAGAACTCGTCCACGCCCGCTCCGGTAGCGCCCAGCACGCCCGCAGAGTGCGCCTCGTCCACCATCAGGAAGCAGCCATACTGCTTTTTCAGCCGCACATATTCGGGCACAGGAGCCACGTCGCCGTCCATGCTGTACGCGCCCTCGCACACAATCAGCACCTTGGCAAACTTATCGCGCTGGGCGCGCAGGATGCTTTCCAGCGCGGCCACGTCGTTGTGCGGGAAGGCCTTGGACACCGCGTCGCTCATGCGGCATCCCTCGTGGATGGAGTTATGCGCCAGCGCGTCGTATACGATCAGATCGCCCTTGCCGCAGAAATTGCCCACAAAGGTTACGTTGGTCGCATGGCCGGATACCAGCACCAGCGCGTCCTCGGTGTGCTTCCACTCCGCAATGGCGGCTTCAAGCTGCTCGTGCAGCTTCTTTTCGCCGCCCAGCAGACGGCTGCCGCTGGCCGACGTGCCATACTTCCTGGTGGCCTCGATGGCCGCGTTGACGGTCTCGGGACGGCCGGACATGCCCGCGTAGTTATAGGAGCCAAAGTTGAGCACCTCGTGGCCGTCCATCACGGAGGTATCCATCAGCGGGGACTCATGGCACACAAAGTAGGGATTCTCGCCGTGAATGGCGCGGAAGCGCTCCTGCAAGGCGGCGTACTCCGGGGTATCCTCAATGCGGGTAATACGCTTGACCTTGCCCGCCTCGGGAGCGGGGGTCTGGGCAGGCAGATCGCCGTGCAGCCGCGCGCGGATCACGCGAGCCACATCGCGGGCGCAGGTGCAGCCGGCAATCTCATCCTCGGTCAGCAGTACGCCGTAGGCTTCCTCAATTTTGAGCATCACGGACAGCATTTGCAGGCTGTCCCCGCCCAGATCGTTGACGAAGTGCGCGGTGGGCGCTACCGGCTGGCTGATGGACAGCGCGTCGGCAAAGAAGGCCGCCACCTGCTTTTCAATATCATCCTGTCCTGGCAGGTCGACCAACGTATCCTGCGCCTTGGGAGCGGAAGCCGCAGCGGTCTGCTTGGGCGCAGGCGCGCTGCCCGTGAGCGCTTCGCAGGGAAATTCGCCCTTTTCGATGCGCTGGCGCAGCTCCACACGCTTTACCTTCATGCTGCCAGAAAGCGGCAGCTTTTCGGCCGTGCACAGCACCAGACGTGCCTGCTTGGGCGCGGGCAGGGTGCGGTTGCGCTGCTCTACCTCGGCCTTGATCTGCGCGCGCAGGGCGGCGTCGCGCATGCCCTCGCCCAGGGTCAGCACCAGCGTCACCTGCTCGCGGCCCTTATCGCCCGTACCCAGCACGGTCATCATATCAACGCCAGGAATGCCGGTAAAGGCGTTTTCAATCTCATCTGGATAAATGTTTTCGCCCGACGCGCCGATGATCACATCCTTGATGCGGCCCTCGATGTGCAGGCGCTGCTTTTCGTCAAAGCACACGATATCGCCGGTATGGAACATGCCGTTCTCGTCCAGATCGGGCGGAATCAGCTTGCCGTCGCGCAGCTGACCGATATGAATGGCCTCGCAGCCCACGATCAGCTCGCCAGTCTCCGCAATTTTCGCGTGCGCGATGGGCAGCAGCTTGCCCGAGCACCCGGACAGGCGGGCCTTCATATCCACCGCGCCGTCATAGGCCGTCACGGCGGTTTCAGTCATGCCGTAACCAAAGGACACGCAATAGCCCAGCGCCGCGATATTGCGCAGGTGCTCCTGCGGGGCGTTCGCGCCGCCCAGGGCGATCTGCCGCAGCGTTGGGCCGAACAGCTGCGCGTTAACGGCTTTGAACAGCACATGCTTGGCAATCCACATGCCGCCCTCGGGCCATGCGGTCTGGATGGCGATGGAGGTATTCTGCAGCGCGCGGAAGGCGCGGCGCTTGGGCGCGGACAGCTTGGATACCTTCTTTTGCAGGGCGGAGGACAGGCCGTTGATCAGCAGCGGCACGGCCATGATCAGTTCTACCTTGCAGATACGGCAGGTCTTCAGGATGGTTTCCGGCGCGCGGTCATGCAGATAAACCTGCGGATTTCCCTCCAGCGCGGTGGGGATCATGTTGGTCATCAAGCCGAAGATATGGTTGAGCGGCAGGAAGCACAGCGTGCGCTCGCGGCCGTATTTTTCGTTGGTCATGCAGCGGCCGCGCTGCTGCTCGATAAAGGCGATGGCCTGCAGGCAGATGGCGCGGCCGTCGTATACATACACGCGCGAGGTGGCCGTGGTGCCCGAGGTGCACAGGGCGATGCGATCCGCCCAGCAGGGCTTGAAATCCTTGCTGTACGCGCCCGAGGTCAATTCGCCCGGCAGGCGCTGGGCAATTTCAGGCAGCGCGGCGCGGCGCTTGCCGATGATCACCGCCCCGGCCCCCGCCTGGGAAAGCAGGTGGGTCAGTCCCGCATCGCTGAGGGTGGGGTCCAGCAGCAGCGGCTTTCTGCCTGCGGCCAGCAGCGCCCAGAACAGGATGGGCCAATCCACGCAGGTTTCCAGGCACAGGCCCACCCAGCCGTCGCGGCGGCCCAGGCGCGCATCGTCAATGCGCGCGGCGGTCTGCAGGGCGCGGGCGTGAAATTCTTCATAATTATAGCTTTGCTCACGATCGTTTTCCAGCCAGATGGCGGCGGTCTGATCGCGGTCTACGCACAGCGTTTCAAAAAAGTTCTCGAAACACAGGTTTTTGCGCAGCAGGGTGCATTTTTGATCGCGGGGCGTCGGCATGCTTTCTCCTTTTTTATCGGTCGGTCATTTTCAGCGATAATAAGCGGCAATAATACGATTAAACAGCTTGCGGGGCAGCAGCTTGTGCATCCAGATGGCGCTGCGCTGATCCAGCGAGGCCACCACCAGTCGCACGGGCGGGTTCTTCTTCCCGACCGCCTTGGCCACCGCATGCCCCACGCGCTCGGGCGGCAGGCCGTTGGCTTCGTCATGGTGGATTTTGGCCGTGCCGTGCTCGAATGCTGCGGCGTAGGGCGAATTTTCATTCAGATACACACGGCGATACTTCTGCGAACCGCCGCGGCAGTCACCCGGCTCCACCACCGTCACATGGATTCCCATGCCCAGCGTTTCCTGCGCCAACGCCTCGCCATAAGCCTCCACCGCGTGCTTGGTGGCGCTGTACGCGCCCTGGAACGGGATAGAAAACAGGCCGTTGAGCGAGGAAAACAGCACGATATGGCCGCTTTTCTGCGCGCGCATGGCGGGCATTACAGCCTGTACGCAGCGCGCCATGCCCAGAAAATTGACGTTCATCATATCGGCCAGGATATCGATGGGCAATTCCTCCATGGGCGACATGGTAAAGCTGGCCGCGCAGCACACCAGCGCGTCGACGCGCCCCTGTTCGCGCAGCACGGTATCCACCGCCGCATGCACGCTGTCCGCAGCGCTTACGTCCAGCGCCAGCGCGCGGCAGCCCGTGGGCGGCTCCGCCCCATTGGCAAAGGAGCGCGCCGCGGCGTATACGATATGGCCGTCCGCGGCCAGGCATTGCGCCGCCGCGCTGCCCAAACCCGAGGAGGCTCCGACAACCAACACAATCTTTTGTGGCATATAATCCGCCCCTTTCAGGCAAATGCATCCTTTTCAGGCAATCCGTGTCATTGTAGCATGGTCAAAAAATATTTGTCAACGCGCCGGGCGGCCCGGTCATTTTTCTGACATCATTTGGTAAGCCAATCTTTCCCCCGCATGCGCGGCGGCAGATGCGCGCAAACTGCCCGCAGGAAAGGATGGAGATATCATCATGAAAAAAGGCAGGATCAGCGCCGCGCGCAAGGCCCTGGCCATCGCCGTGGCGATTGGCTCGGCGCTTCTTTGCGCCTGGCCCATGAACAGCGCGGCCAGCGCCTCCTCCTCGCAGGATCAGCGGCTTGGAGGCCGGGCGCGCCCCGTCATTACGCTGCAATGGCCGCAGTTTTTCGGCGCAGGCAATGAAAAAAGCCGCGACTCCGCCCCCCGCGTGCTCATTCCCGGCGGGCAGGCTATCGGCGTAGCCATCCGCACGCAGGGCGTATTGGTGGTGGGCGCGGGCGATAACGGCCGCGATTCCCTGCGCGAGGGCGATATGATCCTATCCGTCAACGGCGTGCCGCTGCTGGAAAGCGCCATGCTGACCGAGGCCGTCAACGCCGCCCAGGGGCAGCCGCTGTCGCTGCGCATATCGCGCGGCGGGCAGGAAAACGACCTGCTGCTCACTCCACGCTATGATGAAAGCAGCCGCGCCTGGCGGCTGGGCGTATGGGTACGCGACAGCACGGCGGGCGTGGGCACGCTGACCTATTATGATCCCGCCACGGGCGCTTACGGCGCGCTGGGCCACGCGATCACCGATTCCGATACCGGCAGCCTGCTGCCTGTGCGGGAGGGCGCGCTGATGCAGGCCGAAATCGTCGATGTCCGCCGCGGCCAGCGCGGCGCGCCGGGTGAGCTGCGCGGCTCCTTCCTGCGCGAGCAGGTCACGCTGGGCACGGTGCAGGTCAACACGGCGCTGGGCATCTATGGGCGGCTGGAGGCGCCCGCCGCAAGCGCGCTGTATCCCGAGGGCCTGCCCACGGCCTCCCGCGGACAGGTGCACACGGGCGCAGCCACGATTCTATCCACCATCGCCGGGCAGGAAGCCTGCGAATACGCCATCGAGATCACCCAGGTATCCCGTCAGAGTGCCGCCGCGCCCAAATCCATGGTGCTGCGCGTGATCGACGAGCGGCTGCTGTCATCCACCGGCGGCATCGTGCAGGGCATGAGCGGCAGCCCCATCCTGCAGGATGGGCGCATCGTCGGGGCGGTCACACACGTGTTCGTCAGCGATCCCACGCAGGGCTACGGCGTATTCATCGACTGGATGCTGCAGCAGAGCGACGCGCTCTCCGCCCAGCAGTCCGAGGCCGCCTAAGCATGGATTTTACAATTTTCCGCAAAAGCGCGCGTTGACAGCCGGCGCAAATATGGTATAATGAAAAACATACCAAGGTTTATTTTTACGGAGAGGAGGAGAACGCCATGCAGCAGCCCCCGCGCCAGCGCCGCTCCCAGCGCCATGCAGCGCAGCAGGACGGCGTGCGCCGACCGCAATATCCCGACGATACGCCCCGCGTGCAGTATCCCGACGATACCGCCCGCCCATCCTATCCCCAGGATAGCGCCCCAGCGCAGTATGCCGCGCCGCGCGCACAGTACCCCGAATATCCGGAGTACCCGGCCTCCTCCGCCCCCGTTCAGCCCGCCCAGCAGCAGTCCTATGCTGCCAGCGCATCCTATACCCCCCCGCAGCAGAGCCGCTATCAGCCCTATGCCAGCAGCGCGCAGCCGCCTTATCAGCAGCCCACCGCGCCGGTATATCCGCAGTATACACCGCGCTTTGCGCAAAACAACACGCCCCCGCAGCCGCCTTACTATCCCCCGCGCGATCAGGGCGGCGATTACGGTGAAACCCCGCCGCCGCGCCGCCGCTCGCACGATGGGCTGTGGCTGCTGGTGGTAATCGGCTGCATCGCGCTGCTGATCATCGGCGGGTTCTCGGTTTCGTCGCTGTATTCCAGCCACTATCCCGCCTTCCGTGAAAAGGTGGCAGCCCTCAGCCATGATACCTTTTATCACGGCGTGCATGTGGACGGCGTGCACCTGGGCGGCATGACGCGCGATCAGGCGCGCCAGGCGCTGACGCAGAACGCCGCCTATAGCGATCAGCAGTTTTCCCTGCCCGTAACCATTGACGGCAAGACCTGGACGATCACGCAGCGCGAGCTGCCCCTGACGCGCAATATCGACGCGGTGCTGGACGAGGCCTACGCCATCGGCCGCCAGGGCATGCTCGATACGCTAAGCGGCAGCGGCACTCCCTTTGAGGCGCGGTATCAGCAGGTTTCTTCCGCCGGGCAGGAGGGCGCGTACCTGTACACCCAAATCACCTATGATAAATCCACCGTGCGCGCGCTGGCTGAAACGCTGGCCGAGCGCGTGAACGTCAAAGCGCAGGACGCAAGCATTTATCAGTTTGATTTTTTCAGCCGCAGCTTTCAGTTTATGCCCGAGCAGGTGGGGCAGGAAATCGACAGCGAGGAGATTTACAACGCCATTATCTCCCGCATGGACGCGCGCAATTACAGCGCCGTCACCCTAACCACCAAAAAGACCCAGCCCAATGTCACCGTGGCGCAGCTGAACCAGAGCTTCGGCCTGATTTCCAGCTACACCACCTCCACCGGCAACCTCAAGGGCTACAACCGCACCAAGAACATCGAGTTGGCCTGTGCCGCCGTGACCGGCACGGTGGAAAGCGGCAAAACCTTCTCCTTTAACAGCACCACGGGCCGCCGCACAGTGGATAAGGGCTATCTGCCCGCCGGCGCGATTGCCCAGGGCGCAAGCGTGGAGGAAGTGGGCGGCGGCGTGTGTCAGGTATCCAGTACGCTGTTTAACGCCGCAGCCATGGCCAACATGGAAATCGTCTATTCCAGCCCGCATGCCTGGCCCAGCACCTACGTGGCTCCCGGCCGCGACGCGACGGTGGACTGGCAAAGCTATCAGTCGCTGGAGCAGAGCCTCGACCTTAAATTCAAGAACACCAGCGACTATCCTATTTTCATTGTGGCCTATGTAACGGGCAGCAACTACAACAAGGATTGCAAGTGCACGGTGGAAATCTACGGCGTGGTTTTCAAGGACGGCATCAGCATCGATTTGCAGACCGAGCTGGTATCAACCACCCCTGCGCCGACCGAAATTGAGCTTCGTCTGAACACCAGCCTGGCCTATGGCGAAACCAAAACCGTCCGCAAGGCGCGCGACGGCTACGTATACAAGACCTACCGCGTTTATTACCAGAACGGCGTGGAGGTACGGCGCAATTTGCTGCGCACCTCCACCTATCGCACGTATTCCCAGATCGACGAGTACAACTACTGATCCTACACAAGCAGCGTCGAAAGGAGCGAGGCACATGCGCAAGGGCGAAGTGCGCCGGCAATCCATCATCGAAGCCTCCGAAAGGCTGTTCAGCGCCAAGGGCTATCTGGAAACCACGGTGGACGATATTCTGGCCGAGCTGCAATGCAGCAAGGGCAGCTTTTATCACTACTTTGATTCCAAGCTGTCCGTGCTGACCGCCATCTGCGAGGAAAAGGTGCGGCTGTGGTTTGACGCATACAAGAAAACGCGCGTCACCAGCACGCGCGAGCGGCTGAACGTGCTGCTGCGCTGCACGCAGCCCTTCCGGCCGGAGGAGGAGGATTTTCTGTTCATGCTGCTTCGCCTGCGCTCCCGCGGCGAATGCGCGGTGATGGAGGGCGCGCTGCGCGGCGCTCAGCGTGAGCTGGTAAAGCCCGAAATCGAAAACCTGCTGATGATCCTGGGCGAAACCGGGCAGGCGCATATTGCCCGGCCTGGACTGGAAGACCTGGTATTTGAAATTCACATCGCCATGTACGATGAAATCTGCGAAACGCTGTCCCGCTGCGTACGGGAGGGCATAGGCGCGGCTCAGGCTTTCCGCGAGACGGTAGAGGCCGCGCGCTTCCTGTGGGAGCGCGTGCTGGATATGGACTACGGCAGCATGGAAATTGTCAAGCTGGACGAAATGCTGCCCGTGGCCGAGCGGCTGGTGCAGCGTCTTCGGACACTATAAGTATAAGAACGATATAACAAACGCAACGCCCGGAGGAAATTCCTCCGGCGTTGCGTTATGATAGGTTACAAGGCAGGGTTAGTCCTCTTTTTCCGCCAGGCGCGCAGCCAGCTGATAGCTTTGACGAATGAAAGCGCTCAGCTCCTCGTTTTCCAGCGGACGGGTGGACATGCGGGCAATATCGAAATACTGCTTGGCCAGCAGCTTTTGCAGCTCGGGATCCTTCACCGCAGCCAGCGCACGGATGGCCTCGCACTTGCTGTTAAGCACCACCTCAGCGCGCTCGGGCAGCTTGAAGTTATCGCCGTACATGGCTGCCATCTCGCGGTAACGGCGCATCTGCTCATCCTCCAGCAACATCAGCGGCAGATCGCCGTCAGCCAGGGGCTGCAGCTTGACCTTCAGCTGCTCGTCGCCCAGCGCGTCGCGGAACAGCTTCTCCAGCGGTTCCAGCGCCAGCTCGCTGTTTTCGGCATCCTTATCCACCAGGCCATCCACATCGGCGTCCACGCGGGCGAAGGTCAGCCCGTCCGCATCCTCCTGCTGCTCCATGTGCTGCATGAAGCTGATATCGATGACGGAATCCATCACCACCACGTCGATATTGCGCGCGGTGTACAGCGCTACCGACGCAGCCTGGCGCGCGGCGTCCGTGGTGTAATAAACCTTCTTTTCGGTCTTGCCTTCGTTGCGGGCGCGGTATTCCGCCAGCGTCAGATATTCGCCCGCGGTGGTCTTGAACAGGATGCTGCCCTTGACGGCTTCGTGGAACTTAGCGTCGCGGATGCAGCCGTACTTGACGAAGGGATGGATATCGTCCCAGTAGGTCTGGTACTTTTCGCGCTCGGTGTTCATCAGGCTGTTGAGCTTGTCCGCCACCTTCTTGGTGATGTGGGCGGAGAGCTTTCTGACATACCCGTCGTTTTGCAGGAAGCTGCGGCTGACGTTCAGCGGCAGATCGGGGCAATCCAGCACGCCGCGCAGCAGCAGCAGGAACTCCGGGATGATCTCCTTGATGTTATCGGCCACGAACACCTGCCGGTTGAACAGCTTGATCTGCCCCTCCTGGCCGCCGAAATCCTTGCGGATACGGGGGAAGTACAGGATGCCCTTGAGGTTGAAGGGATAGTCCACGTTTAGGTGAATCCAGAACAGCGGCTCCTCAAAGGTGTGGAACAGCTTGCGGTAGGTATCCTTATATTCTTCCTCGGTGCAGTCGCGGGGATTTTTAAGCCACAGCGGATGGGTATCGTTGATGGGCTCGGCTGCCTTGGGCGCAGGCGCCTCCTCGCCCTTTTCGGCAGCCTCCTTGGCAGCCTTTTCGGCTTCCTCGGCCTTGAGCTTTTCATCCTGCACATCCACCAGATAGATGGGCACGGCCATGTAGCCGCAGTAGCGCTCCAGCACCTCGCGCACGCGCAGGCTATCCAGGAATTCCTTTTCTTCATCCGTGATATGCAGCGTCACGGTGGTGCCGCGCTCGGCGCGGTCGCTGTCGCTCATCTCATAGGCCATGCCGTCCTCGCTTTCCCAGCGCACCGCCTTGGCCCCTTCCTGATAGGACAGCGTATCGATCGTTACCTTATCAGCGGGCATAAAGGCCGAATAGAAGCCCAGGCCGAAGTGGCCGATGATGCCGCCCTCCTTATCGCCCTGATACTTTTTCAAAAACTCCTCGGCGCTGGAGAAGGCCACCTGGTTGATGTAGCGGTCTACCTCCTCAGCCGTCATGCCGATGCCGTTATCGGTGAAACGCAGCTCCTTGGCCTCGGTATCCACGGTCACGGTGACGCGCAGGTCTTCATCATCGCCTGCGATCATGCGATACTTGGTCACCGCGTCGCAGCCGTTGGCCGTCAGCTCACGGATAAAGATATCCTTATCGGAATACAGCCAGCGCTTAATCACCGGCATGATATTTTCAGCATGGATGGAAATATTGCCTTTTTTCATATCGGACATTGCAAAAACCTCCCAGCGGTTTGTGGTATCGGTCTTACGACCAACCCATATTATACCACAAAAAGCAGCAAATGAATACCTTACACTTTTTTCATTTTGTCACACGCGCGCTTGCCCGGCATAGGGTGGAAGTGCGGGGAGCTTTCCCCCGCGGCAGACGGCGGCGGCAGCGCCTGTCGCCGCCAGCGGGATGTGAATGAAGATGAGACGCGGCGATATTTACCGCGCCGATCTGGATCCCGTGCTGGGCTCGGAGCAGGGCGGCGTTCGCCCGGTGCTGATTGTGCAAAATGATTTGGGCAACCTGACCAGCCCCACGGTGATTATCGCGCCCCTGACCTCCCGCAGCAAAAAGAAAACGCTGCGCACGCACGTGACGGTCGATCCGCCCGAGGGCGGGCTGAGCCGTCCCTCGCAGGTATTGTGCGAGCAGGTACGCACGCTGGAAAAAAGCAGGCTAAGCCTGTATCTGGGCCGCCTGTCGGCCGATACGCTGCGGCGGGTGGATGAGGCGCTGGAGCAGGCGCTGGGAACAAGACGCTAAAAATAGAGGGCTGACGTGATTTTTTCGCGTCAGCCCCTTCTTAATTGTTTTTAAAAAACAAAAGAGCCGCAGCTCGTTCCTTAAAAATCCGCAGCGGCGGCGTGTACGGCGCGAGGAGAAAATTTCCGAAGGAGGTTTCCTCCGAAAGGAAATTTTCATTCCTTTCAGATTTTCTGTCCGTAAGCCGCAGGATTACAAGAAAATCTGCAATCCATAAAAAATGATTCATCATTTTTTATGGTAGGCGCTCGGCTTGCCGACGCCTATAATATAGAGGGCTGACGTGATTTTTTCGCGTCAGCCCTGATTTACTCTTAAACAATTTGTCTTTTGAGGATGTTCCGTCTGCGCCGCGCAGCCGTGCGCCAACGCAACAGTTGGAGCTTGTCCACCAAGTGAGTCAAGGTAATCGCCTGATCCAAGCAGCCATGGGTCATATCCTTGTGAATTCTCGCACGCACCGCATGGATATTGACCGAAATAACCTTCATTGGTGTATCCTCCTGTTCTATAAATTACGGAGCGTTCCCGCTTCGTGCAAATAGCATAATGCAATTTCATATAAACCGCAATGGCTGCTTTTAGCACAAAAGCGCGAAGGCTGTCGAACCCCGTAAATTCATCAGTTTTATCCCAATATTATCGGAAATTGTGCGGCACTATAACAATACGCGGTTACACATTAAAAAATACTATAATTATTTGCTATGGTCATCGCATGGTTTTGCTATGTTGGCTCGTTATATCATGGGGAGAGCAGGCTTTCCAAGTTCAAATATTCCGCCCCTTTTCGCACTTGAAGCGTAATTTCCGCATCCCGAGCGGCCATGCCCACGCGCTGCCCGCAATGCAGCGTATCCCCTATCTTGACCATCACGCTGGATAATCCCGCGCAGGTAATTGTCTCGCCGCCCGCGCAGCGATAGGTAAGGCTATCTCCTGAAATCGTCAGCACTTCGCCCGCGCATACAGCCGTTACGCTCTGCCCATAAGCGGCGGGATAGCGCGTATAAGGCTGCATGCGCCACAGCCCATGCTCATCACGGTACGCGCCACGAAAGCCCTCGCTTGGAGCGCTGGGCACAGGGCGCGCCCAAACCGTCTCCGCCTGCGCATCCTGCAGGGATTGATCCTGCGCGGCGCGCGCCTCCTGCGCCGCGATGCGCTTGAGATCATCCTGCCGGGTATACACCGCCGCAAATACGATGGTCAGCGCGCAGGCCACGGCAGCAATGGCCGTACCCCATTTATCCAGAAAACGCCGCATATTGCCCCTCCTGCATATAGTATGGCGCAGCTTCTCTTTGTATATTCGCAGGGAATGTGTTATAATAAGAATGGAGGTGTATGCAATGCGCGATACTTTTCTGATTGTGGATGGCAACAGCCTGATGCACCGGGCCTTTCATGCCCTGCCGCTGATGGACTACAACGGCGTGTATACCAACGCCGTGCACGGCTTTCTGAGCATGCTGCTGCGCTGCATCCGCGAACGCGCGCCCCGCTACTGCGCGGTGGCGTTTGACGAGCATGCGCCTACCTTCCGCCATACCGAATACGCGGAGTACAAGGCTGGCCGCGCGCCCACGCCGGACGAGCTGCGCCCGCAGTTTGACATTATCAAGGAAATTCTCTCCGCCATGGGGCTGGGCGTGCTGAGCCTGACGGGCTATGAGGCCGACGACATCCTGGGCACCCTGTCCAGCCAGTGCGCCCAGCGGGATATCGCCGCCCTGCTGCTGACGGGCGACCGCGACGCGCTGCAGCTGGTCAGCGACGATACCACCCTGCTGCTGACCCGCAAGGGCATCTCCGAAATAGAGGAATGCACGCCCGCCCGCGTGCAGGAGCTGTTCGGCGTGCGGCCTGATCAGATTACCGATCTCAAGGGCCTGATGGGCGACAGTTCGGACAACATTCCAGGCATTCCAGGCGTGGGTGAAAAGACCGCCGTGAAGCTGCTGACCAGCTACGACACGCTGGAAAACGTGCTGGCTCACGTCGATGAAATCAAGGGCAAGCTTGGCGAAAAGGTGCGCGACAACGCCGAAAAGGGGCGGTTTTCCAAGTATTTGGCCACCATTCGGCGCGATATTCCCTTGCAGGTACATTATGATGCGTGCGAAACCCAGCGTCTGGCCGACGGCCTGCCCGTGCTGTATAAGTACGGTCTGAATGCCATCGCTCAACGCATTGAAAAGGAACAAAACGGCGCGCCCGCGCAGCCCGCTATCGAAACGACCGTTTTCAGCGATTGGGAATCCCTGGACGCTCAAGCAGCCGCCGACATGGCGCAGGCAGGCGAGGTAGCCGTATACCTGAGCGAGGAAGAGCTTTCCATTTGCCAGGGCACGCGACGCGCCCGCGCGCAGATCACCGGGCAAACGGCGCTGTTTGATATGCCGGGTCTAAGCGGCGATCCATTGGCTGAGTGCGCAGCAGTGTGGCGCGGCGCGGTGATCACCCACGATGGCAAGCGCCTGCTGCATACGCTGGCCAACGCGGGACAGCCCCTGCCGCAAATTGCCTACGATACCATGCTGGCTGCCTATGCGATCAATCCGCAGGAGAAAAGCTACGCCTTGTCCGCCTTCGGCGACGCGGACGCCTCCGGGGTGCTGTCGCTGCGCCTGCGCCAGCAAGCGCAGATGAAAGAGCTGGGGGTAGAAAACCTCTATGAGCAAATTGAACTGCCGCTGATGCGCGTGCTCTTTGATATGGAGCGCGAGGGCTTTGCGGTGGATGGCAGCGTGCTGCGCGCCCTGGGCGAGCAGCTGACCGCGCGCGAGGAGCAGCTGAAAAGCGATATTTACCGCCTGGCGAACGTGGGCGATTTTAACGTCAACAGCCCCAAGCAGCTGGGCGAGGTGCTCTTTGGCGAGGATAAGCTGGCGTTAAAGGCAGGCCGCAAAACCAGCAAGGGCTATTCCACCGACGCCGACACGCTGGAATCCCTGCGTGACGCGCATCCCGTCATTCCCTGCATCCTGGAATACCGGCAGGTCAGCAAGCTGCGCAGCACATATATCGACGCGCTGCTGCGCAAGCTCGGCCCCGACGGGCGCATCCACACCTTCTTTGATCAGACAGGCACGGCCACGGGGCGCATTTCCTCCGCCGAGCCCAACCTGCAAAACATCCCCGTGCGCACAGAGCTGGGGCGTGAAATCCGCCGCGCCTTTGTGGCCTCCCCCGGCTGCGTGCTGGTGGATGCGGACTACTCCCAGATCGAGCTGCGCATTCTGGCGCACTTCTCAGGCGACGCAGCCATGATCGACGCTTTCCGGCGCGGGCAGGATATCCACGCGCGCACAGCAGCCGAGGTGGCGGGCGTGCCGCTGGAGGATGTCACCCCCACCATGCGCGCCCATGCCAAGGCCGTCAATTTCGGCCTGGTCTACGGCATCAGCGATTTCGGCCTGGCGCGCAACACGGGCATGTCCCGCAAGGAGGCCGCGGCCTTCATCGAAAAATACTTTGCCACCTATCCCGGCGTGCGCGGCTTTATGGATCGCGCCGTCAAGGAAGGCTATGAAACCGGCATGGCGCGCACGATCTTCGGCCGCGTGCGCCGGCTGGACGAATTAAAATCGGGCAACGTTAACATCCGCAAGTTCGGCGAGCGCGCCGCCATGAACACCCCCGTGCAGGGAACGGCGGCCGATATCATCAAGCTGGCCATGGTGCGCGTGCACGATGCGCTGTGTCAGGGCGGCTTCAGGGCGCGGCTGATATTGCAGGTGCACGATGAATTGCTCATCGAAGCCCCGCAGGATGAGGCCGGGCGCGTGGCGCAGCTGCTGCGCGACTGCATGGAGCATGTAGCCGAGCTGTCCGTGCCGCTGGTGGCCGAGGTAAAGACCGGGAGCAGCTGGTATGAAACCAAATAAACCATATGTGCTGGGGCTGACAGGCGGCATCGCCTGCGGCAAATCCTATGTGGCGCAGCTGCTGCGCCAGCGCGGCATTCCCGTACTGGATGCGGATGCGATTTCCCGCAGCCTGACCGCCCCCGGCGGCGAGGCGCTGCCCGCCGTCCGCGCCGCCTTCGGCGATCAGGTATTTGACGGCAATACGCTCAACCGCCGCGCCCTTGGCGAGGTGGTCTTTGCCGATCCCGCCGCGCGCAAGCGGCTGGAGGGCATCCTGCACCCGCTGATCATCAGCCGCATGCAGCGCGAAACAGAAGCCTCCGGCGCGCCGCTGGTCGCCTGGGATGTGCCGCTGCTTTATGAAACCGGCATGGACACGCAGTGCGACGAGGTATGGTGCGTCAGCGTCCCTACCGGCATGCAGGCGCGCCGCGTGATGCGGGAAGTGAAGCCGGCCGCGGTGTTTTCAAAGGGC
>ERZ1026884.1104-NODE-1104-length-15448-cov-44.120055_pt1 | contig 15448 bp, 12 predicted proteins | sample MGYA00380172_ERZ1026884 | MGnify/ENA primary metagenome ERZ1026884 (study PRJEB33269, sample SAMEA4719808) | human gut metagenome | biome: human-associated habitat; feature: organic feature; material: feces | place: Cameroon | collected 2013-10 ... | reverse complement strand
TGTCATTCAATGGTAACAAGATGATTACTACTTCTGGTGGTGGTGCCTTGATTTGCCAGGATGCCGAGAGCAAGAACAATGTGATGTGGTATGCAACCCAGGCTCGTGATGCTTATCCTTACTATCAGCATACTGCCATTGGTTACAACTACCGTATGAGTAATGTGTGTGCCGGTATCGGTCGTGGTCAGATGACTGTGTTGGAGGATCATATCGCCCATCATAAGCATGTACAGGAGTTGTATAAGGAGCTCTTGAAGGATGTTGAGGGTGTTACCTTGCATGAGGCGCCTAATGCCGACTATGATTCTAACTACTGGCTCTGTACTGTGACTCTTGATCCGAAGTTGGAGATTCAAGGTCAGGAGAATGCGTATAAGGAGGTAGTGAAGACTGCCGTTGGTGGTGCAGCTGGTGTAATTCACATGGTGGATTCTCCTACTACTGACTGTCAGCCTAATGAGAATGTGGAGGCATTGCGTGTCTTCATGTTGAGCAAGAAGATTGAGGCAAGACCAGTATGGAAGCCTATGCATAAGCAGCCTGTTTATCAGAATGCTCCTGCATACGTGAATGGTGTTAGTGAGGCCATCTTCAAGGTTGGTGTCTGCTTGCCAGCGGGTCCGATGGTAACGGATGATGATGTTCGTTACATCGTAGAAAGTATTAAAGAGGCGATTGTGTAATCGCCTCTTACCAATGAAAAAACAGATTGTTTCTAACTTATTATTATCAACAATATGAATACTTTTAAGAACATTAAGGTTGCCGTGGCCGGAACTGGCTACGTGGGACTGAGTATTGCCACTTTGCTGGCTCAACATCATCAGGTGACTGCTGTGGATGTGGTGCCTGAAAAGGTGGAGAAACTGAATAACAAGATTTCTCCTATCCAGGATGATTATATCGAGAAATATCTGGCAGAGAAACCGCTGAACCTGACCGCTACCTTGGATGGTAAGGCGGCTTACAAGGATGCGGACTTCGTGGTGATAGCTGCTCCTACCAACTACGACCCGGTGAAGAATTACTTCGATACTTCGCACGTGGAGGAGGTCATCGACCTGGTATTGGAGGTGAATCCGGATGCGGTGATGGTGATCAAGAGTACCATCCCTGTGGGCTATACCCGTAGTCTCTATCTGAAGTATGCCAAGAAGGGGGTGAAGAAATTCAACCTGCTCTTCTCGCCTGAGTTCCTCCGTGAGAGCAAGGCGCTCTATGATAATCTCTATCCTAGCCGCATCATCGTGGGCTATCCTAAGATTATCGACCGCCCTGAATTTGCTGAGGAGAACGAGGCAATCAGGAGTGTAACGGATGTGGAGATGCAGAAGGAGGCTGCCAAGACTTTTGCGGCTTTGCTGCAGGAGGGTGCCATCAAGGAGAACATCGATACGCTCTTCATGGGTATGAAGGAGGCTGAGGCTGTCAAGCTCTTCGCCAATACTTATCTTGCTCTGAGAGTGAGCTACTTCAACGAGCTGGATACTTATGCAGAGATGAAGGGTCTGGATTCTGAGGCTATCATCGACGGTGTGGGTCTGGATCCTCGCATCGGTACGCATTACAACAATCCTAGCTTCGGTTATGGTGGTTACTGTCTGCCTAAGGATACCAAGCAGCTGTTGGCAAACTATGCTGATGTGCCTGAGAACCTGATTGAGGCGATTGTGGAGAGTAACCGTACCCGCAAGGATTATATCGCTGATGCGGTGTTGAGAAAGGCGGGGTATTACAACGAGAACAGCAGCTATGATGCCGGCAAGGAGCATGAGTGCGTGATTGGTGTGTATCGTCTGACGATGAAGAGTAACAGCGATAACTTCCGCCAGAGTGCTATACAGGGCATCATGAAGCGTATCAAGGCAAAAGGTGCTGAGGTGATTATCTATGAGCCTACCCTGGAAGATGGCAGTACTTTCTTCGGAAGCAAGGTGGTGAATGACTTGGAGCAGTTCAAGAAGCTGAGCCAGGCTATTATTGCCAACAGATATGATGCCTGTCTGGATGATGCCAAGGAGAAGGTTTATACACGTGATATTTTTAGAAGAGACTAAAATGGTACAATATAATGTTGATTTAGCGGGGAAGACAATCCTCGTGACGGGTGCTGCTGGCTTTATCGGCAGCAACCTGGCTTTGAGACTGTTGAAGGAAGTGAAGAACGTCAAGGTAGTGGGTATCGATAATATGAACGACTACTATGATGTGCATATCAAGGAGGAGAGACTTCGCAGACTGCAAGAGTTCGAGGGCTTTACCATGGTGTATGGCAGTATCGCTGACAAGGCGGTGATGGACAAGCTCTTTGAGGAGCATCAGCCTCAGGTGGTGGTGAATCTGGCTGCCCAGGCAGGTGTGAGATATTCTATCAAGAATCCGGATGCTTATATTCAGAGTAACTTGATAGGATTCTACAATATCCTGGAGGCTTGCCGTCATCATGAGGTAGAGCATCTGGTTTATGCCTCTTCATCTTCTGTTTATGGTTCAAACAAGAAGGTGCCTTATTCTACGGATGACAAGGTGGATAATCCTGTGAGCCTTTATGCTGCTACGAAGAAGAGCAACGAGCTGATGGCGCATGCTTATTCAAAGCTCTATAATATTCCAAGTACGGGTTTGAGATTCTTCACCGTGTATGGTCCTGCGGGAAGACCGGATATGGCGTACTTCGGATTTACCAACAAACTGGTGAAGGGGGATACCATCAAGATCTTCAACTATGGTAACTGCAAGCGTGACTTCACTTATGTGGATGACATCGTGGAGGGCATCATGAGAGTGATGCAGCATGCGCCTGAGAAGCAGAATGGCGAGGACGGTTTGCCTATCCCTCCATACAAGGTTTACAATATCGGCAACTCGCATCCTGAGAATCTGCTGGAGTTTGTAAGCATCCTGCAGGAGGAGCTGATCCGTGCCGGTGTGCTGCCTGAGGACTATGACTTTGAGGCGCACAAGGAACTGGTGGCAATGCAGCCGGGCGATGTGCCTGTGACTTATGCTGATACTACTCCGCTGGAGGAGGACTTCGGGTATAAGCCTGCTACTCCGTTGAGAGAGGGGCTGAGAGCCTTCGCAGAATGGTACAAGGAATACTACAATTGATAATTAATAATTGATAATTAACAATTAATAATTAGCAGGCTACTTAAAGCTAATCTATTAAATAAATATCGTATGGAATACAAATATCATATTTTCTCTCCTTATCGGGTTTGTCCATTGGGCGCTCATGTGGATCATCAACATGGTATCGTAACAGGTTTTGCCATTAACAAGGGCGTGGATTTGTGGTTTACGCCGAATGAGGATGGCAAGGTACACTTGGAGTCACGCACCTTTGATGGTGTTGTTGATTTTGACATTACTAAAGGAACGCTGGTAAGAGAAATGCACTGGGGCGACTATGCTAGAGGTGCCAAATACGCACTGAAGAAACGCTTTGATCTGAAGAAGGGCATCAATGGTGTGGTACAGGGTTCGTTGCCAGTGGGAGGATTGTCATCCAGTGCTGCCGTACTCATCGCCTACGTGATGGCTTTTGCCAAGGCTAATGATATCACGCTTCAACCTTTCGAAGTGGTGAAGATTGCTTCGGAGGCGGAACGTGAGTATATCGGACTGAACAATGGTTTGCTGGATCAGGCATGCATCGCCTTGGGGAAAAAGGATGGATTGTTGTTTCTGGATTGTGATTCGGATGATTATCGCATCATCAGAAGAAATCCGGAGATGAAGGATTTCGAAATTGGTATCTTCTTCTCAGGACTGACGAGAAGTCTGGTGAACAGTGATTACAATCTTCGTGTATATGAATGTAAGACAGCAGCCTGGAATGTGCTGGCGTATCAGAATCAGCCATTGAAGGAGTTTAACAAGACTTTCCTGAGAGATATTCCTAAGGAGTCGTATGAGGCATGTAAGGAAAGAATGCCTGCCCGCTTCGCCCGCAGAGCCGAGCATTTCTATTCGGAGTATCGCAGAGTAAGACAGGGTGTGACGGCATGGGAGACTGGTAATCTGGAACTGTTCGGAAAGTTGAGCTTCGATTCCTGTGAGTCATCGATACTTAATTATGAATGCGGTTCGCAAGAACTGATTGCCATCTATGAAATCATGCGTAGTTTGGAGGGCGTATATGGCGGCAGATTCTCGGGTGCCGGTTTCAAGGGTGCCTGTATCGCCTTAGTAGATCCTGCTTGTAAGGAGAACGTGGAGAAGGAATTGACCCGTCAATATCTGAAAAAGTTCCTAGAGTATGAGAAGACATTCAAGGTGTTCTGGGTGAAGCCGGATGATGGAGCGAGATTTATTGAATAATGTTGAATGTTAAGTGTTGAATGTTGAGTTGACATTCTCGCTTATATTTGTTTAGAGATAGCGATGAAAAATATAGTGATAGCGGCAGGTTATGCCACAAGATTGGGGGAGTTGACAAAGAACTTTCCAAAGCCATTGTTGAAGATTGGTGAGAATACGATATTGGGAAGAATGCTCGATGATATCGATAAGATTCCGGAGATTGATGAGCACATCATCATCACGAACCATAAGTTTGCCGGCATCTTTGAGGAGTGGGCATCAAAACAGAGTTATACGAAGCCTGTTACGATAGTGGATGACGGTACGGAAACGAATGACACAAGATTGGGTGCCGTGTGTGATTTGCTGTTTGCAATGGACAAGTTGAAGATTGATGATGATATGTTGGTGGTAGCTGCCGACAACATCCTCTTCTTCAGTTTCCAGGAGTTTGTAGATTTTGCCAAGGCAAAGGGTACTTCGTGCATCATGTGCCATGAGCAGCCAAGCATAGAGAAGCTACAGCGTACGGGTGTTATCGTACTGGATGATAACGACAAGGTGTTGAATATGGAGGAGAAGCCAAAGGAGCCAAAGAGTCATTGGGCTGTGCCGCCTTTTTATATATATAAGAAGAAGGATTTGAATAAGGTAAGACATTCCGTGGAGAATGGTTGTGGCAAGGATGCCCCAGGTAATCTCGCTCATTACATGGTAGAACAGGTGGAGATGCATGCCTGGAAAATGACGGCCGGAAGATTTGATATTGGTAGTCTCGATACGTATAAGGAAGCGTGTGAGAAGTTCGCCAAAAACTAAAATCATCCCGTCCTTCTCAGCCATTAAAGAAGGCTCCACATCTCTCGCCAAGCCTCTCTCTTGCCCGAAGAGAGAGAATGTAACCGCCCTCCGGTGCTCAGAACCGCTACGCTCTAAGGATGGCGAACCAAAACGGTCTTCGCCATGTTATGCGGGATGGGACCGCCTGGATGCTATTGAGGATACGAGTTCTGCTTCTGATTCTTCTACTGCTGTTACTTCTTCTGCCTCTACTGCTTTAGATGTGGTGCAGAGAGAACTTAAATATTTGGGATTGTGGAAGTTTGCAGGGGCGGTAATGTTTGTGCTGCATGAGGCGTTGGGATTACCTGAGGAGGAGATGATAGCTCCAATGGATGAAAAGCGAGGAAAGTTGTTGTTAGCAGAGATTCTGGATGGTGGTAACTTCGGTAGGCACTTTACGAAGTATGCTGGGTTTACGCATCAGAGTATGGGGAAGAAGTATTTCCTGAAGATATGGAGAAATATGCACTTCGTGAGATATTATCCTGCAGAGGCACTGAGCGAGCCTATCTTCAGAACTTGGCACTTTTTCTGGAGGATATGGCATTAATAGCTTTCTTCAAAAGAATTATTTTCACAAAGCAACATATTGAAATGAAGACAGCTTGGGTGAAAGCAAAATTTTAATGAAAAAGATTAAACATTTACATGATATCATGTGGAAAAATTGAGGTGAAGGAGTGTGTTTAGAAATCATTCTTCCCCGAAACTATACTATATAACTTTTTAAAAACTGTTAGGTGTAACTACTTGTATTATAGTGGGGACGCTTTATTGGTATTATTCAAAAGAAAGATATGGATAAATTAACTAAAATAGAATCCCTTTCTCAAGACAAATTGCAGGAAGTTTGGGTTGAAATTCTTAAAAAAGAAAAGTTCTCAGGAATTTCTGTAAAGGTGAACTGTATAACAGCAAATTCGGACAGTATATTAGTTCCTATAAAATGCTTGTATATTACATTTCCTTTTCAACTAAGTGGCAATATAGATGTTGCATATATAGCCCAAGAAATCACTAAGCAAAGAAATGTAGAAAATGCTAATTTGATAACAATCGTTTCGCAATGGCATATTTCTAATGGATTTCAAAGGACTATTAGAGAAATCATTACTAATTTCGAAATAAGTTTCATAGGACGTGATGAACTGGTAAAGTTGGTGGATCAGCATTTTCCCGATTTATGGAAACATGAGGATGTAGAACTCTTGAACTACGAAAATGAGTTTAAGAAAAGTGTTTCTAATGACAGTCAACTTAGAAAATTAAAATTACCATCAGAAAAATGCCAAAGGCTGCTTGATATTTATATTAGTCCTCGAATAACTTCATACGAAGAAGATTCTAAAACCAAAACGTTTAAAAGAAAAAGAATTGAAATAAAGGAATTGCTCGAAAAAACGACTCCTGTAATAATATCTGGTCAGTCTGGTACGGGCAAGTCTTCTCTGTTTAAACATATTGGACAGTTGTTAATTGATAAGAACTCCCAGATAGTTGAAAAGAAAAATTTACCAGTCGTGTTGACTGCCATTGATATTTTGGAACATAACCGAAACATTAAGAATTTGTTGGAAGACAAACTTTCAGTTTTCTTTCCTAATTCCAAATTCCAGGACTTATATCTCAAATATAGAATAACAGTTTTTGTAGATAGTATTGATGAATTTGACTCGAAAGAGCAGGAACGCATACTACAACAACTTGCCAATCTTTACAACAACAAAGACATTCGCTTTTTTATAGGGACTCGTGAAGAGGATAAAATCAAAAGTTTAACTCCTTTGAATGGCGTAACGTCATACGAGATACGAAAGTTTAATTTAGATCAGATTAAAAAGTTTGTATCTGCTTTCTTCCGTGATGACAACAAGGCCAATAACTTGCTGGAAGCATTGCGAGAGAATAAAATAATAGAGAAGTTGCCTATTACGCCATTGACTTTATCATTAATATCATTGCTATATGATGAAAATGATTATGAAGTACCTGCAACGATAACAGATGTCTATGACAATTTCAATGGACTAATAATAGGAAAGGCTGTTGTTTCTCATAAAATAGAACTGATAGACGTTTCCTTTAAGGAAAGAATCTTGTCGCTCTATGCATTAAAGTTGCTTCAAACGGAAACTCATGCTCCGCTGACACGTGAAGAATTCATCAATTATTTCAAGGATTATTATGCACACAAAACACCCCCTATAAAAGGAGCCATAGAGGATGCTTTGGAATATATGATACATAATACTGGCATCTTATATCTCAAGGATAACAAATGGGTTGCTTTTACCCATGATTCTTATATGGAGTATTATGCCGCTGTAGAAATATTCAAATTTAATCGAGATTTGGAAGATAAACTTCGTGATAATTTTTATGATCCACATTGGCAAAATACAGCAATCTTTTATGCTGGTAAGGCTAAGGACATGCCTGTTTTCTTGGGAAAAATAAATGAAAAGCTATCATCTTGTGAGCAGTTGTGGCAGTATCTTTCTGCAGTCCAGGGTGCTGGCTATATTTTGCAAGCTTTGTATCAAACAGACGACAATCTACGTTCCGAGACAATAGACAAAGCTTTAGACTTAACAATGGAAGTAAATGAAATGCTGAAGAAGATCGCTTCTGATGAGACGAGCATGTTTCGCAATTACAAAATGCCTATCTTGTTTTTGATTAACTTCATCCATTTCTATGATATGTTTAATTCCATAACATTGAAGTCACCCTTACGTATAGCTTATGACAGGTTGTTAAATGATTTTAATAATCGAACTGCCCCGGAAAAAATATCCAATAAAGCAAACAATAATGTTGGAAAGGATGACTTAATACCAATAGAAGGTTATAAATTATTACAATTGGCTTTTACTCTTGATTCAAAACGAATACAAGAGCAAGAACCTTTGGAAGAAGTAATATTTAATCCTACAATAGGCAAAATTCCATTATTAAACTTTTTGGCATTACTGAGTTTGGATTTCCTAAATAAGGAAAACTATTCGGAACTTCGCAATACCCTGAAGAAGAAGTATCACTCTATGAATCCTATTTGGAAGAACCTCATAGAATCTCCTATTTTTAAAACCCGTTTTTCTTTGCTTGACCAAGTTACTCCAAACCGAAAGGTTAAATTATTGGTTGAGGGCAAAACTGATGCTGTCATATTGGAACATGCTTATATGGTACTCACAGATGGTTGTGTTCCTTATTGGAAAGTGCAAATGGCAACAGAAAATGGTGAGACAGGTTCTGCGGAAGAAGTCAAAAAAGCCCTTTTAACTTCTTTACCTTATAGTAAGGATTATGAAGCTATAATCGGAATTGTTGATCATGATGCTGCAGGCTTAAATTGTTATGGCTATTTGAACAGGGATTATATAGAATTAAAATCTGGAATTGTCAAAAAGCATAAGAATGCAAATATCTATTGTTTGTGTATTCCTGTTCCTGGTGAAATGGATAAATATTTAAAGAAGGAACAAGCCTTAAATAAATTTGAAATAGAGCATTATTTTGGCTATGATTTCTTGAAGAGTCATGATATGATAAGGGAAACGGAGATAGAGGGAATCTATGAGATTAAAGATTCTAAGAAAGTGGGATTTGCAAAGGATATATGCAAAATTAATACTCCACAAACTTTTGCTTTCTTCAAGGATTTATTTGAGGTGATAGATGAGATATGTAACTATGAAAATGACTCATATATCATTTAATCCATTTTATACTAAACAACAAGAGAGTTCTTACAATATTTAATTTATGAATAACGAGAGTAAAAGTAAATTCAACCTTTGGTTGTCTGAACATCCGGAATCGTTTCATCCCAACGATGAGGCACGAATGTTTGATTTTGTGAATTCCCTTTATGAAACAGAGGGGAATATATGTATTGATGAAATTTTCAGCGGATTTACCAAAAGTCATCCTGCTTACAGCAAAGAGGAGGCGATGAGATTGAGCGATAAGTGGGAGGACCAGATTACGCTCATCCTGAGATTCCTGGATTGGAAGAAACAAATTAAAAATAACAAATAATAATGGAGAGTAAATAATTATGTGTGGAATAGTTGGATATATCGGACAGAATGATGCTTATCCTGTTCTTATTGAGGGATTGAAGAAACTGGAATATCGTGGATATGACAGCGCTGGTGTGGCTTTAATTAATGATCAAGACCAGCTGAATGTTTACAAGACGAAGGGTAAGGTGAGCAACCTGGAGGCGTTGGCTGCTGATAAGAACTGTAGCGGCCGTATAGGTATCGCTCATACCCGCTGGGCTACCCATGGTGAGCCTTCTGCTACCAATGCGCATCCTCATGTGAGCATGAGTGGTGACTTGGCTTTGGTGCATAATGGCATCATCGAGAACTATCAGGTTTTGAAGGAACAGCTCATCGAGAAGGGGTATGTGTTTAAGAGTATTACAGATACGGAGGTGCTGGTGCAGCTGATTGATTTCTACTATCAGCAAAATGGCAAGGACTTGGTTTCTGCCGTTTGTCAGGCGCTGAACGATGCCATCGGTGCTTACGCCATTGCCGTTATCGAGAAGCATAACCCTAGTCATCTGGTGGCTGCACGCCAGTCAAGTCCACTGGTAGTTGGCGTGGGTAAGGATAATCAGAACTTTTATATCGCCAGTGATGCTACGCCTATCGTGGAGCATACGGATAAGGTGGTCTATCTGGAGGATGGTCAGATTGCCGACATCAGAGTGGGTGAGGAGTTGAATATCATCAACTTGGAGCATTCGGCATGTCATTTTGATATCAAGACCGTGGATCTGGATATCAGTAAACTGAGCAAGGGTGGCTTTGACCACTTTATGCTGAAGGAAATCTATGACCAGCCTAACTGTCTGAAGGACTGCATGAGCGGTTGTCTGTTTGCTGATAAGGAGCATCCTGAGAACAACCGTATCGTTCTTTCTGCGCTTCGTGATTATCGTGACCGGCTGGTTCAGGCGAAGCATATCATCATCGTGGCTTGTGGTACCAGTTGGCATGCAGGACTGATTGGCAAGCTGCTGATTGAGAAGATGTGCCGCAAGAGAGTGGAGGTGGCGTATGCCAGTGAGTTCAGATATGGTGACCCTGTGATTGAGCCGGAGGATGTGGTGATTGCAATCAGCCAGAGTGGTGAGACGGCGGATACCTTGGCTGCGATTAAGCTGGCGAAGGAGAAGGGTGCGCTGATTTTCGGTATCGTGAATGGCGTGGGTTCTTCCATAGCCCGTGAAACGGATACGGGTATCTATATCCATGTGGGTCCGGAGATTGGTGTGGCAAGTACGAAGGCTTTCACCGGTCAGGTGACGGTTCTTACACTTCTTGCTCTCGCTTTGGGTCATGAGCAGGGAACCTTGAACAATGCTGATTACTATCAGATGATAGAGGAACTTTATGAGATTCCTGAGAAGATGGAGAAGGTATTGGAGCAGGCTCCGATGATCAAGGATATCTCGAGAATGTTTACCTATGCGCACAACTTCCTGTACTTGGGTCGTGGTGTGAACTATCCTGTAGCGATGGAGGGTGCCTTAAAGCTAAAGGAAATCAGTTATATCCATGCCGAGGGTTATCCTGCTGCCGAGATGAAGCATGGTCCTATCGCTCTGGTAGACCAGGATATGCCAATCGTTTTCCTTGCTACCCATCATCAGCTATATGAGAAGATTATCTCGAACATGCAGGAGGTGAAGTCGAGAAACGGCCGTATCCTTGCCGTGGTGACTGAGGGTGACCAGCAGGTGAAGGAAATAGCGGATAATGTATTGGAGGTTCCAAGAACCCTGAATGCGCTGGTTCCGCTGCTGAGCGTGGTTCCGCTGCAGCTGCTTGCTTACTATGTGGCTGTGGATAAGGGACTGGATGTGGATATGCCGAGAAATCTGGCGAAGAGTGTGACAGTGGAATAAGTTTCATCTGTTACTCTGATATTTCCTGTAGTCTTAGATTACTTGGACTTAATTGGTGAAGAGTATAATGGGTATGGAGGCTGCTGGTGGATTTCTCTATCTTGGATGATTCTCTCAGTATCGATTGGCGCATTCCTGCGGAATACGCTAATCTTTCGGAGAAGGATAAGAAGCATGAGGTGTTGAAGGACTTTGATTTCTAAAATCATCTATTTTTTTTCTAATTGGAAGGAAGTGGTAAAGTTGTATTGAAATGGAAATGAAAACTGTACTTAAGAACAACTGGTTTATTTTTGTCTTATCTTTGATATTCGTAGTTCTGAGCTTCTTGATATGCAGATGTTCTTGGTCTGTTATTGAACGTCTGACAAGTGAGACACCAAAACAGAATACTCATGTTGAGGCGATAAATATACAGATAGAGTTGTCTGATACATTGAATGAAAAGATATTTGATAGCTTGAAGAGTATTCAAAAAAATCTTCAAGAGATGAAATCTGATTCTGTAATAGTAATTGTTGATAAAGTACATAAATGATAGTTGCCTTATGGGTATGAGTTGGGACTTTACAAATTATACTTTCAGCTTCTTGGTATCGTTAATAGGTACTATACTTGGTATTTGCTATCCTTTGTTCTTGGAGAATATAAGGAAGATTGACGACCAATACCAATCAACGGTACTGGCAAAACGATTCCAAGAAGCACCAGTGTTCAAGCTGTATCGGCTTTTATTGATAACGGCTATAATCATTTCATTTTTAGCTCCTTTTATTATGCTGTTTTCTGACAATAGCATTGTAAATATAGGGGTAGAAACAATACATTGCTTATTTGTTTTAGCATTAGTATTTGTTATGCTTTATATGTTTCGAGTTATTCAAACATATTATAATCCAGATGATTTGAGTAGGCTTCTATTTGAATGCCCTAATTCACAGCATCTTCCTGTTGATAGAGAATTGCTGATGGCTTCTGTGGATTTGATGAGGTATTCATGTGAAAGAAACAACATGGATGTTTATAGGATTAGCAAGGGGTATTTAGTAAATGCGGCAACATTAGAGCAGATACCTGTGGGGTATGAATACTATAATCTGTCTTCACTTTTGCAAGATACTTTTATACGGATTACAGACTTGTCAACCGATGAAACATTGAAGCCATTATGCTATGACAACATCTTGGTACAAGTATACTATAATATATTTTGCAAGGGCTTTAATGGCGAAAACAACTATGCTACAATTTGGCATTCACTAAATAAAATAATGGAATCTGAGAATACGGAATGGTTTCAGCAATATTGGTCTGCTGCTATCTCATATTGCGGTCTTATTGTCAAAAATCTGCGAAGTGATGCTTCGGAACATGTATTTGAAAATCAAGCTCGTTTTTTGGAATTTCATCATGCTTTGGGTGCCATGCTTGTGTATCAGCGAAAAAATGATTGGCTACATTATATATTAACGACAGATAATGTTAGTCCAAGGAAATTTGATTTGATACCTGGGTCTTTAAATCAAATATTCTTTCATATGGTTGGATTTGAGCATCTATCCGACAGACCTTGGGAGCTTACTGGTAAATATCAAATGAATGGAATATCCAATGATGTTAATTCTGACCAAACAATATTGCTGCAATTGTATCGCTATTTTACCTTGTTGATTATGCGTCTTTACAGTTATAATGACTATAATATCGGCTATTGCGATCCTATGCAATTGCCAAATATCGATGGTTATGACTTAAGAAAATTAAAGGATTTAAAAGGAACTGTGGAACGGATTGTTCATACTGTAAATTATTGGTATGATAACAATCGTATATCGGAGATCCATCTTCCTGTAACTCCAGAAAAAAGCGAAGTGATAAAACTCTTAGATGGATTGATAGAAAAGATAAATGCAGAGATACAGTTCCATATTAACAATCCAGAATTAGATACCGATAAGTTTGAAGAATTGAAGTCTCTGCTGGCAGAAGCTGACAATAAAAGCAAGGTTTTGGCAGATATGCCTAATGAAGAGGAAAAGAGAAACTGGGGAGCTACAAGTATCGAAATGACAATTGAACATCAGTTGGACGCAGATATAAGCAGCAAGGATGGATATAAAGGATGGAGTAATTTCCCTGAAGTCATATTGCAAGCCTTGAATACGAAAGTTGCAAGATACATTGATAGTTGCTATTCATTTATAGAGCCTCTTGTAGATTTACGCATCAGTGAAAAGAATCTGTTTGCCGCCTTGGATAAACTGCAAATTCCGAAGGAATGCCTTATCTTATCCATGGGTGTTTACTTGGGTGGCATAGATGTGAAGTATAATAAGAAATCAATTTTGACGTATGATTATACTAACAATACGTGTTCTTATGGTAAAATACCTGTGATAGAAAACAATTCTGCTTATTCTGTTGTTTTTATCATAAAGAAATCAGACTTGTTGAAAATGGAAACATTAGAAGTGGGTGTTGAGGATGAAAAATTCAACGGAATGGGATCGTTAGAAGGTTCAAAATTTCACCTTTATACAAATATTGATGAGATTATTCAAAGCGGAAGTCCTGCGCCTATTTTGAAATTGGGCAAGAAAATTTGTGTCTATACAAAACAGAATATAGAAATCATCCGCATCAGAGTGGCAAGAGATGGAGACGATTCTATGGAAATAGCAAGACTGAAACCATGGAAAGAATATTTGAAAACAAATAGCTGATATAAATGGAAACAGAGAAAATTAAAATCAAGCAACTTATGTCATATATAAATAAAGAAATATCCTCAAAAGTCCTTTTCTTGGGAGTATCTAAGAAGACAAAGGGAGGTATGACGGCTGTTCTCGTGTCGTATGATAAGTATATAGAGAATATGCGATTTATACCTACTTGGAAGTTGGGAAATAAAGCGGTGAAATCATGGTATGCCTTGCAAGCTTTGGTAAGAACTTGGTTCTTGCTGACGTTTGACAAGAGAATCAAAAAATTTGGAAAGTAATGGGTATATTACTCTAATACTACTCTACATATCTTTTCTAGTTCAAAAGATTTGTTGTTGACATAGATAAGTTTTTAAGTAAGATAATTAAGGACGACATAAATGTGCACTTCGATAAAAACTTTGATTTGCTATGGCAAGAAGGTTTCGTAAAAAGGTATGATGGTATCTATCTAATTACCTCCCTTCTTTACCTGAAGAGCCTTGAAGATATAGAGAGTGTCGATGTTGGAGTGAAAAGATAAAAAATTATGGATACGATAAATATTTCTCAAAATATTAAGGACTTCAAGCAGGTGTTTGAAAAAGAGAGTAGAATCATTTTCTCTGCTAGGTTTGGAGATGGTAAGTCTTACTTTCTGAATGAGTTCATAAAGAGCTATGATGAAAAGAAGAATGATTACTATTTCATTACTCTCCATCCAGTAAACTACGTGGTTGAGGAGAATCGGGATGTCATTGAATATATCAAGCGTGATATTCTGTTTCAACTCATAAAGGATAATCGTATCTATGACTTTAAAGAGGGGTATGATAAGATATTTGATGCGGTATGCAATGTTGAGTCTTTGTTTAAGCTGGCAGACTTTGCTGCTTCAATCATTCCTGTAAAAGGTTTGAAAGAAGGGTATAAGGCTTTGAAGGGGCTTGTTTCTACGATTGATGAAAAACGTAAAGAACAGGATGTTCTTCATGTAGTAGATGACTACCTCAATGGATTTTATGGGAAGTCGGGTAGTATCAGCGAATGTGATGCTTTTACTTATCTTATCCAGAAGTCTTTGGAGCAGATGTCTGCAAAGTCCGTTTTGATTATTGAAGATTTGGACAGAATAGATCCTGCTCATCTATTCCGCATCATGAATGTCTTATCCTCCCAGGTAGATAATCCCTATTATTCGGAGGTTCCTAATGGTAACAAGTTCGGTTTTGATAAGATAATCCTTGTAATGGATTACGAGATTGCCAAGCATCTCTTCCACCATTTCTATGGTAAAGAGGCGAATTATGAGGGGTATATGAATAAGTTTCTGAATACACTTCCTTTTTGTTATTCAATAAGGGAAGTTGCACAGACCGTTGTAAGTAATGAACTCACTGATGTTTTCGAAACCAAAGAAATTCTTGGATTTTGTGGAGTATATAATGGAGAAAAATTCTCTTTATTGGAGTCTATAAAAAAGTTTTCTGTAAGAAGATGTAAGGAATTTCTTGAATTTGACATACAGGCTCATGTAAAATCAGCATGGATATATGAACCTATTGCTGTACCCGTATTGAATGATATGGTAAAATTATTATGTTACTTGTAAGCGTCCAAAAATGTCACAACGCCCCTATTTGCGAGCTTTTTGCAAAGCCCG
>ERZ1026884.1097-NODE-1097-length-15521-cov-3.364930_pt1 | contig 15521 bp, 14 predicted proteins | sample MGYA00380172_ERZ1026884 | MGnify/ENA primary metagenome ERZ1026884 (study PRJEB33269, sample SAMEA4719808) | human gut metagenome | biome: human-associated habitat; feature: organic feature; material: feces | place: Cameroon | collected 2013-10 ... | reverse complement strand
CTATATCCACTGTCGGTCCAAAATTCATATTAAGACCATTGGTAGCCATATATGAGCCTATCTTTCCTGCACTGCTGCCTGCTTCGTCAGCATCTCCAAGCTGTGATGGTGCCTGCTGTGCCTCATATCCATTAGCTGAAGCAAGAGGAAGTCTTTCTCCACCTTCTTCATCAATTGCAAGAAACAGATTCACGCCCAGGCGCTCCTGCGAAAATGACTGCAGACTGCTCATCATCTTTGTAACTGCAGCCTCACCTGAGAAATTCTCCTGTCTGAAAACAAAACCACCAAGAGGATATGTACCAATAGCTGCCTTTGTCTTGTTACCGGCCTGAGTAAACTGTGATACACCTGTAATCTCCTCAGGTCTCGTAATGAATAGCTGGGCTACCTTTTCCTCTGTTGTCATAGAAGACAGCTTTGTCTTGACAGAATCTGACGGAGTAAATGCCGGTGCTGCCTGCTGTCCATCAGCTTGTACCTGCTGGGTTCCATCCGTCTCCTGAGTAGGATTCTGTGTCTCCTGCTGGCTTTCTGTTATTTTCTTATTCGCATTATTCCCCGGCATCACAAAATGCACTGCTCCAAATACCAGCACAACTATCAGTGCAATTACTTCTATTGTGATGAGGTACTTATCTCCATTTTGTCTGAAGTTCATATTTAATCCCCAAAATCTGTATTTGTTAAATCGTTATTAGGTCCGCTTACTTTTCCTGATAATGCACTGCTATATTCGTTTACAGTTGCACTTGGAGTATAGCCTGTATCGCCTTCAAGGAACTGATGCACTCCTGTAGCCATGTCTGCAAGTGTAGTAGGCACCTCAACCCATGCGCCATCAACCTTTCCACCATAGAACACCTGTGGATATGCTGTAGAATCCTCTACTGTATAGTCTGCAAGATTTTTAAATACTGAAAGAATCTCATCGGTATTATAGTTAGTATTGACATGTCCAATCAGATCTGATACCATCTTAATCTTTGCCGCTGTATTCATCTGCTTAGCTGATTCAAAAACCTTGAACAGCACTGTTCTCTGTCTTTCAGCACGCTTATAGTCTCCTCCTGCTGTATAACGTATTCTGGAATATGCAACTGCCTGAGTTCCATCAAGAGTATATGTGCCGGCTGAATCAATATGGGATGAGCTTGTTCCACGAACCTTATTGACCTCATCAATATATCCGTTTATCACCTTTGCCTCAGAAGCATCGATATCCTGTACTATACCTCCAACCTCATCTATAATCTCACCGACTGTATTGAAATTGACTGTAACATAATTCTTTATGTCTAAGTCCAGATTTTTGTTAAGTGTATCCACTGCAAGCTCCGGTCCGCCAAACGCATGTGCATGTGTCACCTTCTGGTATCCATGACCATCAATATTCATCATACAGTCTCTGAAAATAGATACCATGCGGATTTTCTTAGCATCATGATCAACCCTGACTACCATAATGGAATCGGAACGTGTTCCTTTATCAAGCTGATCTGAGCGGCTGTCAACACCAAATAGTGCAAATTCCTCTATGCCTGATTTGTCTGTAGTGTTGTCATCCTCAGCCTGAGTATCAGCTTTTGTCTTAACTGCCTCTGTACCTGGTTTTATGCCTTTATTTTCTTTATTACTGACATTACTGCTGTTAATCTTTACAAGTACTATTGCTATAATAGCAACAAGTACAATAATTACTGCTGTAATAATTATATTTTTCTTTTTTTTCATCTGCACTATTCTCCGTCATTCATCTATGTCTGTGCCTGTTACTTTTCGTCCTCATCTCTGCCATAATAATTGCCATAGTAATTACCATAATAGTTTCCATAGTAATGACCATACTTAGACTCCTCAAACCTGCACTTATTGAGCACAGCTCCAAGAATCTTGACTCCCGAGTCCTCAAGCGTGCGCTTTGTATTGATGATTGCACGGCTGCTTGTGACATTCTGTGCTGCAACTATTACAGCTCCGTCTACATTCTTTCCAACTACGGCCGCATCAATCGCAGCTCCTGTAGGAGGAGTATCGACAAGCACATAGTCAAAGTTCTTCTCTCCAAACTCGATAAGCTCTTTAAACTCCTCTGTCTCAAGAAGCTCTGTAGGATTTGGTACCTCATGTCCTGCAAAAAGAATGAACACACCCTTGATGTTTGTCGCATATATCACTTTGTCCAAAGATACCTGACCTGAGAGATAATGTGAGAGTCCGTATATCTTTCCACCACTCTCCACCTTCGCTCTGAGTCGTCCTACAAGGACTGACTTACGCATATCGGTATCTACTACAAGGACTGACTTCTTAGAGTCCGCCATCGAACGAGCCAGATCCATAACTACGGTTGTCTTTCCCTCATTTGGCACGCTGCTGGTAAAGAGGATGGACTTCACGCCCTTTCCACTAAAGCTGATGCTTGTTTTAAGAGCTCGAAGAGACTCCTTCATTGTATAGCTCTGGTCTTTTATCTGATTAATAACTACTGTTTCCATTAAACTGCCCTCTTCTTACTCTTGCTATCGTCTGATTTAGATGATCGAGTTTTCTTCTTTTTTCTTCTCTTTGTCTTGGCTCCATCATACTCTGTCTCATCAACAGGAAGTGATGCAAGCACCTTGAGGCCTGTTCTGGTCTCCATATCATCTGCATTGGAAATTGTATCGTCAAGCATGTATCCAAGTACAACTATGCCGGCAGCAAGAAACAGTCCGAGTACAGCTCCTATAACTGTATTCTTAAGGATATTATTATTTACCGGTGTCTTTGAAGCATATGCTGTCTGGATAATCTTTGGCTGTGACTGATCCATATTGTCAGCTATATACTGTGATGAAACCTTTGCAATCTCATCTGCCACTGTTTTTGAAGCTTCTAAATCAGTGTCTGTAACCACAATCTTGAGCACACGTGTATCTGTCGGATTCTCTATCGAAACCCTCTTGCTAAGCTGCTCGTATGTCTCGTCCATATCCAGATTGTCAATTACCTGTGATAAAACTGTCCTGCCTGTGATAACGTACTCATAGTCGTTTGTCAGACTCGAACCTACCTGAATATCAGCCAGACTGGTGATGGAAGTAGACTTGGTCAGTACATACATCTCTGCAGATGCCTCATACTCAGGTACAAAAGTAATCTTGGAGTATAATCCAAATACTGCTGCAAGAAGCACCATTGATGCCACAAGTGCCTTCCAATGCTTCACTAATTCGTGAAACAGCGCTACTAAATCGATTTCAATTTCCTGATCTCTTATTGGTTCGTTGTTTTCCATTTTCCTACCCTTTACATATTGTAACATTATTTTTCGGTTTAATCCTATGTTATATTACTACACTTCATTTCTTTTGTCTATTTTTAGAAGTCACAAAAAAAATATTAAGAATATGTCATATTTTGTAAATAATTATGCAATATAATAGAAAAGTGCCGTTTCCGGCACTTTTCTTTGTTGTACTTTCATTTGCTATATTTTATTTGTTCCTGTTCTATTGTTACTGTTCTAGTTCTGCTGTGGCTGTTCTGATGGTTCAGTCGGTGCCACCGGCTGTGGTTGTGGTTTTGAATTTACTGTAACGGTTATTGAACTGCTTGCGCTATTCCAGCCTGCCCTTTCACCTGCTATAGCTGTAATCTGTACGCTACCAGCCCTGTAAATGGTCACATTTCCGGCGCCATCTACTGACGCAATCGAAGGATCACTTGACTGGTAAGAAAGCGCTGCTCCGTTTGAAGCACTTGCTCCAAGAGAAAATGGTGCATCTCCCTCTGTTACAGTTTTATTACCGCAACCTATTGTCACAGATGGTGTCTGGTTTGGCTGTGGCTTTGCATTTACAGTGATTGTAATTGTCTTGCTGCCGGCCTTATAGCTTGTAGTAGCCTCAGACTTGACAGTGATTGTTGCAGTTCCGACACCTGCTATCGTCATATTACCGTTCTCATCCACTCTCACTACACCCTCATTATCACTTGAGTATGTGAGCTTTGCATTATCCTCTGCTGTCACACCGAGATTGAATGCTCCGTCGCCCTCTGTCACATTATAAGAGTCAGCTCCGCCAAGACTCTGTGCTTTGCCGGCCACCTTGTCAACACCACCATATACAATTACTTTTTCATCTAATGTTACATTCTCATATAACTTCTTTGCAGCTGAATAAGGCATATTTATGCAGCCATGGCTGCCGCTGTACAGGTAGATATTTCCACCGAAGGTACTTCTCCACGAAGCATCATGGAATCCAATTCCACCATTGAATGGTATAAAGAAATTGACCCATGACTTATATCCGTCTCCCCTTAAGTATCTATCCTTATCTCTTGAGAAAATAGAATACACTCCGGTAGGTGTTCCGTGTCCTTTTGAAATACATCCTGTAACACACTGACTTGATACAACAAGCTCTCCATTCTTGTATACATATACCATCTGGTTGGTAAGATCCACTTCACAGTAATTGCCACCATATGTGACATATTCACCTGTTTCTTCTTCCTTTGCCTCACTGTAAACTGCTTCCACTGTTGCAGACTTTTTATTGTTTATTGCCTCAGCAATCGCCTCATACAGCTTGTTTCCATCTACAGTCTGTCCTGATGATGCTACAGGCACATTTATTATACTTCCACCTGTAGTCTTAAACTGACCTGTTTTCTTCTTTGACACATCATGCTTTTTGGCTAGCTCTGTACAATATGTAGCCATATTCTCGCCATCAAGAGAAACTGACAATCCGTCATTGCCCACTATAAGCCACTGGGCTATCTGATCCTTTCCTACAGCCTCTGTAGCAGCTTCACCTGTTGCCGGTGTGAAATTACATGTCACCGTCACATCAAGATATGCATTGGCTTCTTTTAATGCATTCTTTACCTGCTCGCTGTCCGTAGCCTTTTCTCCATCAACATATCCTGTTGCAGATGTAAGCTCTACCTTATCCTTCAGCTCCTTTACAGCACTTGTCAGATTTGCAGCTGCATTGTCATACACAGGCGCATCTCCCGATACACCGTCAACACCCTCAAATTGTCCTGCCTCTGCATTGTATGCTATTGTAGCACGATATGGCACAATTGATCTTATATCAAAAGTCTGTGTGTCTGTCGCAGCCTTCTTTTGTTCGTCATCCTTTGCATCTGTATCCGTATCACTCTGAGCCGCAGCATCAGACTGTGACTGTGTTTTTGCAGTGATATAAGAGTCTACAAGAGCAGTCTCCAACTCATCAGACTTATCCATTTTAAAAAGCTTCACCTGCTTTTCCGGCTCCTTATCCTTATTGGCCGCATTTATCAGTTCCTGAAGATTTGCTTTGTCATTATACTTAAGTCCTAAATCCTCTGCTGTCATATCAAATGATGCATCGTCAAGCTTCACTGATATCTTATACTTGCCTACTGCAGTCTTTATGGCTTTCTTTGCCTCGTCAGCAGTCATTCCACCTACATCAACTGATGCAAGCTTGTACTTTTCAGGGAATGTCTTGTATGCTTTCTTTCCACAGCCTGCCATTCCCAATGCCATAAGCACACAGGCCAAAACTACCAGGAGTTTTATACTTTCCTTCTTCATCTTTGTCCTCTTTATCTTAATTTTATATTATTCTCACAGCACCATATTTTATCACTTTCTTATATATGCCTCAAGTGAGATTTGTCACATATTTTCCAATTATTTAGACATATTATTCATCATTATGATAACAAAAAGCTTCCTAATGACGCACAATATGTAACAGGCGTATAAAATAGTTCTGATATATCCTGTCGCTCATATGCATTTTATTCAACATACAAAATACTTTATAATTCTTATTTACACATTTATACATATCTGTATTCTTTTTTTCGATTTGACTGACAAACAGCTTCATCCTTTTTCTAAGCTGTTTTTTATCAGTGTTTCTAATCAGGCAAAGCTGCAAATAATCATTGATAAATTTGCTTGTTTTATCAAACCACAGCTGCTTTCCGCCTATACTAAAGTGCTCTACATCCCGGCCTGCCTCAATCAGCCTCATGCTAACCTTCTCATAATGGTCAAGCCTCTTCAGTGAGCTTTCTATCGAAACGCTCTGATTTACGTCACCGACTCTATACTCATAAAGTGCCTTATCATATGCATAGATACTTTTGGCATATGCCATTGGGATTATCGAAAACTCCTGATCCTCGTAAAATACCCCCTCAGAGAGTGTCAGTCCTGTATTTCTATAAAACTGCGTATTATATATCACCCCATGCAGACTCAGCCCCCACCAGAAATCATACAGATGCTCATCCACATATCCTGCATTATATGGTCCACCATTTTTTGTTATATATTTATCGTCGTATGGATACTCATCAGTATTTTCTCTCTGCAGCACATATGATCTATAGCTCATCAGCACTGCATCTGCGAAATTTTCATGTTTATTTTCATTATCTTTAAGATAACAAATAGTTTCTTTCAACACATCAGTGTTTACCCAGTCATCAGCGTCTACTACCTTAAAATAGCTTCCTTTTATTATTTTTACTCCTTCATTAATTGCCGAGCCATGACCACCATTTTCTTTATTCAGTATCCGGTACACGTCAGGATATTTATTTACATATTTTTGCGCGATTTCTACACTATTATCGGTAGAGCCGTCATTTACAACAACAATGTCCAGCATATTTAAAAGAGAGTTATCATCAATAATAAATGATGATAACCCTTTATCCAAAAACTTTGCCGCATTATATGTCGGTATTATTATTGATAGTATCTTTTTATTCTCTGTTTCCATATCCTATCTAATTCCTGTTTCTATATGTTAATTTCCACTTATATCGCTGTCTGTCACCATATTTGACAATGGTAGTCAGTATTATTTTCTGTATAGTCTGTCTGCTCTGCCAACCCTTTTGGCAAGCTCAAGCAGCTTTGCAAATTGATTCTCGTAAAAGCTGTTGCTCACATGCAGCTTATTAAACAGCCGAAATACTTTATATTTACGCTGTACTGCCTCATACATAAGTGCACTTTTTTGAGCAAGCTTCATGTTAAACTGCTCTACTATCGCTCTGCCGGATTGTCTGTCGGTATTTTTTATCAAAGCTATTTGATAATAGCTTGTGATTATGCCCGACGTCTTTCTGATAAAGTGTTCCTTTCCACCCTGTGGCATTTTTGCAAAGCTCTTCTCTGCCTCAAGTACATTAAATATAACCTGCTCCAAATCCGGAAGACGCTTCACCTGACTCGCTGCTGAAACACTTTGATTTACATCTCCAACTCTGTATACATACAACTCTTCCTGAATAAATCTGACAGTTTTTGCATACGAAAACGGAACGGTTGCATACTCCTGGTCTTCGTAAAATACATGCTCTGTGAGCTTATATCCAAGTGCTTTATAGAACCCTGTGTTATATATCACTCCGTGAAATGATAGACCATCATATACATCATCCCACATATTTACTATATCCTTTAAATTGTACTCTCTTGTAAAATCAGGCACACTCACATCTGCCGGTCTGTACTCATCCTTTGATATGTCATAATACCTGAAGCTTTGTATTACCGCATCCGAATCTACATGCTCGAGATATTCAACCAGGTGCTTTAGTGCAAGCGTATCTACCCAGTCGTCAGCATCGACCACCTTGAAATACTTTCCGCTCACATGCTCCACACCTGTGTTGATTGCAGAACCATGTCCACCATTTGTCTTATTTACTATGGCAAAGGTATCCGGATACCAGTCCACAAATTTCTGCGCCACTTCAACACTTCTGTCAGGTGTGCCGTCATTTACGACTATCACCTCAAGCTTATCGAGTATAGCCTTGTCAATATCTATTTCCTCAAAGCGGCCCTCCGTTGCCATTTTACAGTTGTGCTGTGCTGTCTGTGCATCTGTATCCCTGCATACCAGAAATGACGACAGCCCCTTATTCAGAAACTTTTCTGCATTATATGTTGGTATTATGATTGATAATATTTTACTCATTAACTGTTCTATCCGTCCTGATTACTATTATTAAAAAGAGTATTGCCTACTCATTAACGCCTATTCATGAAATTAATTACCACGCAGTCTGCTATAGACCCATGCTGCCATCGGAAATATCTTAAAACCTGTTTTTCTAAGCATCCAGACGCTCTTCCTGCTGCACGCCTGGTACACTCCCGGGTGCTCCTCACGCAGCATCTCGTCAAACTTCTTCATCTGCTCAACGTTCCTTGTATCATTGCCCTTTGCCAGAAATATCTGGTACTCATCATCGACTGCCTCGGCTATGCCGCGCTCAAGGTACTGCTTCTTGTAGGTCTGCAGATTGCCGTGCACGTTGTTGTACTCAAACAGTGCATCAAGCACCTTAAGGTGCTGGTCATGACGCTTGATCATCATCTTTATGTCCACGCTCTGACCACTCCTTCCAAGTCTGTACTGATACAGCGGCAGAGGTGAAAACGTGATGCTTGTGCAGTATGGTATAGGGTAGAGTATATACTCCTGGTCCTCGTAGAAGCAGTGCTCATCCACACGAATATCATTCTTCTGCAATACATCAGTACGGATGGTCATGGAATGTATAGTGATCAGCGGGTCCATGACTGCCTCAGCAAAGCCCCACTCCCTGTTGTAGTGATAAGAGTTGGACACTGCCTTTCTGCGCTTTGTTACCTTCTTTGTCCTATCATCGACCAGGTTGAAGTCATTGGATATGACATCCGAGTGCGTGTGCTTCAAAAGCTGTACAAATTGTGGCAGAAGGCTCTTGTCCAGCCAGTCATCACCATCCACCACCTTGAAATACTTTCCTGTTGCACGCGGTATCGCATAGTTGATGGTAGATCCATGGCCTCCGTTCTCCTTGGAGAGCACCTTGAAGCTGTATGGATATTTCTGCTCGTAGGTATGTGCCAGGCTGGCTGTGGAATCTGTGGAACCATCATCCACTATGAGTATCTCCAGACTTCTGAGCACAGACAAATCTATAAACGAGTCAAGACAGTTCTTTATATACTTTTCAACATTGTAAGCCGGAACGACTATGGTTAAAAGCTTCTCCATATATGTTTCTCCATGTATACCTGTTTCCTTGTGTACTACTCTCCGAGTCCATCCTTGATGTACTGTATAAGGTGTTCAAGCGCCTCACTCTCATCCTCGCCATTGCAGATAAGCTCTATCTCATCGCCTGACTTTATGCATGCTCCAAGCACTGAAAGTACACTCTTTGCATTAGCTACATTTTTCTCGTCATATATAAATGTTACCTTTGATTTAAATTTCATTGCCTCTTTGCAGAGATTGCCGGCCGGACGTAAATGTAATCCGGTAGGATTCTTGATTATTATTTTTTGTGCTACCACTTTTATTACCTCTTTTCGGTTATATATCTATCAATGTGATGAACTGTCAGAGCCGTTATTTCTGGTGTTTCCTGACGATGTGCTGCCCGATGACGTACCTGTGCCGGTACTTCCTGATCCGGTGTCGCCTGATGTTGTACCGCCTGTTGTTGAGCCCGAGGCTGTTCCTGTACCATCAGTTCCCGTTGTGCCGCCTCCGTCACCTTCCCTTCCGATAACTATCTGAACCTTTATCTCGCCCCATGTGTACTTGGTCTCATCCAGATTCGGCTTTACCGTCACTGTATGTGTACCTGCATCAAGGCCTGTCACATCAATTTTACCCTTCAGTGTAGTTCCCGAAAGTGTATCTATATCAGACTTGGTGCCGCTTACTATGACACTGCTCTTATCTGTTACAAATGTAAGCGTATATCCCTCTTCAAGTCCGTCATATGTGATATTGGAGCTGTTCAGCGTCATGGTTGAAGTCGCATTTGTTTCAATCTTTATATCTATACTGAGCTTTGCCTTGGATGAGTTCACTATAAAAACTCCATCCGGCAGATATCCTGTCAGGTCAACAGATGTACTTATATCGTCTGTTGCGCCCGATATATCGATTGGGCCCACATCTATAGATGTAATATTGTTCAATGCTTCTGCATTACCTTTGAGCATTACAGACTCCTCTGATAGTTCTACTCCGAGCACGCTCTTTCCTCCTGCCGGTGAGCCTGTCGTAGTACACTTGATAGGCACCTCCTTGGTACTTAGGACGTCAACTGTCACTGCTATAGACTGATACTGGCTGTCCACATCAAGCTTTGATATATCGACTTCATCGCCATTATCATCAATCAGAGTGAGATCACCGCGATCAGTTATCTGATTATCTGATATTATGGTATTGTCATCGACCTTTATATTTACATTGGCCGATGCTATAGTTGAAACAATAGACTCAGGGCCTCCGACCTTTACTACCTTTGGATTTGCCTGTGGCTTGTTTCCCAGTGCTTTCGCACCTGAAAGACTTCCATCCACTGATACCTTTACTTCAAACTGCTTCTGCATATATTTCTCAACCGACAATGAGAGCATATGGTCTCCACCGTTGAAGGTAATCGAATGTCTATACTTGGTGCATCCAATATCTACCTTTACGTTTGCCTTATTCGTATCATCCTTATCTACTATGATATTTGCAAGGTCGACATTTGCATAAAAATCGGAATCATCAAGCTCGTTCAGATAGCTTCTCTTGCCTGATACCGAAAAGCTGATGGTCTTTTCCGAATCCTTGATGGTAGGCCATAGCCCCTTGTCAACGACCGAATCGCGCCCTGTAACTGTGACTGTTGTGGTAAATGTCTTTGTCTTGACCGGGTCATTGAGATTGTAGACCACAAGCCAGAGTATAAATGCAAATGCTATCGCGAGTATTTTAAAGCCTATATTATTTGTGAAGGTTTTTAGAAGCTTCTTTCCCATTCTTAAACCTCCTTTTAATTAATTCAAACTTACCCGGCTCCCTGTGTCTGTTCTGCAGGAGCTTAAGCTGTGTACGCAGATGATCGGCATCTATATCGTGCTCAATCTGCCCCTTGTATGCTGTAGAAACTGCTCCTGTCTCCTCTGAAACTATGATAGTAAGCGAATCACTTACCTCGCTGACTCCGACCGCTGCACGGTGTCTGGTTCCCAAATCCTTTGAGAGTGACAGGCTGTCTGATAGCGGAAGGTAACATGTAGCTGACACCACACGGTTGCCACGCACGATAACCGCTCCGTCATGAAGCGGTGTGTTTTTCTCAAAAATATTGATAAGGAGCTGACTTGTAAGTATAGCATCCACATCTATTCCTGTTCTGATATACTCTCCCAGATTGATTTCATCCTCCATGACTATTAGTGCTCCTGTCTTTACCCTGCCCATCGCAAAGCATGCACGCACCAGCTCGTCGATTGTCTTGTCAGAAAATTTCTCTGTCTCGCCCTTGCCTGTATTGAAAAAATCCCCCAGAAAGGTCTTGCCACCGATATTCTCCAGGGCATTTCGAAGCTCCGGCTGGAAAATAACAACTAGCGCCACGAGACCTACATTGAAGAGCTTCTCAGCAAGCCACAGTATGGTATCCATCTGGAACAATGCTGCAACAAGTACAAACAACAGTATGATAATAAGACCCTTGAACAGATTCCATGCCCTCGTGGTCTTTATCCACAAAAGTATATGATAGAAGAGCACTGAAATAATAAGTATCTCTATAATGTCTATCACACCGATTTTGATGCCCGGCACATTTGTGAATGTAAGGAACTGATCCTTGAAGCGTATCAATACACCACTCACATTATCCATAGCGCCCTCCTTTCTCTTATACTATGTAACTATTTATCATCCTCAAATATATTTTCGTCTATTTCGAGATCTTTTGCAATAGCCTCTTTGCTGATATTTTCCTGATTATGTCTCGGAATCTTCTTTCCAAGGCTTCCTGTATTGCCAAAGTGCTTTACAACCTTTTCCTCCTTGGCAATCATCTTCTTTGGAACTGCCTTGACGTAATAGTAATATTCATCATCCTCAAACTGTACGTTTTCTGTACGTGCATAGTCAAGATTCATAAATATAAACTGTATGACAACACCTGCAAAAATAGCAGCTACAGTGCTGAGCACAAGCCAGATTATCTTCTCCGGCAGTCCGAGCACCAGATAAGCAACAACAAGTGCAACCAACTGTATGAGCCCTCCTGCTATGGTAGCAACAGTCCATGAATTGTTGATTTTCAATCGTCTGACCTGATACACCACCAGTGTGGTGATAACAAAGATTGCCATAACTATAAACATCTCTTTGTTGTCAAGAAGCTGTCCCATTGTCACATTGAGCTTTGTAGTGCTCTGCCCCTTTTTATCTACCACCTCTGCAAGCGCTGATGCATTCTGTCTGATTCCGTCAAGGAAATAGTACAGCAGTGTGCCACATATTATTGCAACAACCGAATAAGCTCTTCTTAAAAGACCTGCTGCAACCGGCACAACAGATGGTATGTGAAGCTGAAAGCATATAGGTGTGAGTATCACAAGCATGCCATCCTTCGGTGCAAAACGAAAATAGACAAAATACAGTACTAAAAAAAGTACAAATGTGATAGCAAAAACCTCTATGGACAGCGCATACATATCTAAAAGTATCATAATCGAAGCAATCCAGAGTATTGCATTCACCGGAAGCAGTGCACACACAAGCGCTAAAAGCAGTGCCACAAGCATCGAGCTGATTTTCGCCATATAGCCGATATTCAAATCTATTGTTATAAATGCGATAAATGCAACGGCAAATCTCACAACCGGAAGTATAAAGTGCTCATACTCACCGCAAAATTTGACTGTCTTATCCTTAATTTCCAGTAACTTGTTCATAAAGCCTCCCTAACGCTTAGTCTTTTCCTCACGGGAATATATTCTGCCCACTGCCTTCAGGTGATTTGCGTATCTGCGCACTTCCCTTCTGCCGGCCTTATATCTTGCAGTATACACCACAATTGTAACAAAAATGTAAACTGCCATAAATGCAATATACAGTATGCCTATTGTGACACCTATTGCCTTAAAATCGAGCTTATTGATTCTGTCCAAAAGCTCTGCTGCATTGACAGCAACCCACATCACAACAAGCCCTGCAAATGCGAATGTACCTGTAAAGAAGCTTTTTAAGCCCTCTTTCCATATATAGTCCCATCCGTAGTAGCTTGCGGACTGCTTCTGCACACGGCTGTCATCGCTTTTGCTGTCACAAAGAGCAATATTAAACAGTTCCCTTACTTTTTCTTCGTTTATCATAAATCATCCTCTTACCTGTTACCTGATATATCTCATACGGTTTTTGTCATCCTGCTGCCACAGCTGCTTATCCTGGCCCTTTGGTGTGTCAAGGGCACTGCGTAGTGTGTTTGTGAGCTTAGTCTTGCACTCATCACAAAATCTGCCTGTACGTATCATCCTGCCACAGTTCTCGCATGGTATACCATATGATGAATCCGGTGAAAACGAAAGCCTTTCCTCACGTATCCACCTATTTATCTGCTTCATGGATGTATCGGTCTCCTTGGCCACTGTCTCAACCGGCACATTTGGATTATCCTCAACAAATCTCTTTACTATATCAAATTTCTCATCCATTTTTTTCTGGCAGTTCGGGCAGTACTGCTCATCTGACAGTACATTAAATATTCTGCCACAGCCCTTACAATTAGATATTCTCATCTGATAAACCCCTCCTAACTTCCCTGTCCTATGCAAATACACAGCACATATACACGGCCGGGACATTTCTTTGCTATCTCGTGCCCAATCGACTCCGCCGTACTGCCTGTAGTATATATATCATCTACTATTAGTATTTGGTCATATTGTACAATACTATCCGCCACTTGAAAAGCCCCCTCGAGACAATTTCTGCGTTCAACATACCCCATTGTCTTGAGTGGACTGGTATTTTTCACTCTGCGCACAAGCCCTTTCGCCATCCTTATGCCTGTTTTTTCAGACAATGCCCTTGCGAAACACTCTGCCTGATTGTAGCCTCTCTGGCGCATTTTTTTACGGTGCATCGGCACCGGAATAATAACATCTATCCCACAGCTCTGTATCCAGTCCGAATATCTTTCCACTGCTGTCTGTGCAAAATAAGCCGCATACTCACGTCTGTTTGAATACTTGAACCTGTACATGGTCTGCTTTATGCTGCCCTTGTATGCAAAAAGTGCCTTGCCCTGCCTGTAGCTGTCATCCTCCCGCATCTGCCTGTGATGCTCGAGTGCCCGTGCGCAGTCGTCACAATACTCTCTTCGCTCAGACAAAACCGGCTTCCCGCAGCGCATACACTGTGGCTGCTCAACCGGAAAGAGCTTTTCACAGCATCTGCTGTGTATATATCTCTCAACCGGACCAATTATACCATCACATACCGGACAGCGCGGTGGAAATACCAGATTGATTACACCTCTCCCAATATCCTTTATTTTGTTCACTAATCCCCCTGACTGTAATATCCCCATTTGTAACAATATTAACAAAAAAGCGACAATACATTCCTGCAATGCAGGGACATATCATCGCCCTCACGGCTGCCTGTTATAAAACGTATATTCTAGAATTCTTCATCTCTCTTGCCTGCAAGAAACTCTACATACTTTCCTGTACCGATAGCAACACATGTCATAGGCTGCTCTGCAGTCATTGTATTGATGCCGGTCTTTTCCTCGATAAGCTCCTCAAGACCTCTGAGCAGTGAACCGCCTCCTGTAAGCACGATTCCTCTGTCTGCGACATCGGCTGCAAGCTCCGGTGGAGTCTTTTCAAGCACTGAGTGCACTGCCTCAACTATCTGAAGAGTTGCCTCACGAAGTGCTTCCTCTGTCTCCTCTGAGCTGACTGTAATAGTCCTTGGAAGTCCTGTTACAAGGTTTCTTCCTCTTACCTCAATTGTCTCCGGCTGTGCGAGAGGGTAACATGTACCAATCTTGATTTTGATATCCTCAGCTGTTCTCTCTCCGATGAGAAGGTTATGCTTCTTTCTCATGTATCTGACAATTGCCTCATCAAAATCATCTCCGGCTATCTTGATAGATGTGCTGACTACCGAACCACCTAGTGAGATAACTGCTATATCTGATGTACCGCCTCCGATATCTACTATCATATTTCCGCATGGCTTTGAAATATCAATACCTGCACCGATTGCAGCTGCGATTGGCTCCTCGATAATCTTAACATCTCTGGCTCCTGCTGCAAATGTAGCATCCTCAACGGCCTTCTTCTCAACCTCTGTAACACCACTTGGCACACATACGCTCACGAGCGGCTTTTTGATGAAGTGCTTGATCATCTTCTCTGTAACTGTATAATCTGAGATAACACCCTGACGCAGCGGTCTGACTGCAACGATATTACCCGGTGTCCTTCCGAGCATGAGACGTGCTTCCTCTCCGATTGCCTTAATCTTGTTGGTGTCCCTGTCAAAGGCTACTACTGAAGGCTCCTTTAACACAACACCCTTTCCTTTTATATAAACAAGTATACTTGCTGTTCCTAAATCGATTCCGATATCTGATCCGACCATTTTAATAGCCCCTTTCCTGCCATATCTTTAAATTTACACATACAC
>ERZ1026884.1092-NODE-1092-length-15574-cov-4.233391_pt1 | contig 15574 bp, 15 predicted proteins | sample MGYA00380172_ERZ1026884 | MGnify/ENA primary metagenome ERZ1026884 (study PRJEB33269, sample SAMEA4719808) | human gut metagenome | biome: human-associated habitat; feature: organic feature; material: feces | place: Cameroon | collected 2013-10 ... | reverse complement strand
ATACGGTATAATAGATGAAACAACTTTTATGCCAAAGGAGCTGACGAACCCATGTCCGCGATTCATGAGCATGTCCTGCAAAACGGCATGACGCTTTTGTGCTGGCCACAGCGCCACCTGCACGGTCTGGAATTCGGGCTGTATTTGAAGGGCGGACCGCTGTACGAAACGGAAGAGACACAGGGCATCAGCAATCTGCTGGAACACCTGTGCTTCCGCGGGCTGGGCGGACTGAACCGCGAAGGATTGCTGCGCGAGCTGAACCGCTTCGGCACGAACCTCGATGCCGCGACATATGCCGAAGGGCTGGTGTTCCGCCTGAAGTGCCTGCCGCGTTTCTTTGACGCGGCGCTGGAATACTTCCTGCGCTTTTTCGCGAATGTACCGTGGACGCCGGAACAGATTGCCGCCGAGAAGCAAGTCGTCCTGCGCCAATTGGAAGCGGACGGCGATGGAGATCTGTTCGACCGCGCGGCGTGCGATTTCCGCAAGACCGAGAACGGCGCATTCCCCCCGCTGGGCACGCCGGAGAGCCTGACGGCGCTGACCGAAGCGGACATTCAGCTCTGGCAGGAGATGATTTTCCAGCCGCAGAACGCCTGTCTGGTCATGACGGGCAATTTCTCTGACGGCATGGAGCTGGCCGCCATCGAAGCACTGAGCGAGCTGCGCAACACGACCGCCCAGCCGCCGTTCACGCAGTCGCTGCCCATCGGCTTCTGTATGCGCGACGAGCAGAGCGACTTGCTGGAAGAGGTCGAAAGCGATTTTGCGAGCGTTCAGCTGGCGTTTGACGTGGACAGCGAACAGGTCTACCCCGTCGCGGCGGAGGTTCTCAGCACCATCACCGCCGGGAACGACGACAGTATGCTCTTTCAGGCTTTGCGCGAGGAGCAGGCGCTCGTTGCGGAAATCGAGTCGCAAATCAGCCGCGTCGGGCAATTCAGCCGCCTTGTCATCCGCTATGACGTGCGGTCGGAATGGCTGAAAGACACGCTGACAAAGGTCTTTGCCTATCTGCACCGGCTGACGATGTACGTCCGCCCCGCGCGATTGAATCAGTTACGGACGCAGTTCACCACCAACAACGCCATGCTGACCGACGACACCGCCGTGCTGAACGACCGGTTGGGCTGGGCGTGGATGAGCGGCGACACGGCACAGGCGGATTTGGATGCTGCCGCCGCGCAGTACAACGAGCTGACCGCCGAGGAACTACTGGACGCGGCGCAGACCGTTTTCCGCCCGGAAAACCTGACGATTGCCGTGCAGTACGACCCGGAGGCAGTCGGCGATTTGCGTCCGATGCTGCAAAAGCTGCGCGAAACGCTGTAAGGAGTAACCCATGCCCTCTCAAATTTACGAGATTCTCTCTCTGATGATGCGCTACTGGTTCGCCGCGCTGGGGGTACTCATTGTCCTGCGCGCGTTCTGGTGGCTCTGGAAGGATCACCGAAGCCGCGAGAAAAAGCGGCGTTCCCTGCCGGACGCGGGCAGCATCGGGGAATTTGTGGTCGAAAGCGACTGCGCCGCACTCCCGCAGGATACGCTGCTGCCTGTCCCGGCGGACGGGACGCTGGGCAGCGTGCGGAGCTGCGACATTGTTCTCCCTGCGCGCGGCGTATCCCCCCGGCATCTGGATGTGATGTTCCGCAACGGATATGGGCTGTATATCATCCCGTGGCGCGGGTGCAGCTGCATTGTCGATGGGGAGACGGTGGCGAACCGGCGGGATGGAATGGCGCATCCGCTGCAGCATAACAGCATTCTGGAGGTTGGACAGGCGAGATTGCGCTTGCGCGTGTTTGCGGGATTGGATGTGGAGGATGTGCGCGCCTATGCCGAACGGCGCGAGGATGAGGATGATGAGCAGGAAAATCCTCAATACCCCGATTGATGGAAATTGCGCTCAAGCCAGGCGGCAAAAAAAGGGTCAAGGGGGGACTTCGTCCCTTTTCGTTTGCCCTCTGGAGGCTGCTCTTTTTACCATTATAATCATTATAATTGGAAAAGCAATTCTGCCCCTACAAAAATCAGCTTTTTTGCGAGGTGATTTCCTTGGCGCGTGACCGCCGGCGCGGGTGTGAAAAGCAAAAGGACCCCGGACGCTCTTTGTCGCGGGCGGTCTCGATTTTCTACATCAGCGCATTCTGCCTTCTGTTCCTGCGCGATTTCCAATGGCAGGCGCTCGCACTCGCCGTCGCCGTACCGCTGGCGGGCGCGTTCACAACTGGCTTCCTGCCGCGGCTCTTCCCGGTGGATAAGCTGCTGCTGTCGCTGACCAACTTCCTGTGCGCGCTGGGGCTGCTCGTCCTCTACGATACCAACCCGACGTATGCCTACCACCAGTCCATTTACTATTTCGTCGGGCTGGCGGCGATGGTCGTGTGCATCTACCTCATCCGCGTCGGGCGCAGCTTCCGGCTGCTCGTGTGGCCGATGATGCTGCTCTCGCTCGTGCTGCTCGTCCTCCCGCTGTTCATCGGCAAGGAGACGTACGGCGCGAAAAACTGGTTCTATGTCGGCGGCATCTCCGTTCAGCCCAGCGAAATCGTCAAGCTGACGCTCATCATCGTCATCAGCCGGTTCATGGCGGATCGGCGGCTGATTCCTTGGCTTGGCTTCTCTGTGGCATGTCTTGGCGTGCTGATGCTGCAAGCCGACCTCGGCACGGCGCTGCTATACTACGGCGTGGCGCTGATGCTCTATTTCGCTTCGTCCGGGAATCCGGTGCTGATGCTGTGCGGCATCGGCGGCGGCGTCGGCGCGGCGCTGCTGGGCTATCAGAAGTTTGCGCACGTCAAAAAGCGCGTCGCGATTTGGCTCGACCCGTGGAGCGACTACGACAACGCGGGCTATCAGCTCATTCAAAGCCTGATGGCAATTGCCAGCGGCGGCGTGTTAGGCGTCGGCTTGGGACTGGGCAGCCCGACGACGATTCCCGTTTACCACACGGACTTCATCTTCTCCGTCATCTGCGAGCAGTTCGGGATGTTGTTCGGCTCGTGCGTGCTGCTGATGTATGTTGCCATCATCTGGCGCGGCACATCCATCGCAATGGCGGCGCGCACCCGCTTCCACGGGCTGCTGGCCATGGGCTGCACCGCCATGATTGGCTTGCAGACGTTCATCATCATCGGCGGGGTGATTAAGCTGATTCCGCTGACGGGCGTGACGATGCCGTTCGTGAGCTACGGCGGCACGTCGCTGGTGGCGTGTCTGTGCCTGATTGGCCTGATTCAGGGCGTTTCCAGCGTCAATGAGGATGATTTGGCGCGCGACGCGGACTTGGCGGATTACGGTGGAGGTGCGGCATGAAGCGGCAGCGGTTCAAATTCAAGCTCCTTGCTTTCTTCCTCTTCGCGCTTTTTGCCCTGCTCGGCACATACGGGATGCACTCGATCGCCCTCTACGGCAACCGCTGGTTCACCTACGCGAAAAATCCGCGTGTACGGGCGCAGAAGCAGAACGTCGTGCCGGGAGATATTCTCGACCGCAGCGGTGTGGTGCTGGCGACCTCTTCCGTCAGCGAGGACGGCACCGTCACCCGCGTTTATCAGGCGAATGAAGCTGCCCGCCGCGCCGTTGTGCACCTGCTGGGCGATTCCGACGGGCAGGTTGCCAACGGGGTTGAAAGTTTTCAAACGGCGTACCTCTACGGCTTCCAGACCGGGATTTGGGAGCGGATTCAGGCGCTTGTGACCGGACAGAAGCGCCACGGCGACAACGTGACGCTGACCGTGGACAGTTCCCTCTGCACGGCAATTCTGCAATCCTTCCAGCGGCGCGCGTCCGGCAAATCCGGCGCGGCGGTCGTGATGAACTACAAGACAGGCGAAGTGCTGGGGATGGTCAGTCTGCCGACGTTCGACCCCATGAGCAGCAGCGCCGTGTCCGCCTCCTCCAACGCCTACTGGAACCGTGTCACGCAGAACCCCTACACGCCCGGCAGCACATTCAAACTTGTGACCGCCGCCGCGCAGCTCCGCGTGAACCCCTCCGCGCAGACGATGCAAGTCAACTGCACCGGCAATTTGACCGTGGACGGGCAGGTCATCCATGACTACGGCTCTGCCAGCCACGGCGCGATTGACCTGAAAACCGCCTTCATGCGCTCCTGCAACAACGCCTTTGCACAGTACGCGCTGTCCATGGGCGACAAGGCGCTGCGCGAAGCGGCGGAATCCTTTGGCTTTAACGACAACTTCCTTTTCCGCGATCTCGTCGTAGAGAACAGCGTCTATCCGACCACGAGCCGCAGCAATTTCAACATCGCCATGAGCGGCTTCGGGCAGTCCGCCATCACCGCCACGCCGATGCACCTGTGCCTGCTCGCCGCCGCCGTCGCGAACAAGGGCGTGATGATGGAACCCGTGCTGATTGACCGCGTCGCCAGCCCGTCCGGCGTGACGCGCTATACCCGCTCCAGCCGCGTCTACCGCACCGCCATGACGGAGGGGCAAGCCGCGATTCTGGCGGAGTACATGCGCGCGGTCGTCACCAGCGGCACAGGCACACGCGCCGCCGTCAGCGGGATGATTATCTGCGGCAAAACCGGCAGCGCGGAAACATCACTGAACGGACGTGCCATCACGAACGGTCTGTTCATCGGCTTCGCACAGGACGTCCCCTACGCGCTGTGCGTCGTCGTCGAGGATATCGACGATGGTCAAGGCGGCGGCTCAACCGCTGCGCCGATTGCCCGCGATATCTTCGCGTACCTCAAAAACATGCAGTAAAATAGCGTCGGACAGTTTTCATGGCTGTCCGACGCTTTTGATTTACCCATTGCCCGCCCAAAGGTGGCTTTGCGGGATGTAGCACACGTTCTCGTTGTCGTTCATGACGATGTAGTAATTGCCCTTGATGCCGATAACGACCCAGTTATCCCCGCTGTGCCAGCGCGTGTACGGTGCGGATTTTTTCGGCTCATCCAGCACCTCAAATTCATACGTCGTCTCGTCCGCCACGTTCAGCCGATATTCTTCGCGCACCTCCAACTGCGGAAACGCGCATTCCACTTTGTCCGCATCCTCGCCGAACGCCAGATACTTGGTCATCATGTAACCCGTCGTCGCGCGCCCGATGCGCACATATGCCCAGTCGCCGCGGATTTCCTCCACATACACGGGCGTTCGGTTGTAGAACTTGCCGAGATTGCGCCCTTCCTTGCTCGCCTTGCCGCGCAGGTACAGTCGATCCGCCGGATTTGGGTTGTTGACGACCGCCCAATTCGTGCGGTCAAGGTGCTGCATGGCTTCTTCATAGGTCGTCGGGAACTCTGCAAACGGCAGGTCGGTCACGTCGGAATACGGATGATTTCCATAGCGGAAGCCCGCGTTTCCGCCTGTCGACTCCACGCAGGCTTGCAAATCGTAGATGGCGTGGCGCTTGATGCCGATGCCGCCCGCTCCGTTCCAGACCTCACGCAGCGTCAGATAACCATTTTCGCACGTCATGCAGTACGTTATTTCATCGACGCACAGGAGGATGGACGCCTCGCCGCCGTGGTAGCGGTCGAAGGAGAACGGCACGCCAATCACCTTGCGGATAACATAATTTCCCAGATTCGTCCTGTACGCCACGCGCAGCACGTCGCCATCCGCCGCATCCACCGTGTGCATGGCAATCAGTTCCGTCGTGCAATACAGCGCCGTCAGCGTCTCGCCGCCGGTCAGCTCATCCGACACATACGGCAGCAGCGCCTCCGGCAGATTCAGCTGGATTGCGCCGGATATGTCCGCATCTGCCAGCAGCGCTTCGGGAAAGTCCGATTTCATGGCAATCGGCTGGCACTTCCGTCCAGCGCCGTCCAACAAAATCAGCGAACCCTCCTGCATGGTATACGCTTCTTCCGCGCCAGCAATGGGCAGGAGCAGCCAAATCATCAGCAGCGCAAGCAGTTTCTTCATTGGCATTCTCCCCTTACCCGTTGCCCGCCCAGAGCCAGTCCTGCGGGATGTAGCGCACGTTTTCGTCGGTGTCCATGATCATATAGAAGTCGTCAATCACGCCAATCAAATAGCACTCTTCACCCCAATTCCAGAGCGTTTTTGTCGCCGACATGTTCGGCGCATCGAACACATAATAGTCATAGGCCAGTTCATCCGCCACATTCTCCTGATACTTTTCTATCAGCGACAGCTGCGGGAAGGCGCATTCCACCTTGTCCATATCCGCACCAAATGCGAGATACTTCGTCATCATCCACCCTGACAGGTCGCGCCCGATGGTAACGTGCGCCCATTCGCCGCGGATTTCGTCCACATAGACCGGCGTTCGGTTGTAGAACTTGCCCAATGATACCGACTTGCGGTCGGGTTCTGTACGCAGATGCAGACGATCGGTCGGATTCGGGTTGTTCACAACCGCCCAGTTCGTGCTGTCCACCTGCGCCAGCATTTCCGCATACGTTTCGGGGAAGGCTGCGAAGTCCACCGCTTCCACGTTGTAGAAGGGATGTGCGCCGTAAACGTAGCTGTCATTTCGCATCGCAATCACTTCTTCCATATTACCGATAGCATGTGGCTGAATGTACACAATTTTCCTGCCGGCGGTGTACCACAAAACGAGTTTTCCATTTCGCAGCTTCAAGGCATATTCCTGTCCTTCGACTTCCATGCTGACTTCGCCTGCCGAGACGTGCACCGTGTCCAGCGAAAAATCCTCCCCGACGACTTTATCAACCATTTGATAGCCGTCGCCCGTCCACCACGCCACGCGAAGCACATCGCCCTTCGCCGCGTCGCGCAGATGCATTCCAATCAGCGCCGTCGTGCAGTAAATCTCGACCAGCTCTGCGCCGCCGGTCAGCTCGTCCGCCACATAGGGCAGCAGCGCCTGCGTCAGCCCCATCGGCACGGCGACGAACGTATCTCCCTGCACAGCGAGCGCCTTGGCTGCTTTCGCAAACCCCTCCCTGACGGCAATCGGCTGATACGTCGTGCCGTCGTCGGACTGGAAGGTCAAGTAGCCATTTTCGACGGTGCAGCGGTACGCATCATCCCAGAAGTCTTTGCCGCCCGAAAATTCCTCTGCCCCGGCGGTCATCAAAATCAGGAGCAGGGTCATCAGCAGCGCACACCATTTCTTCATTCGGCATCCCCCTTTGATTCGGTTTTCTGACAATGAAACGAACGGGCGGCGCGTTTTCTTCCGCAGAATTGGGAATTACGGCAAAAAATCCCCCTGCGGGTTCAGCAATGGATGGTTCCGTTTTTCGCGCAGGGGCGCATTTGCCTCATATCGCCGTTCCTTTCTTCGGGCGAAACAGCCCAGTCATGTCCTTTTTTTCGATTCCCAGCAGCTTGATTTTACGCTCAAGCCCACCCGCGTACCCCGTCAGACTGCCGTTCGTGCCGACGACCCGATGGCACGGAACGATGATGCTGATGGGATTGTGCCCGACCGCGCCGCCGACCGCCTGTGCCGACATGCGCACCCCGCCCAGCCGCTTCGCCAGCGCGCCGTATGTCGTCGTCTGCCCGTATGGAATTTCGAGCAGCAGCTGCCAGACCGCCTGCCGGAAGGACGACCCGACTGGATGCAGCGGCGGCGTGAAGTCGGGTTCGCGTCCGCTGAAATAGATATCCAGCCAGCGCTTCGTGTCCATCAAAATGGGCGTTTCGCGCTCGATATGCTCCCTCGGCAAGGCGTCCGCATAGTATTTTTCGCCCTCGAACCACAATCCCGTCAACCCGATTTCATCCGCTGAAAGCAGAATATTGCCCAAGGGCGACGGAATCAGCTGCGTGTAATTCATAGCTTCTCCCTCTTTCTCTCCGCGTAGTCGCGCATGTCCGGAATCGCGCCGCCGCGTTTCTGTTGACTTTTCCCTCCATGAATGGTATCATACAATTAGGGAATTGTAAAGAACGGAGGTGCAGCAAGATGCTGTCACGCAGGGAAGTGGAACAGGCGATTCGCAGTCTGCTGGGCAAGTACCACGCGGATTACGCGATTCTGTTCGGGTCGTATGCGCGCAATTCCGCCAACGCCAATTCCGATATTGACGTGGTGCTGGTCGGCGGGGCGCATTTCCGCGCAAGGGACGTTTTCGCGTTCGGCGAGGAGCTGCGGGAGCTGACTTGCAAGGACGTCGATGCGTTTGAGTTGCGCGAAATCAACCGCGAATCCGACTTCTACCGGACGGTCATGCGGGAAGGAGTGCGGATTGCATGAAGAAAACAGACTTGGAGCGGCTACGGAAAATCGTTACGACATGGGAAAGTCTGTCGGCACAGATGGCGCAGAAAAACATCACGCGCGACGTGCTGATGACGGACGAATTTGCACAGTGGGCGGTGACGACGCCGCTATACAACATTGGCGAGCAGGTATATCAGCTGACGCGCGGGCTGAAAGCGAAATATCCAGAGCAGCCGTGGAATGCTGTTTCAGGATTGCGCCATCGTTTGGTACATGAATACGACGGCATCAACTGGACAATGATTGTCGAGATTGTGTTCGAGGACATGCCGGAATTCGTGCAGGACGTCCAGGAAATCATCACAGAGATCGAATAAAAAGCGGCGCTGCCCCCTCCCAATCAGAGGACAACGCCGCTCCATCTCACGCGGCGGCTTTTTCCGTCGCTTTTTTCTTGCCCGTAAATTTCGCCTTGATCGCCTGAATCCGCTTCCGGCGTTTTTCGCGGCGCTCGATGCGCTCACCCAAATCACGCGCACCCACACCGTACACCAGATACAGAATCAAGCCAGAAATGACCATGATGAACACCGTCGATGCGCAGCGGCGGCCCGATGCGTTGACGTTGTAGCCGTCGCGCCCTTCTTCGGCGCACATGTTCTGGATAATCATAGCATACGTTTTGCCGTAGCTGGATTGGAACGTCGCCGACATGTCGTATTCCGTGAACAGCGCATTGAAGTTCAGCGCGAACACCGCCAGCACACTCGGCAGGACAATCGGCAGCTTCACCCGCAGGAATGTCACCAGACTGCTCGCGCCAAGGTTACGCGCCGCATCCTCCAATTCCTCGTCAATAGCGTAGAACGCCGCCTTGATCATGCGCAGGGCGAACGGCAGCTTCACCACCGTGTACGCCATCACAATCAGGAATCGCACGTTCTCGCGCATGTACAAGTTGTTGTTGAAAACATACCACACGCTGTCGGAGTTAAAGTAGGTGCGGTAGGAGTAGCAAATCAGGATGGTTGGCAGCAGCCACGGGAAGAGCAAGCTGTATTCCAGCACAGTGCCGCGCTTCTTGCCCTTGTTTTTGAAGATGTAGTTGACCGCGACGACGACGATAACGCACGCCAGCGCCGCCGCAATCGCGGAGAGGACGAAGCTCAGCCGGATGCCGCCGACGGTATCCGCGTTGGCGAACAGACCGGAAATTGCGCCCGTTCGCGTTTTCAGCTTGCCGCGGTTGGTCAGGAACTCATAGTCCTGCTGACCGAAGAAGTTAATCAGCGTGAACTGATCCATCGAGAGCGTCTTGGAGCGAATTGCCGGATAATTCTGGAACGCGAACAGCACAATCATGACCACAGGCGTCATGTAGATGATGAACAGCACATAGGCGTAGATATGCGCCAGCACGTTCGCGACCGGGTTGCTAATCTTCTGCTTGACCAACTTCGCCTTCGTTTTGCTGACGGAGAGGTAATGCCCTTTGCGCTCGTAGGAGGACAGAACGGTCAGCAGGATGATGGTGAACATCGCCAGAATGATGGACAGCAGCGCCGCGCGCGCCTGCGGGAACGCTTCGTCCGCCGACGATGAACCCGCCAGACGCACGATTTCCGGGTTGATGGAGTCATAGCCCAGCAGCGTCGGCGCACTCATGGCGCACAGACCCGTGATGAACGTCATGACCGTGAGGGAGAAGAGCGTCGGAATCAGCGTCGGGAAAACGACCTTCAGCAGCACCTTGAACGGCTTCGCGCCGAGGTTGCGCGCCGCTTCCACCGTGTTGTAGTCAATCGCGCGAATAGCGTTGCGCAGGAACAGCGCGTGGTTGCTTGTACAGGCGAACGTCATCGTGAACAGAACGGCGTTGAAGCCGGAGAACCAGTTCTTGTCCATGTTGGGGAAAATCCCGGAGAGCCACGTCGTCATAATGCCGTCGCTGTCATAGAGGAAGAGATACCCTGTCACCAGCGCAACGCCGGAGTAAATCAGCGTCGTCATGTAGCCGAGGCGGAGGATTTTCGCGCCCTTGATGTCGAAATATTCCGTCAGCAGCACGATGCTGATGCCAACGATATTCACCGTGATGACGAGGCAGACCGCCAGTTTCAGCGAGTTCAGGACATAGCTGGGCATGTTGCCCGCGAAGAAGAAGCGGATGACCGCCAGCGGGTCGATGTTGCCCGCGCTGTCCGTCGTCGTGAAAATCTGCGTGATGGTGTTCAGGCACGGCAGGAGCATGAAGCCGAAAAACAGGTAGACGAAGAACGCAACGCCGAACACTTTGCCAAGCATCCCCAGCGTCAGTTTGGAGGATTTTTGCGTCATATTGCTTCCTCCTGTCATTGCGCGTCGTAGGACATGACGTCCGTAGGCTTCATGGCTACGGTCACTTTTTCGCCCGGCGCATAGATGTTGATGCCGTCGTTCTTTTCGATTGCCTTCAAAATCTGGCTGCCCACATCGATGTAATACTTGATGTACAGACCGTAGTACTCGATGTTTTCAACCACGCCGTCAATGAGAATTTCATCGTCGCGCTTGGGCTTGTTGACGTGCAGGCGTTCCAGACGGATGAAGTGATTCTGCCCTGCTGCCAGCTTCATCTTCGCGGCAATCGGCGCTTCGACGCGGTTGATGTCGCCGATGAAGTTGCAGACAAACTCGGTCTTGGAGTGGTTGTAGATCTCGTTCGGCGTGCCGATCTGCTCGATATAGCCCTTGTTGAACACGGCGATGCGATCGGACAGGGTCAGCGCTTCCTCCTGATCGTGGGTGACGTAGATGGTTGTGATGCCGAACTCGCGCTGCATCTTCTTCAGCTCATTGCGCAGCTGAACGCGCAGTTTCGCGTCCAGATTGGACAGCGGCTCGTCCATGCAGATGATGCTTGGTCCGGTGACGAGGGCGCGGGCGATGGCAACGCGCTGCTGCTGACCGCCGGACAGCTGGCTGACTGCCTTTTTGAGCTGCTCGTCGGACAAATCGACCTTGCGGGCAATTTCCCGCACCTTCTGGTCGATTTCCGGCTTCTTCAGCTTTTTGAGTTTCAAGCCGAACGCGATGTTGTCGTACACCGTCATCGTCGGGAACAGCGCGTAGCTCTGGAATACGATGCCGATGTTGCGCTTCTCAATCGGCACATGGGTAATGTCCTGATTGTTCACCGACACCGTGCCGGAGACAGGCTCAATAAAGCCGGTGATGGTGCGCAGGGTGGTCGTTTTGCCGCAGCCAGACGGGCCGAGGAAGGTGAAGAACTCCCCTTCCTTCACGTTCACGTTGATATTGTGCAGCGCCTCAAAATCGCCGAATTTGACCACAATGTCCTTGAGTTCAATCATGGGCGACAGCTCCTTACTTTATGATTCGCAGAATTTTGCACAGGCAAATCATGCTATAAAAAGATGGCGAGCCCGCGTAGGACTCGCCATCCGGGGTTCAAATCCGCTTCTTTGCCGGATGAGAATTTGGGGGAATTACTGCGCCGCCTGCGTCATCACAGCCCAGTTGACATTGTCCCAATCGGGTTCCGCGGGCGCCTGACTTGCGTCTGCCCAGTAGAAGCCGAGGTTGGTCATGATGTTCGTCCATTCCTTGCTGTGCGCCGCGACATATTCCGCATAGGTCATGTCGGTGCCTTCCACCTTCTCCAGCGCGCAATTCTTCAGCTGATAAATGGCGGGGATTTCGTCGCCGTAGACGTTCTTCACAGCCACTTCGTTGCAGGGGAAGGAGTCGAATTCGTCAGACCATTCCGTCTGCGTTTCCGCAGAGCCGAACCATTCCGCGAACGCCTTGACAGCTTCCGTCTGTTCGGGCGTACGGTCAGCACGGTCAAGGATACCGATGTATTCCGCGATGTAGTAGGTGCCGTCGTCAATGTCCACAACGCCCCAGTTTTCGGGGGTGGTCGTGCCGGTCAGCGGGGCAGAAGAGCTGTCCGCCGCGGAGTCAATCTTGCCATACAGGGAGGAAGAGTAGAACGTGGACACCTGCACGTCGCCGCGGTTCAGCGGGTCAAAGCCGTAGCTGTCGCCGGTGTAGGAGCCGTTCGCGCAGTACTTCCACAGCATCTTCCAGCCATCCACGGAAATGCCGCCGGCGGGGCTGGTCGGATCGGTGAAGGCGTACAGCATGGCGCTGTTGATGTTGCTGTTGGTCGTGCCGCCGACCTTACCCTGACGATACCAGTGATAGCCGCAGTCGACAATATCAGACCAATGCTGGAAATGGAGCGTTTCGCCATTCGTGCCCTTGTCGTCATTGCGGTAGAGCATCAGCACGTTCTGCACGACGAGGCCATACGCCTTGCCGGGGTAAACGTACTTGCCGACTTCGTCCGCCCAAGACGGCGTCCAGTCCATCACCTTCAGGTTCTCATAGGTGCCGTTGACCAGCTGAGACCAGCGGGTTTCGTTCAAACCAAAGATGATGTCGCCGTCCTTGCTTTCGTTTGCCTTCTGGATAGCGGCGTTGTCGCCGGAGATGACGGAGTTATCGTCGATGGAGATGCTGAAGCCCGCTTCCTTGGCGGCATTGAGCAGCCAGTTCACGCGCTCGGTGGAGTTGGAGTTGGAGTAGATGCGGATGGTATAGCCGGAATAATCCTTCGTTTCCGCCATTGCGCCGCCCGCCAGCGTCAGCACCATGGCCAGTGCCAGCAGCATAGATACGAGTTTCTTCATTATAGGAACGCCTCCTCTTTCGAGATGCTGTTCTGCATCTCTGATTGTTTTTATCATACCACATTCAGCTTGTCTTGTAAAGTCCTAATATGTTATTTTCATCACCATCTGGTCGCATTTTTTCCGTTTTCGCCCATGCTTCTGGACGTGAGCGGTTGTTTATCACGGCATGTTTTCACGAATTGGAAAATTTGCGCACAAAAAACAGCATGGGCGTTTATTTCCCATGCTGCAAAGAACCCTGATTACCCAACCACACCCGGCACTTCATAGCGGATGCGCATCTTCGGCGCTTCCTGCAAGGTGGCATAGTAGTTTGTCATCCAATCCGCGTGACCATCCTCGACATTCACGCCATCCGCGGGCGGCGCGAAGAGATTCAGCTTCAAATCCGCGGGAGTATCCAGCGGAGCGTCAAAGAACGCGCTCATCAGGTCAATCGTCTTGACGTGCGGCGCTTTGTAGAACCACTTGCCGTGCAATTCCACCATCAGCCCGATTTCCTGCTCCACAGTCATTTCGCAGAATTCCGGATTGCCCTCGAAGTGCAGCGGAATCGCCAGGCCGTCGGCATCCTCCGCGCCGCCCCAGCGCAGTTCCGCCGGGAAGGTTGCTTCCCCCATCTCCGTCATGCTCGGCTGGAAGTACGGGTCTTTGAGCAGCTCGCGGTACTGCGCCAGCATCGGCTGTTCAATGCCGACTGCCGGGTTGTTCGGGTCTTCAATTTCCAGCCCCAGACGCCCGCGGTCACGGAACTGGTACAAGCTAATCGCCTTAAACCAATCCGCCTGATGGTCGCGGAAAGTTTCGGCAAAGCGGATGACGCTCTCGCCTTGGTGTCTTGCCCCGGTCACGTCGCCGTCGGTGTTGAACTCCGCCGTCACCAGCGGCTTTGCGCCGAACTGCGACGATGCGCGCTCGTAGGTGCGGCGGAACATGTCGTAGTACATGCCGACCGAATCCGCCTTATACTGCCCGCCGCCGACTTCCGCCACGTCATACGGCCAGCCGTAATGGAGCGCGAGGTAGCAGTCCGCCGACCAGACGTCCGCCGCGCGGTACGCCACCGCAAACTCGTCCTCCTTCTCCAGCTTGCCGTCCGCCTGTGCGAAGCCCGCGCAGAACACCGTGCGGACGTTCGGGGCTTCCTGATGGATGATATCGGAGAAATGCGCGAAGAACTTGCCGACCTGCTCGTAGGTGAAGCGCTTATTATGCGTAAACCACGTTCCGCCGCACTCATGGTTGATGCGGATGGTCATGCGCCCATAGGGGCGAAGCATCCGGGCGACCTCGCGCAGTTCGTCGTCGGAGAGGGAGCAGTCGAGCGTCAGCGTGAGGGCGGCATCTTGCCCGTGGCGGCGAATATCCCGCATCTGTTCCCACGGCTGACCGTCGGCATTGAAGGGGAAATAATCATCATAAGGATAGTCCCACTGGAAGGTGATGTTCATGTCCTTGCACGCCTTGGAAATGCGCTGCGGCCACTGCTTATCGTGCGGGTAGTAGGTATACATGATGCCTATGGCGCGGTGCGGACGTCCGAGCTTATGCAGGATGTAGTCCTGATTGACGTACTCCGCGCGTTCGCTGCCGTCGCCGAGGTCAAGGGCGCATTGGGCTGCACCCAGGTGGAGCTTCTGCATGGCGATGTTCCTCTCTTCTCATCGTGTTGTTTATTTTCGTCGAATCTTGCACGGTCATCAAGGGATCATTTTGATTCCCTTGAATCTATTTCATTTGTTAGGATTCTCACGCTACTGCCAAACTGAACTTCTTTTCTGGAAATATACCATGTTTTTCCATTGTCAGAGCTGCCTTGATAGAAGAGAAATACGCGTCCATCATCATCACGGAAAGCATAAGGATGTCCGGATTCACTGCTGTTCCATGTGCCCGGCGCGCCGCATGGGATTAGCGGCTCATTCGATACGCGGCGGAAGAAGATGCCATCCTCGGATACTGCACAGCCGATTTGCTGTGGCGTGCAATTATAGGAGCCGCCGTAGAACAGGTATATTTTCCCGTCCTCTACGACCGTTGCGGGTGCTTCGACGCAATCGCCCTCCCATGCAAGTTCTGGCATAAGCAGACTCTGTTCTGCCAGCGGATGCCACGCATTCCGCCCAAAGTCAGAATCGATTTTTGCCCATGCGCCGCCAATTTTCTGGATGCGCATGGCATGGTCGCGCGTTGCAAAATACAGGTGTATTTTTCCGCCGAACACGCACACATCGGCATCAATAGCGCGCCCACAGCACCAGGTTGGCGCCGGATGAAACACAGGGTTCTCTGGATTCTTCGTGAAGTGAATTCCATCCTGCGACCACGCATGGCAGATTGCATCCTTCTCCCAATTGCCATAGGTCTGATAGAACAAATGAATTTGGTCATTCAGCACAATGGCTCCTGGTGCGGCAATGCCGTTCGTCTCGCACAGCGCATCCTGCTCTATTTCGCCGCAGGGTGTCCAATGCTCCATATCGGCAGATTCCGCAATGCCGATGCCGAACCTTCCATCCTCATGCTTCAGGGAATAATAGAGCCAGTAACGGCTGCGATAGCGGACAACAGCCGGATCCTTGGCGAAACAAAGGCAATCTGTATTGGTAAACAGCATGACAAATCCTCCTGATCATTGTCGGATTCACAAGAAAGTTTCACGCAGAACTGCCTTATACTATTTCCAGATAAGAATGCGCCAAGATGCGCCGCGAATTTTTCATTCT
>ERZ1026884.1087-NODE-1087-length-15606-cov-8.897434_pt1 | contig 15606 bp, 10 predicted proteins | sample MGYA00380172_ERZ1026884 | MGnify/ENA primary metagenome ERZ1026884 (study PRJEB33269, sample SAMEA4719808) | human gut metagenome | biome: human-associated habitat; feature: organic feature; material: feces | place: Cameroon | collected 2013-10 ... | reverse complement strand
AATATTCCTCTGGAATGACGACGAATATTAAAAGTCGATGATAGGGCTGTTCTCTTACCAGGGGGCAGCCTTTTTCATATTTCAGGCGTCTCTCTTCTTACTATACCTTATTAATATATAATAATCCCGGCGATTTATAATATTTCGCCCTCTTTTACGTTATTACATTGTGTTTAGACGAATCATCATATTAGTTTTTTTGCTGACAGGAGTGCTCGTTTCCAGAGCACAGTATGATCCTTCCTTCAGTCATTATTTCGACATGGAACCATCCTACAATCCTGCGGCAGTGGGTAAGCAGGCAAAACTCAACGTAACGGCTGCTTACGCATTGGATATGGCCGGATTCGAACATAATCCTAGAACCATGTATCTGGCAGCCGACCTGCCTTTCTATGCGTTGAAGAATTATCACGGCGTGGGTGCTACGATGATGAACGACCAGATTGGACTCTTCACCCATCAGCGACTCAACCTGCAGTATGCCTACAAGACCAAACTTTTCGGAGGAACGATGAGCGTGGGTCTGCAAGCCGGATTCCTCAGCGAGAGTTTCGACGGTAGCAAAGTGGATGCCGGAGAATCGGGCGACCCTGCACTTGCTACATCTGAAGTAAAGGGTAGCGGATTTGATGCGGGAGCCGGACTCTACTATCTGCACGGCAACTGGTATGTGGGACTTTCTGCACAGCATCTTACCTCACCAACCATCGAGCTGGGAGAAACCAACGAGCTTAAGATTGACGCAACGTATTATTTGACTGGTGGATACAATATTAAGCTCAGAAATCCGTTTTTAACAATAAAGTCGACTGCCCTCGTGAAGTATGACGGAACGGCATGGCGAGGCGATGTTACCGGGCGATTGGTTTACCAATATGACAAGCGTCTGCTCTATGGCGGCTTGACCTACAGTCCTGACAATTCCGTAACTTTCCTGGTGGGCGGTTCCTTCCATGGCGTCATTTTGGGTTACAGTTATGAATGGTACACCTCGAAGCTGAGCTTTGGCAACGGAAGCCATGAGCTTTACATCGGATACCAGATGGACCTGAACCTGGTAAAGAAAGGTAGAAACAAACATCAAAGTGTAAGAATACTCTAAGAAGAAAATCAAGAATATGAACCGTAATATGAAGAAAAGTATAATGCTCCTCAGCTCGCTGGTGGCTCTCCTGACCCTCAGCGGTTGTTTCGGCGCCAAGTCTAGCTCGATGGCTGGCAGAGGCGGTGAGGTGGTTGGAGTTGGTGGAAGAAGTTTCGCCGAACCTGCCCCATACGGCATGGTGAAGGTGAACCGGGGATTCCTGAAGATGGGTCTGGAAACCCAGGATTCTTTGTGGGGACAGAAGACGCCTCGCAAGGATGTTTCCGTGGATGGCTTCTGGATGGATGACACGGAAATCACCAACTCTGAATACAAGCAGTTTATCGCCTACGTGCGCGATTCTATCCTCCGTACCCGTCTTGCTGACCCTGCCTATGGCGGCGACGAGACTTACATGATTACCGAGGATAAGAACGGCGACCCTGTAACTCCACAGATTAACTGGAAGAAGCAGTTGCCTAGAAAGCCAAACGAGGATGAGAAGAGAGCGATGGAAAGTCTCTATACTTCCAATCCTGTGACTGGCGAAAAGCTGATAGACTGGCGACAGTTGAACTACAAATACGAGATTTACGATTATACCGCTGCGGCACTCCGCAGAAACCGTCTGAACCCGCAGGAGCGCAACCTGAATACCGATGAGCAGGTGAATGCCAACGAGGTGGTGATGATTTCTAAGGATACTGCCTATGTGGATGATGAGGGACGAATCATCAGTGAAACCATCAACCGCCCGTTGAGCGGACCATGGGACTTCCTCAATACCTACATCGTGAATGTGTATCCAGACACCACCTGCTGGGTGAATGATTTCCGTAATTCAGACAACGAGGCTTACTTGAGAAGTTATTTCAGTAATCCGGCATACAATGATTATCCGGTGGTGGGCGTTACTTGGGAGCAGGCAAATGCTTTCTGCGCCTGGCGTACTGACTATCTGCTGAAAGGTCTGGGGCCTGAAGCCCGATTCGTGCAGCGTTATCGCTTGCCTACTGAGGCAGAATGGGAGTATGCGGCAAGAGGCAAGAACCAGAACGAGTTCCCTTGGGAGAACCAGGACGTGAAGAACGGAGACGGATGCTTCTATGCCAACTTCAAGCCAGACCGCGGTAACTATACCAAGGACGGCAATCTGATAACCAGCAAGGTGGGCATCTACTCGCCAAACTCAAACGGACTTTATGATATGGCAGGTAACGTGGCAGAATGGACCAGTACCATCTATACCGAGGCTGGTGTGGATGCCATGAACGACCTGAACCCTGAGTTGAAATACAATGCAGCGAAGGAAGACCCTTACCGCCTGAAGAAGAAGAGCGTAAGAGGTGGGTCCTGGAAAGATCCGGAGTCGTTTATCCGTTCGGCATGGCGTTCCTGGGAATATCAGAACCAGCCACGTTCGTATATCGGATTCCGCTGTGTGCGCAGTCTTGCCACCACATCGAGTGCAAAACAGAAACCATCAAAGAACAAGAATAGGAGATAATAAAAATGGGCGAATATAGTAAGTTTAACATCGTATATCATCTGCAGAAATGGATGGACAGTGTGCCTGGACAGACCTTTCTGAACTATGCTTATAGCTGGGGTGCATCTATCGTTATCCTGGGTGCCCTCTTTAAGTTGACCCACTTGCCGGGAGCCAATTTCATGTTGTTTGCCGGTATGGGTACTGAGGCGTTCGTGTTCTTCCTTTCAGCCTTCGACCGTCCTTTTGACAAGACAGCCGATGGCAGAGATATTCCTACTCATGTTACTGAGGAGTACTTGGAGACTGGAAAGGTTACTTATGAGGAGACTGAAGAAGCAGCGGCATCTGCTGCATCCGGTTCTGCAACTGTAGCTGGTTCATCTTCTGCTACTTCTGTTTCAGGAACTCCTGTTTCTGGTGGTCAGACCATCATCATCGGCGGCGGAAGCTTTAGCGGAGGTGCTGGTGTATTTGCATCTTCTTCTTCTTCTGTTGCTGGAAGCGAGAGCGAAGGCGCTGAGCAGATTGACGAGAGTGTTGCAGCAGCCGTGGCTCCAGGAGCAGGATTCTCGGAGAGTGGCGCTTCTGCAATGGGTGCAGCCGTAGCAGGTAATTCTGTAGCTGGCGGTTCTGTAGCCGGAGGCAATACTGCCTGGGTTTCTGGTCAGCAGGGGGTTACCCCAGAGATGGCTGATGCCCAGAATAATTATGTTGAGGAATTGAAGAAGCTTGTTGAAACCCTTGAGAAGGTGAATGAGCAGAGTACCCGTTTGACCCGTGACAGCGAGGAGATGGAGAACCTGAACCGTACGCTCACAGGTATCAGCAAGGTTTATGAGATGCAGTTGAAGGGTGCCAGCCAGCAGATTGGTACCATCGACCAGATTAACGAGCAGAGCCGCAAGATGGCCCAGCAGATTGAGCAGTTGAACAAGATTTACGCACGTATGATTGAGGCGATGACCGTAAACATGCGTGCTGCAGCTCCTCAGGTAAAGAGTGAAGAGTAAAGAAAAGTATTGAATTTAGCAAATTAATATAAATGGCTATAAAGAAAAGACCCGTTTCACCACGCCAGAAGATGATTAACCTGATGTACGTCGTCCTGATGGCTATGCTTGCGTTGAACGTCTCTACGGAGGTGCTCGACGGATTCTCTATTGTGGAAGACAGTCTGAATCGAACCACAGCCAACTCTTCCGCAGAGAACAATGCAATCTATAGTGACTTTGCCGATCAGATGAAGCAAAACCCTACCAAGGTAAGGGAATGGTTTGAAAAGGCTAAGCAGGTAAAGGACATGAGCGATGCGCTCTATAACTTTGCCCAGGAACTGAAGGTTGCTATCGTAAAGGAGGCTGACGGCAAGAATGGCGACGTGAGCAATATCAAGAACAAGGAAAACCTGGAGGCTGCCGGCATCGTGATGCTTGCACCGGGTACGGGCAAGGGAAAGAAACTCTATAGAGAGCTGAATCGCTACCGTGACCGCATCCTGGAACTGGTGACCGATGAGCATCAGAAGAAAATCATCGCCAGCAACTTCTCTACCCAGGTGCCTAAGAGCGAGAAATATCTGGGTAAGAACTGGCAGGAATACATGTTTGAGAATATGCCAGTGGCTGCAGCCGTGACCATGCTCTCGAAGATTCAGAGCGATGTGCGCTATGCCGAGGGAGAGGTGCTGCACAACCTGGTAGCGAATATCGACATGAAGGATATCCGTGTGAACAAACTCGATGCCTTCGTGATTCCAGAGAAGACCACGCTCTATCCGGGTGAAAGATTCAATGCTAACATCGTAATGGCAGCCGTGGATACCACCCAACAGCCGGAAATCTACGTGAACGGCATGAGAGTGAACAGCGCCCGTGGACAGTATAGTTTCACGGCAGGTGGAGTGGGAGAACATCAGTTCTCCGGCTACATTCTGATGAACAATGCCAAGGGCGATGTGATGAAGCGCAACTTCATCCAGAAATATAGCGTGATTCCGGCGCCTAACACAGCAACTGTGGCGGCAGACCTGATGAACGTGCTCTATGCAGGTTTTCAGAATCCTATCAGTATCAGTGTGCCGGGCGTGCCAGCCAATGCCATCTCTGCTTCTATGAGTGGCGGTTCGTTCGTATCGAAGGGCAACGGTCATTTCGTGGCAACCCCAGCGGCTGTGGGCAAGGATGTGACCATCCATGTAACGGCACGCGACAAGGGACAGACCCGCACGATGCCTCCATTCGTATTCCATGTAAGAAAGTTGCCAGATCCAACGGCTTACCTGGCATTGGGAACCAGTCGCTTCCGTGGCGGCGGTTTGGCAAAGGCATCCCTGATGGGCGCTACAGGCATCCATGCAGCCATCGACGACGGATTGCTTGATATACCTTTCAGGGTGTTGAGCTTCGAGACCGTCTTCTTCGACAACATGGGTAACGCCATTCCATTGGCATCGGCAGGTGCCAACTTCTCCGACCGTCAGAGAGACGAGTTCAGAAAGCTTTCTCGCAGTCGCCGTTTCTATATCTCGCATATCAAGGCTATGGGACCGGATGGCATCACCAGAAATCTGCCTACGGCGATGGAAGTAATCGTGAAATAAATTAGTAAAATTTCAAAGTTCAAAATAATGAAAAAGATATTGTTCATATTCATGCTCTTGGGAATGGTGCAGGGCATCGTGGCACAACCTCAGGCACGCCGTCAGCAGGCGGCAAAGGAGGCGGCTGCAAAGAAATCGAATGCCGGCAACATTACCACCCGTGCACAAATCTCTTTCCCTACTGCTGCCCCTATGGAGGAGGACGTGGTATGGAGAAGAGATATCTATCGTGAGCTGAGTCTTACCGATAATGCCAATGCCGGACTGTATTATCCTGTGGAGCCTATGGGCAACCAGATGAACCTCTTTACCAACATCTTCAGATTGATGATGACTGGTAAGGTGGCGGTGTTCCAATATCGTCTGGATGGTAACGAGAGTTTTACGGCAGCAGACAGGGTAGACCCGAAGTCTTTCCTGGACAACTATCATATCTATTATGAAAAGAAGGCAAACGGAAGAATCTCGCTCGACAACAGCGACATTCCTTCCAGAGAAGTGAAGGCATATTATATTAAGGAGTCAACCTATTTCGACCAGCGAACTTCCACCTTCCATACCAAGGTGTTGGCACTTTGTCCTATCATGACCCGTGATGATGACTTCGGCGATGGCGGAACCAAGTATCCGCTTTTCTGGGTGCGCTACGACGACCTGGCTCCTTATCTTGCCAAGCAGCAGATAATGACCAGCAATCTGAACAATGCGGCGGTGATGAGTGTGGATGATTACTTTGTGAGAAATCAGTATAAAGGAAAAATCTACAAGACCAACAATATGTTGGGACAAACCTTGGCGCAGTATTGCCACTCCGATTCGGCTCTGGTAAAGGAGCAGAAGCGAATTGAGGGCGAACTGGCTACCTTTGAGAAGAATCTCTGGGGAAACCAGGAGAAGAAGGATTCGCTCGACAGTATTGCCAAGGCGGACAAGAACGTAAAGGGCAAGTTGAAGAAGGAGAAGAAGAGCAATCGCCGTGGCGGTTCATCTTCCAGCAAGCAGGCTAAGGTGAAGGAAAAGCGCAGCAACAGCAGTTCTTCTTCAGCATCCAGCGGTTCGGCACGAGTAACCGTGCGCCGCCAGAGACATTAGAAAATGAATCACAACGAGTGTGATAATAGAAAAATAGAATTTTAATTTTAAAAGGTAGAAAAAATGAAGAAGATTTTATCTCTTGTATTTTTGGTAGCAGCAATGATGTTTGCTACTAGCGCTAACGCCCAGGTAAAGTTCGGTTTGAAGGGCGGCTTGAATGTGACAAGCATGTCGTTTAGCGAGGATGTATTCGATGCTTCCAACAAGACTGGTTTCTTTGTTGGTCCTATGGTTAAGTTTACTGTGCCTATCGTAGGCTTGAGCTTCGATGCTGCAGCCTTGTACGACCAGAAAGAGGCTGACGTTAAGTATGCCGATACTGATGGTGAACTGGGTAAAGTCAACGTGAAGCAGCAGTCTATCAACATCCCTGTGAACGTGCGTTATGGCTTCGGCTTGAGCAGTTTGGCAAATGCCTTTGTTTTTGCTGGTCCACAGTGGGGTATCAATGTAGGTGACAAGAACTTCAAGTGGAATGAGACAAGCAGCTATTCTCTGAAGAAGTCAAACTTCAGCGTAAACGTAGGTGCTGGTGTTACCCTGTTGAGCCATCTTCAGATTTCAGCCAACTATAACATCGCTTGTGGCAAGTCGGCTGATGCCAGCCTTGTCAAGGCTGCCGAGGCACTTACCAATGCAGGCAAGGACAAGAGCCGCAACAACTCTTGGCAGATTGCCTTGGGTTACTGGTTCTAATGAGAAGTTAGACAGTACACTTCACAAGTTTATACATTAAAATATATAAAAGCAGGTACCCCTAGTTGGGTATCTGCTTTTTTTTTGCTATCTTTGCAGAACTTTAGATCGTAAAAAGAAAAGGAGAACGTTATAACATGAGATACGTAGATGTGATATTGCCCCTTCCGCTCGACGGAACCTTTACCTATTCTATCCCCGAAGGGATGGAAGAGAAGGTTGTGCCCAACATGCGTGTGCTTGTTCCATTGGGCAAGAGCAAGAAGTATATCGCGATGGTTGTTGATGTGCATTCGGAAAAGCCGGAATTCGACTGCAAGCCCATCGAGGCGGTGCTCGACGAATATCCGTCGCTCCTTCCCCAGCAGATGCGTCTCTGGCAATGGATCAGCGAATACTACATGGCTCCCCTGGGCGATGTGTTTGGTGCTGCCATGCCATCGGGCATGAAATCTACGGAGAAATTCAAGCCCAAGATGGAACTCTATGTGGAGTTGGCTAGCAGTTATCGCAATGAACAGGCTCTGCATGTGGCGCTCAGTATGGTGCAGCGGTCGTTGAAGCAATCGAAAACGTTGACCACTTTCCTCGCTCTTTCCCACTGGGATAGTCTGGAAGGTGATACTCCCAGGGAAGGTATTAAGAAGGTGACCAAGGAGGAACTGATGAATGAGTCTCGCTGTACGGCTGCTGTGGTCAAAGCACTCATCGACAGGGGTATTCTCTCTACCTATGAACTGGAGGTGGGCAGGCTGAACACATTGGGCGAATCGCATTTCGAACTCATCAAGCCGCTTTCCGAAGCCCAGCAGGATGCCTACAATCAGATTCTCCTGAAGATGATGAACAAGAACGTGGTGCTTCTGCATGGTGTGACTTCGAGTGGAAAGACTGAAATCTATATCCATCTTATCAGAAAAGCCATCGAGGAACATAAGCAGGTGCTTTATCTGCTACCCGAAATCGCCCTCACCGTTCAGATTATGGAGCGACTGCACAAGGTGTTTGGCGACCGGCTCGGCATCTTCCATTCTAAATACAGTGATGCGGAGCGTGTGGAAATCTGGCAGAAGCAGCTTTCGGGTCATCCCTATGATGTAATCTTGGGAGCGAGAAGTGCCGTCTTCCTGCCTTTCCAGAAACTGGGACTCGTCATCATCGACGAGGAGCACGAGAACTCTTTCAAGCAGCAGGACCCATCGCCACGCTATCATGCCCGAAGCGCCGCCATCGTGCTTGCCAGCATGTATCCCGAGGCAAAGGTGCTGCTGGGTACGGCTACGCCATCGATGGAGAGTTACTACAATGCGCAGCAGGGCAAGTATGGACTGGTGGAACTGAAGACGAGATTCAAGGACATTCAATTGCCGGAGATTCAGGTGGTGGATGTGAAGGACCTTCGCCATAGAAAGATGATGACGGGGGCTTATTCGCCACAGTTGCTGGCTGCGGTGAGGGAGGCGTTGAAGAATGGTGAGCAAGCCATTCTCTTCCAGAACCGAAGGGGATTTGCACCGATGATAGAGTGCAAGGTGTGCGGATGGGTTCCGAAATGCAAGAACTGTGATGTTTCGCTCACCCTGCATAAGAGCATCAACCTGCTGACCTGCCATTACTGCGGATTCACCTATCCCGTGCCTACGGTATGCCCTAACTGCGGTAGTACGGAACTGATGGGACGAGGTATCGGAACGGAACGCATAGAAGACCAGATAGCCGAGATATTCCCCGAGGCACGTATCGCCCGCATGGACCTGGATACCACCCGTACGCGCAATGCCTACGAGCGACTGATCAGCGACTTCTCATCGGGAAAGACCAATCTTCTGATAGGTACGCAGATGATATCCAAAGGTCTCGACTTTGACAAAGTGAGGGTTGTGGGTATTCTGAATGCCGACTCGATGCTGAACTATCCTGACTTCAGAGCCTACGAGCATGCCTTCATGATGATGGCGCAGGTGAGCGGAAGAGCCGGAAGAAAGGGCAAGCGGGGACTCGTGATTCTGCAGACCAAGAATCCTACGCTTCCTATCATCAGCCAGGTGGTACACAATGATTACGAAGCCCTTTTCAAGGGTATCCTGGAAGAGAGAAGAATGTTTCATTATCCACCATTCTTCCATCTTATCAACGTGTACCTGAAACATAAGAACGAGAAGGTTTGCCAGCAGGCAAGTCTGGAACTCGGCAAGACGCTGAGAAGCTGGTTTGGCGAAAGAGTGCTCGGACCGGATAAGCCGGCTGTGGCACGTGTAAAGACAATGAATATCCGCAAGATTGTCATCAAGCTGGAGAATGGTATCGACCAGAAGAAGGTGCGCGAATATCTGAAGTATGCCCAGCAGATGATGGCAAAAGATCCGAGGTATGGAGCTTTGCAGATATATTATGATGTGGATCCGCAATAATCAGACAGATGATTGCTGCTACAAAATAAAAAAATGGCTATCCCAATCGAAGGAAAGGGATAGCCTTTTTTGCATGTTTGTAGTTATGACTGATCTATTATGTTTAGGAAACATAAGTCTAATTCTACTTTTTTCAACCTCTTCTTTAGAAGTTGATGTCGAGACCTACCGCAAACACATTGTTGTTACGGGTGTAGTCAGAGGTGTAGTTGATGCTCTGGTTTGCACTGAGCTGAACATTCTCTGAGGTCTTCTTATGCTGATAGAATGTGTGGAAGTAGGCCACGTTCAAATCCATCTTCTTGTTGATATGGTAAACACCGCCGATAGCAGCAGAGTTAGAACCAACAACGAATGACTTGTCATCCATATACTCATCGCTCAAGCCATAGTTGGTGTTCTGCCAACCTGTACTCAAGGTAATCTTCTTGTTGACATCCACCTCAACACCTGCGTTGTATTCCAAGGTACCACGGTCCAATTTCTCCTGACGATTGTTGTATGATGTAGCGTGCTTGTCGTCGAACCAGTGGAAACCTACGTTTACGCGTACGGCATTTACAGGGCTGTAACCTACACCAAGTGCCAGGTATGCAGGAATATCGCCTGCAATCTTCTTACCATCTGCGTATTCGCCGATAGCCTTATCGAGCTTGGTGTCGAACTGGGTCTTCAACTGACCCATTGCTCCCTGGATGGTGGCGTTATTCAAGATAGCATCAGCAGCCTGCTCAGGTACACCGCCTGCGATGTAAGCATTGCGGAGGTTGTCAGGAAGGTTACCGATACTAGGCACCTGGTTTACTGACTTGTTCTTCAAGCGAATGCGAGTCTTGAACTCGTATTTAGCTGCGAAGTTCCACTTGCCAGTCTTGAAATCCACACCAATAATAGGAGTGAAGCCCACACCGCTCTGGTCACAGCTCAACTCAATGTTGGCAGCTGTTTCCTTGGTTGGGTCGAGCACCTTATAGAGAGGCATGTTGCCTACCTTGATATCTTCTACATATCCGTAGTAGTTAGTAGATGCATAGATACCACGTACACCTGCGAATGCGCTGAAGTTGTCGCTGAACTTATAAGCGGCACCCAGAGAGAGGCCATAGTAGTACTGGCGACCGTGCATATAGCTATTGTAGCTATACTGTCCCTTTGTTCCGAAAGCATTTTCGCCAGTGAATACGGCTGAAACTCCATACTGTGCTGCAACCTGATCCACAGCACCTGCCAACTGGCAAGCTGCCAAAGCAGTTTCGGCAACAATCTTCTCGAAAGAGCCCAATCCATCATCGAAGGTACACTTTCCGCCGCCACCTGTAAGGGCGAAACCTGCCTGGAGTGACCATCTGCCTTTATTATAAGCATACTGGAAAGAAGGGATAACAGGTGCAAACGCCTTACCCTTGAACTCGCGTGGAGTAGTAGGATTGTTCACATTGTTAGTGAACAATGGATAATCATTTTCAATGCTACGTGTCTGGTAAGCCAACTGCCAGTTGATGGCAAGATGCTTTCCTTCACCCATGAATACAACGCCGGCTGGATTGTAGTAAACGCCGTCGATACCAATTGAAGCCTCACGGCTCATCATTCTGTTGAATGCAACGTGCTGATTGGTGTTAGTGAGCAAACCACCTGCCAAAGAAGGCGTTGCACAGGCCATCGCAATGGCTAAACTAACTAATTTTAGTTTCTTCATCTTAATAATATTAAATAAAAACGTCCGCAAAGGTAACTATAATGTTCTATTTTGCCTTAATGTCTGGATAAGATTTAATGTATATTAACGTAAATAGCCCAAGAATCTGCACAGACTTTAAGTTCTGTGCAGCTTCTTGGGCCATTTGAAAGCTTTTATAGTAAGTTTAGAAACCTTGAAAAGTGAGCTGTTTTCAAGGCTTTTGTGAGTCGGTTTCAGCTTGAGGAGCTTCTTCCTCCTTTTTCATGCTTTGATTCTCCTTCACATTCATGTGAGGATAGGAGATGCGGGTATGATAAATCGCCTTCAGACGATCGATAAGCACCAGCTTGGCAAGTGCAATGTCACGGAAGGTTATCGGGCATTCCTTGAAGAATCCATCTGCCACCTGTCCATCGATGAGCTTGTTTACCAGATTACTGATGCTTTCTTCCGTATATTCATTCAGTGAGCGGGAAGCTGCTTCTACTGTATCCGCCATCATCAGGATGGCCTGCTCTCGGGTAAACGGATTTGGTCCCGGATATTGGAACAGTGACTTATCTACTATTTCCGTAGGATGGGCATTGCAATAGTTTACATAGAAGAATTTGGCAATACCTGAGCCGTGGTGAGTAGTGATGAAGTCCTTGATAATACCCGGCAAACCTACCTTTTCTGCCATCTTCAGTCCTTCTGTTACGTGACTGATGATGATCTGGGCACTTTCCAGATCACTCAGCTGGTCGTGTGGATTCACTCCTGCCTGGTTCTCCGTAAAGAATACTGGGTTTGTCATCTTGCCGATATCGTGATAGAGTGCTCCGGTACGTACCAGCAGACTGTTTGCCTCGATACGGTTGGCTATCTCCGCAGCCAGATTACCTACGGTGATGGAGTGCTGAAATGTACCAGGAGCAATCTCGCTCAGGTTGCGCAGCAGCCCCTTGTTGGTGTTGGACAACTCGAAGAGTGTGACATTAGAAGTGAAACCAAACGTCTTCTCGATGATGTACATCAGTGGATAGGCGAGCAGCAGGAAGATTCCATTGATGGTGGAATAGGTGTACATGCTGCGGTCGATATTGAACACCTGATTGTCTTGCATCAGCTGGAGGGCCACATATACCACAGTGGTACTGATGGCAACCAGGAGGGCAGTGAAGAATATCTGCGAGCGCTTGGATAATTCGCGCAGACTGTAAATCGCAACCAAGCCGGAAACCAGCTGCACGATGATGAATTCATATTGGTATTTCACAGCTGCCGCACAGATGAGAATCATCGTGGCATGCGTGATGAAAGCCGTTCGTGAATCCATAAAGACGCGCACAAAGATAGGTGCCATGGCAAATGGGATGATATATACGCTGAAGAAATTGTGCTTCATGATGAGTGACACAAAGATTGGGAACAGCGTAATCATCGCATAGAGCATGGTGATGCTGCGTGGTTTGTCGAAGTAGTTTTTGCGGAAGAGCGTGAGATAGAAGGTAAACATCATCACGAGAATCAGTACGAAGAGTGCCTGGCCGATGATGGTGGTGGTAAGCTCGTCTTCGGTAGAACTTCGGCGCTTCGTCTCCTTATCGAAAGAGGTAAGCACTCGGTAAGTATAATCATTGATTACTTCGCCTCGGTCGATGATTTTCTGTCCGCTCATCACCATTCCGCTGGCCAGCGGTATGCTGCTCAGCAAGTCTGTTCGTTCTGCCTCCGAGCGTTCCTTATCATATATAAGGTTGGGTTCCACATAGTCGTTGAGATTGCAGCGGGAGAGAATCTGCCGCTGTGCTGATATCTTCTCATCAAAGAAGATGTGCTCATAGGCGGCAATGGTAGAGTAGAAGTTACCGATAGGAAAGCTCTTGGCATTCTTGCCGCTGATGATGCGTATCATACTGGTAGAATCCTTGTAGATACGGTTATATTCAGGCGTGCTGACAATGCCCGTCTGATAAACCTGCTTCAGCTGGTTGGCTATGAGTTCCACATATTCCTTCGGAAGTCCTGGGATTCCCTGGTTGAAGTCGTGGAGAAAACGCTTGATCTGTTCATTGCCGACATTGGAATTCACTGTGTAGTACGGCTGGAACTGCCGCAGCAGCGAATCCTGCTCGTGCTTGATGGCTTCATCGGTCTTGTAGATCGGGAAGTCGAAGGTGGCAATCACTGAACCGTACATCCAAGGTTTTCCCACATCGTAACGGAACTGTCTGCCCTCATTGCGTGGCAAAAACCAGACAATGATGGCAACTGTAAAGATAACGAGAATGGTCTTGGTGATCAGGTTGCGCCAATAATTCTCCTCGAGATTGTTGAATATACTCATGTTTGTTACGCTTTATGGTTTGTGACGTTTTTGGGCTAAAAAACTGCTCATTTTCTCAAATATTGAGCAAAAAATCAGCATTTCTCCCATTAATTCCTTTTTACAGTGCGAAAATACGAAAAAAAACTATTATAATCGCAAAAAAAACTGTAAATTTGCAGAAAAATTCAAAAATAGCTATAAAATAAGACATGGCAGATAGAAAAGTAAGAGTGCGTTTTGCCCCAAGTCCAACGGGAGCACTGCACATTGGTGGTGTCCGTACCGCCCTTTATAATTATTTGTTTGCTCGCCAGCATGGTGGTGAACTTGTGTTCCGTATCGAGGATACAGACTCTCATCGTTTTGTACCAGGAGCCGAGGAATATATCCTGGAATCTTTCAAGTGGCTCGGTATCCAGTTTGATGAGGGTGTGAGCTTCGGTGGCGAGCATGGTCCTTATCGCCAGAGCGAGCGTCGTGATATCTATAAGAAATATGTACAGCAGCTTTTGGACAATGGTAAGGCATACATCGCCTTCGATACTCCAGAGGAGCTGGAAGCTAAGCGTGCTGAGATTCAGAATTTCCAGTACGATGCTCATACCCGTATGCAGATGCGCAACTCTCTCACCCTTTCCAAGGAGGAGGTAGATCAGCTCATTGCAGATGGTAAGCAATATACAGTACGTTTCAAGATTGAACCAGGACAGGAGATTCATGTCAACGATATGATTCGTGGCGACGTGAAGGTGATGAGTGATATCCTGGATGACAAGGTTCTCTATAAGAGTGCTGACGAATTGCCAACTTATCACTTGGCAAACATCGTGGACGACCATTTGATGGAAATCTCTCACGTGATTCGCGGTGAGGAATGGTTGCCTAGTGCCCCATTGCACGTTCTCCTTTATCAGGCTTTCGGTTGGGAGGATACTATGCCTCGCTTCGCACACCTTCCTTTGCTTCTCAAGCCAGAGGGCAAGGGTAAGTTGAGCAAGCGTGATGGTGACCGCCTCGGTTTCCCTGTATTCCCATTGGAGTGGCATGACCCTAAGACCGGTGAGGTTTCTTCAGGCTATCGTGAGAGTGGCTACTTCCCAGAGGCTGTAGTCAACTTCCTGGCGCTCCTCGGCTGGAACCCTGGTACGGAGCAGGAAATCTTCTCTCTCGATGAGTTGGTGAAGGCTTTCGATATCTCCCGCTGTTCCAAGGCTGGTGCCAAGTTCGACTTCAAGAAGGGCATCTGGTTCAACCATGAGTACATTCTCATGAAGAGTGATGATGAGATTGCCAACCTCTTTGCACCTATCGTGGCTAACAATGGTGTAGAGGAGACTTTGGATAGAGTAAAGCAGGTGGTACACATGATGAAGGACCGTGTGAACTTCGTCTATGAGTTGTGGCCATTGTGCTCATTCTTCTTTATTCCTCCTACAGAGTATGATGCCAAGACTGCCAAGAAGCGCTGGAAGGAGTATTCTGCTCAGCAGATGACTGAACTCGCTGAGGTTCTCGAGGGCATCGAGGACTTCTCTATCGAGGGTCAGGAGCCTGTCGTATTGAAGTGGGTAGAGGACAAGGGCTATAAGCTCGGTGATGTGATGAATGCCTTCCGTCTGACTCTCGTAGGAGAGGGCAAGGGTCCAGGTATGTTCGACATCTCTGCCTTCCTCGGTAAGGAGGAGACTTTGCGTCGCCTTCGCAAGGCTATCGAAGTTTTGGGTTAATTCACAATAAACATCTCTCTGAGGAACTTTTGCCGTCGGGCTGAATGTTCCTCAGAGAGTTCACGTATTTATAGATACTAACCAATAAAAGTAATATCATGATCTATAATATCGTAATATATTTCGTCCTATTGGGCATAGCCATCGCCAGTCTGTTTAATGAAAAGGTACGCAAGATGTGGCGTGGCGAGCGTGAGGCTTTCAAGATATTGAAGCAGAAGGTGGATCCTAACGCTATGTACATTTGGTTTCATGCAGCATCGCTCGGTGAGTTTGAGCAGGGACGTCCATTGATGGAGCAAATCCGCAAGGATTATCCTCAGTATAAGATTTTGCTCACCTTTTATTCTCCTTCGGGTTATGAGGTGCGCAAGAACTATGAGGGTGCCGATATTATCTGCTATATGCCAGTGGATACCCGTCTGAATGCCATCCGTTTCCTTCGCTTAGTGCGTCCTGTGATGGCTTTCTTCATCAAGTATGAGTTCTGGTCTAATTTCCTTCATA